>ERZ772999.1395-NODE-1395-length-14128-cov-31.129255_pt1 | contig 14128 bp, 6 predicted proteins | sample MGYA00511467_ERZ772999 | MGnify/ENA primary metagenome ERZ772999 (study PRJEB29015, sample SAMEA2738064) | human oral metagenome | biome: human oral; feature: human-associated habitat; material: saliva | place: China | collected 2218 ...
TTGCATTTTGTATTGCATGTTGAATCGCTTCCCGACGATCAACGATAACTTCATAGTGAGAGCCTTCACGAAGGCCTTCTTTAACGCCTACCTCTACATCTTTCACAATTTGCACAGGATCTTCTGTGCGAGGATTGTCAGATGTAACATATACTACATCGCCATATTGTGCAGCAATGCGCCCCATGATAGGACGTTTCGTAGCATCTCGGTCACCACCACAACCAAAGACTACAATAATGCGATTTTCTTGAATAGCTTTTGCAGTTTGCAAAATATTTTCTAACCCATCTGGTGTATGTGCATAGTCTACAACAACTGCAAATGGTTGCCCTTCTTCAATAAGCTCAAAACGGCCAGGCACAGCGCTAAATGTTTTCAACGCCTTATCGATATCTTCCATCGAGATACCTTCTAATAAACAAGCGCCAATAGCAGCCAATGTATTATATACATTAAACAAACCAGTTGTATTCATAGCCACTGTATAGTCATTGCCATCATAGGATACAGTATAACGGCTAGATTTAGGCGTCATTTCAACATCATGAGCATTTAACGACCCTTTACCATCAATACTGTACGTAATGATAGGCGCCGTTGTTTTTTCAATTACACGATGACCATACTCGTCATCGATATTGATGATAGCCCCTTTACCAGATTTAGTTTGGTTCGGCGCGCTAACTTGTTCAAATAATTTACACTTAGCTGCCAAATAATTTTCAAAGGTCTTGTGAAAGTCCAAATGATCTTGTGTTAAGTTCGTGAATACTGCTGTATCATATTCAACACCAGAAACCCGACCTAATGCTAACGCATGGGAAGATACTTCCATGACACAATGGGTAACACCTTCTTCTACCATTTGATGAAGAATATGTTGTAAATCTACTACATCAGGCGTTGTATTATGAATTGGATAGGATGTATCACCAATCATAATATGAACGGTACCAATAACGCCTACTTTATGGCCTTGACCTTTCAAAATATGACGAATCATATGAGTTGTAGTCGTTTTACCATTAGTACCAGTAACACCGATCATACGCATAGAATTGGCTGGATAATCAAAGAAATATGGCACACAAGCCATCATAGCTTTTCGAGTATCCTCTACAGTGATAACACAAACATCACCACATACCTCTACCGGTTTAGATACAAGTACTGCTACAGCACCAGCTTCAACAGCTTTATTTACATAATTATGACCATCTACAGTGGCACCATCTAATGCAATAAATAAGCTACCTGCTTTTACTGCACGAGAATCAGCCGTAATATCTAATACCTCAACAGCTGTATTGCCTTCTACATGCGGTGTTTGCAAAGTTTTTACTATATCTTGTAATTGTTTCATATACAATCTCCTTTACACGCAAAGGAAAGCAGCCCAATACGAGCTGCTTTGCCTGCTAGTCTATAATTTGCTGTTTCTCTTGTACAGTACGTTCAGTAACAGCGCTTTTTGTACTATAAACAAAAGAATCAGGCAAAACCATCCCTAGTTGTTGTTCTGCGATTTGTTGAATACGAACAGGAGACTTCAAAGAAGCCACTTCAACATCCAACGCATCATTATCCTTTGTTAATTGTACTACAGCTTGCTGTGTTTTAACTACTTCATAGCCTAATTTTGTGCTGTACGCATTCATAACCATCATGATAAGCAAAAATGCAACCAATGCAGCAATACCATATACAACCTGCCACATCATAGGGCTCAAATCTAGAGCCACATTTGCACTACGTTTTCTCCCTTGTGAAGCGACCAACACATCGCTTTTAACTTGGCCCACAACAGCCTTTCTCGCTAACATAAACACTAACCCCTTCCAATTCTACAACTTGACGGCTACGCGTAACTTTGCGCTTCTAGCCCTCGGATTAACCTCAATCTCCCCTGCACTCGGCTCTATAGCCTTATTCTTCGCCTTCACAACTGCCTTGTGGTTACAAACGCACATTGGCAATTCTGGAGGACATATACATGCTGTACTCAACTCTTTGAAAGTTTGTTTTGTAATTCGATCTTCCAAGGAGTGGAATGTGATAACCCCAATTTTCCCCTTTGGTTTCAACATGGATACAGCATCTACAAAACTATCATGCAAGATAGCTAATTCTCTATTTACTTCAATGCGAATGGCTTGGAACGTCCGTTTTGCCGGATGCGGTCCATCTTGACGCGCCTTCGCAGGTATTGCTTGCTTAATAATTCTAACTAACTCACCAGTGGTGGTAATTCGTTTTTCTTGACGTGCATTAATGATGAATTCAACAATGCGCTTAGCCCATCGCTCTTCACCATAGTCGCGGATAATTTGCAATAATGCTTCAGCATCATATTCATTAACAACCTCTTCTGCCGTTAATGGTGCGTCCTTATCCATACGCATATCGAGTGGGCCATCATTCATATATGAAAAGCCACGCTCCGGTGTATCCAGTTGATAGCTAGATACGCCAAGATCAAAGATAAATCCATCTACTTCATAGATACCCTCATTATGGAGGGCTTCTTTTAAGTTAGAAAAGTTCGTCGGTATTGTTAATACCTGACATGTTAAATCAGATAAACGCTGTCGAGCTACGCTCAACGCATCTTCATCTTGATCCAACCCTATAATCATGCCTTCTGGGTCTAGCATCTCGCCCACAGCATGGGCATGTCCTGCGCCACCCAGAGTACAGTCCACATAGATGCCTTTTGGATTAGTTACGACGGAGTCCACCGTTTCGCGTAAAAGTACGCTGGTATGATTAAATTCCATCATAGCCTCCTATAACATAATCCCTTCTAGACCTTCGACAAGTTCTTCCATACTTTCAGCCACTTGATCATCATAGTAATCATATTTTTCGCGGCTCCAAATTTCAACGTGATCCCCCGCACCGACAATAACGGCCTGTTTATCAAGGCTCGCATATTCACGTAGTGGTACAGGAATGAGGACACGACCTTGTTTATCATATTCAAGCTCAGCGGCACTACCAAAAACAAAACGTTTTAAGGCACGTACGCTAGCTTTAGTGGAGGATTGTGATTGTAAAGCTGCAGAAATTTTCTTCCACGCTTCTTCGGTGTAAATAGCTAAGCAGTTATCTAGGCCCTTAGTAACAATGCATACTTCGCCTAGTTGTTCACGTATTTTCGCGGGTATAATCATCCGCCCTTTTGTATCAATGGTGTGATTATATTCTCCCATGAACATACGTATCACCGCCCTTTACTATTCCTTATCCACCACTATATGGTAAATTCTACCACAATTCCCCACCAATCACAATAAAAAATCCATTTTTATCCCACTTTTTTATATTTTTCTTTCATAATCTCTATTTTTCTCTCCTTTTCTTAGATACATATGTTCGAAATTAAATAATAATCGAATCATAAAAACCACTACCCACCACCAGGTGCCAAATTTTAGTTTTATCTATATCCAATCCCCACCACAATATCCCCATAAGTTCTGTAACACTTAAATCAAACGATATATTGGAATACAATCACCACAAATCCACACAAAAAGAAAACCGCGTAGCATTTCTGCTACGCGGTTTCTATACCTACGATAGATTATAGTGTAACCCATCGGTTGGGAGGCATATTATTTAGTTGTTTTTACAGCTGCTTTTGGAGCTTGTTGTGGTTGTTGTGCAATCACTTTATCAAGAAGTTCACGAATTTCTTTGTTTTGTGCTTGCAAATCAGCCACTTGATCCTCAAGAACTTTTACAGTTGCAGGGGATGCTTTAGGAGCTGTAGGAGCATTGCCAATACCGATTGTTACACCAGCATTTGCCATTACGCTATGGTCACCACCATAAGCGGCACCAGCATGGATTAATAAATCAGGATTTGCATAATGTGCTACACCCAATGCAGTAGATGTTTTACCTTTGTAAGTACCAACAGCCGCCATAATTTGAGCTTTTTGACCTTCGTGATATTCGATAGGTTTCAATGCTGCTAATGCTGCTGCATTAGCACCTACAACTTTAACATCGCGTTCTACGCTGCTAATGCGGCGAGAGTTTTCTGCGATTTGTGCATCATGTTGAACAAGTGTTGCATGATCTTGTAATGCAATGTTGGAAGCTTTCAAGCTGTAATTTGCAGCTTCTGCTAATGTACTGATATCTTGAGTATTTTTATTTACTTGCAAGCCCAATACATTAACTTTTTCATTGTTTTCTAATGCAATAGCACCAATGTTCTTAGTTAATGTAACATTTTCATCAACTTTAGTGTTTACATCAGCAATGTCTTGAGTATTTTTATTTACTTGTAAACCTAATACACTAACCTTTTCATGATTTTCTAATGCTAGAGTACCAACAGCTTTAGTTAATTGTGCATTTTCATTAACTTGTTTAGCTACTTCAGTTACACGACTATCTACTTTAGTAATGTTTGTAACATTAGTATCTACTTTAGCATTTAGAGTGTTGATGTTTGTTGTATTTGTATTAACTTGGTTAGTTACTTTGCTAATATTACTTGTGTTTGTATTAACTTGGTTAGTTACATTTGTAATATTAGTTGTATTTTGGTTAACAACATTATTGATATTAGCAATATTAGTTGTATTAGTATTAACTTGTTTAGATACGTCGTTAATAACTTTGCTATGTTCATCAACTTTGTTAATTACTTTTTGTACAGTTACATTAGTATTTTGAATTGCTTCAGCATTTTGTTTGATCGCTGCTTTGTTAATATTGATGTTTTCAGTATTATGTTTGATTGCTTCAGTATTAACAGAAACTTGGCTTTGAACATTTTTAATGTGTTCTTCATTAGCATTTGCTTTTTGAGTATTAGCATTAACTTGTTCTTTCACTTTGTTTACATCAGCGCTTACATTTTGCAAGTTCTTAATTGCTTCAGTATTTTTGCCAACTTGATCTTTCAAGCCAGATACATCAGTTTTGATATTGTTGATTACAGTATTTTGGTTATTAACTTTTACGTCAATATCATTAACTTTAGTATCAATATTTGTTACTTTATTGTTAATATTAGTAACTTTGTTATCAATATTTGTAACTTTGTTATCAATATTTGTAACTTTAGCATCAATATTCTTCACATCGTTTTTAACGTTAGTAATATTGTTGTTCACAATATTGATTTTTTGATCAACTTTAGCATTGATGTTTGTGATATCAGCTTTTACTACTGTTACATCAGCTTTAATATTGTTTACATTCTTTTCAACGTTAACAACATTAGCTTTAATGTTATTAATATTGGAAGTATTATTTTGAATGTTTACAGTATTAGCTTGGATGTTGCTATTTTGAGCATTAATGTTTTGAGTAATATTTTCTACTTTTTGAGCTACATTAACAATTGTAGTATTGCCTTTACCAACTTGACCTTTCAAGGATTCGATAGCTTGAGAGTTAGCATCAACTTTACCAGTTAAGTTGTTAATAGCAGTTGTATTAGATTCAATACGACCAGTATTAGCATTTACTTTAGCAGTTACATCAGTTATGTTAGCTGTGTTACCAGCAACTTGTTTGCTAATGTTTGCAATAGCTGTAGCATTGTTAGCAATGTTAGTTGTATTATTTGTAACTTGTTTACTTACATTTGTAATAGCTGCAGTATTATTAGCAATATTTGTAGTGTTAGATTCTACTTTATTGTTAATATTTGCTACATTTGCTTTGATGTCAGTAATAGACTTGCTATTATTAGCAATTGCATTCGCATTAGCTTCAACTTTAACATTTACGTCATTAACTTTGTTGTTAATTGTGTTATTAATTACTGTATTGTTTTCAGCAATCTTAGCATCAATATTTTGATCTACTTTGTTAATGATTGTCTTGTTATTTTCGTTGATTGCATTTGTAATGTTTTTATTAATAACAGTGTTGTTATTAGTAATAGCAGTGTTGATATCTTTTCTAATTACTGTGTTGTTAGCTTCAATCTTAGCATTGATTGTGTTTTCAACATTAGTAACAGTTGTACCAACTTGGCCTTTTAATGTTTTGATAGCATCTTCATTAGCGCTAATACGTGTAGAGTTATCTACAATGTTACCTTGTAAGTAATCTAAGCGTTGATCATGACGATCTACACGTGCAGTAAGACCAGCTACATCACCTTTAACGCCATCAATCTTAACATTAACATCACCAATCTTAGTATTGATTGTGTTGTTGATTTGCTTATTGTTTTCATTGATTTTCACATCAATGTTTTTATCAACTTTGTTAATGATTGTTGTGTTATTTTCATTGATTGCATTAGCGATGTTTTGGTTAATTACAGTGTTATTAGCAGTAATCTTAGCATCAATATTTTGATCTACTTTATTAAGGATTGTAGTATTATTAGCTTCAATCTTGTTATTAATAGTAGATTCGATATTAGTAATAGTAGTACCAACTTTACCGTTCAATGCTTCGATAGCTTTTGTATTCTTGTCGATAGCAGCTTTGTTATTGCCAATCAGTGTACGGTTTTCGATAGCGATTGTACCAGCTACATTGATGTCTTTTTCGTTTTGGTCAACACGTTTAGTAAGACCATCCAAGTCACCTTTAATGCCGTCAACTTTAACATTTACATTGTTGATTGCTGTTGTATTGTTCGCAATATTTGTAGTATTTAGTTTAACACTATCTTCTACTGCAGTAATACGTGTGGAGTTATCTACAATGTTATCTTGTAAGTAGTCTAAACGTTGATCATGACGATCTACGCGACCTTTCAAGCCATCAATATCACCTTTAATACCATCAACTTTAACATTTACATTGTTAATTGTATTGTTAATTTCCTTGTTGTTTTCAGTAATTGCATTTGTGATATTTTGATTAATTACAGTATTGTTAGCTTCAATCTTAGCATCGATATTTTTATTAATAACTACATTGTTTTCAGTAATTTTGTTATTAATAGTAGTTTCGATATTTTTAACTGTATTACCAACTTGACCTTTTAATTCATCGATAGCTTTTTTATTGTCGCCAATGAATTTACGGTTTTCAATTGCAATTGTACCAGCTACGTTGATGTCTTTTTCGTTTTGTTCTACACGTTTAGTAAGACCATTCAAGTCACCTTTAACGCCATCAACTTTTACATTTACATTGTTAATAGCTGTAGTGTTATTAGCAATATTTGTAGTGTTGTTTGCGATGTTTGTAGCATTTTCAGTGATACGTTTGCTATTATCAGCAATTGCCACTACATTAGCTTGAATGTTTGTAGCATTGTTAGCAATGTTAGTAGTATTATTTTCTACTTTACCATTGATATTAGTGATTTGATTTTTAATATCGTTGATCACTGTAGAAGATTTACCTACTTGACCTTTTAATTCATCGATAGCTTTTGCATTAACATTGATATTTGTAGTGTTATTTGCAATAGCAGCTTTGTTGTCGCCAATGAATTTACGGTTTTCAATTGCAATTGTACCAGCTACGTTGATATCTTTTTCGTTTTGTTCTACACGTTTAGTAAGACCATTCAAGTCGCCTTTAACACCATCAACTTTAACGTTTACGTTGTTAATTGCAGTTGTATTGTTAGCGATGTTAGTAGTATTAGCATCTACTTTCACATTAGTTGCATCAATACGTTTGCTATTGTCTACAATAGCCTTAGCATTAGCATCAACTTTAACGTTTACTTTATTAATTGCTGTAGTATTTTTAGCAATATTAGTTGTGTTATTAGCAATATTTGTAGTGTTGTTTTCTACTTTACCATTGATATTAGTAATTTGTTTCTTAATATCGTTGATAACTGTAGAGGATTGACCTACTTGACCTTTTAACTCATCGATAGCTTTAGCATTTATGTTGATATTTTTAGTGTTGTTTGCAATAGCAACTTTATTATCGCCAATGAATTGACGGTTTTCCATTGCAATTGTACCTACTACATTAATATCTTTTGCATTAGCTTTCACACCATCTTCAACTACAGAGATACGTGTGGAGTTATCAGCAATATTATCTTGTAAGTAGTCTAAACGTTGGTCATGACGATCTACACGACCTTTAAGGCCATCTAAATCACCTTTAAGACCATTCAAGTCACCTTTAACGCCATCAATCTTAACATTTACATCACCAATCTTAGTATTGATTGTGTTGTTAATTTGTTTGTTATTTTCATTGATTTTTACATCGATGTTTTTATCAACTTTGTTAAGAATTGTAGTGTTATTAGCATTGATTTTAGCATCAATGTTTTGATCTACTTTATTAATGATTGTTGTATTATTGCTGTTGATTTTATTATCAATATTTTGGTTGATAACAGTGTTGTTAGCTTCAATCTTATTATCGATATTTTTATTAATAGTTACATTATTTTCTGTAATCTTATTATTAATTGTGGTTTCGATATTTTTAATTGTAGTACCAACTTGACCTTTTAATGCTTTGATAGCATCTTCATTAGCACTAATACGTGTAGAGTTATCTACAATGTTGCCTTGTAAGTAATCTAAACGTTGATCATGACGATCTACACGTGCAGTAAGACCAGCTACATCACCTTTAACGCCATCAATCTTAACATTTACATCGCCAACTTTTTTGTTGATTGTATTGTTGATTTGAGTGTTATTTTCATTGATCTTTACATCAATATTTTTATCAACTTTGTTAATGATTGTAGTGTTATTAGCATTGATTTTAGCGTCAATGTTTTGATCCACTTTATTAATGATTGTTGTGTTATTGCTATTGATTTTATTATCAATATTTTGGTTGATAACAGTGTTGTTAGCTTCAATCTTATTATCGATAGTTTTATTAATTACTGTATTGTTTTCGTTGATTTTATTAGTAATTGTATTTTCGATATTTGTGATTTGATTGCCAACATGACCTTTTAATTCATCAATAGCTTTTTTATTAGCACCGATAAGTGTACGGTTTTCAATAGCAATTGTGCCAGCTACGTTGATGTCTTTTTCGTTTTGAGCAACGCGTTTAGTAAGACCATCTAAATCGCCTTTAACACCATCAATTTTTTGATCAACTTTAATGTTATTAGCATTAATCTTAACATCGATGTTATTGTCTACTTTATTAAGAATTGTAGTGTTATTAGCTTCAATCTTAGCATCGATATTTTTGTTGATTACTGTGTTGTTTTCATTGATCTTATTAGTAATTGTATTTTCGATGTTAGTGATTTGTGTACCAACATGGCCTTTTAACTCGTTGATTGCTTTTTCATTATTGGAAATACGAGCAGAATTAGCATCAATACGTTTACTATTATCTGTAATAGCTTTAGCATTAACTTCAGTCTTAGCATTTACATTGTTAATGTTATTGTTAATAACTGTGTTATTTTTTTCAATCTTAGCATCAATATTACCATCTACTTTGTTGATGATTGTAGTATTATTAGCTTCAATCTTCTTATTGATTGTAGTTTCAATATTGGTAATTTGTGTGCCAACATGACCTTTTAACTCATCGATAGCTTTTTGGTTTGCACCGATAAGTGTGCGGTTTTCCATTGCAATTGTGCCAACTACATTAATGTCTTTTGTATTAGCTTTTACACCATCTTCAACAATAGAGATTCGTGTGGAGTTATCAGCAATGTTATCTTGTAAATAGTCCAAACGTTGGTCATGGCGATCAACACGACCTTTAAGGCCATCCAAGTCACCTTTAACACCATCAACTTTTACATCAATCTTGTTAATTGCAACTGTGTTTGCTTCAACTTTATTGTTGATATTAGTGATGTTGTTTTTAATATCTTTAATATCTACTTGAACATTACCAATATTTTGACCAACTTTACCTTTCAAATCAGCAATATCTTTAGTATTGATATTAACTTGATTTTGAGTGTTAGCTACATCAGTTTTAATAGTTTTATTGTCTTGTTCAAGCGCCTGGATGCGACCTTCATGATCAGCTAAAGCTTTACCATTATAATCAACTTTTGCGCTTACATTATTTACAGTATTATTAATATTTGTAATATCAGTTTTAACAGCATTGATCTTAGTATCAACATCATTATTTACTTTATTAATAATAGTTGTGTTGTTAGCTTCAATTTTAGAATTAATTGTTTTGTTAACTTCACTAATAATATTTGTTTTGCTATCGTTGATCTTAATATCTACATTATTATTAACTTCGTTGATAATCTTAGTGTTATTTTCATTAATCTTATTATCAATTGTAGTGTTAATATTATTGATTGTTGTGCCAACTTTACCTTTCAATTCATCGATGGCTTTTTTGTTCTCGTTGATAGCTTTTTTGTTATCACCGATAAATTTACGGTTTTCCATGATGAAAGTATTATTAGCATCAATATTTTGTGTGTTAGTTTCAACTTTAGCAGTTAAATCAGCAACAGATTTACTATTATTGTTAACATTAACAGTTAGATTATCAATTGCTTTTTTATTGTTGTTAACTTTAATATCAACATTGTTGATATTTTGATTGAGTTCATTTTTAACATTAGAAATGTTAGTGTTCAACTCATTTTTCGTATTATTGATATTTGTTTTAATATCATTAATCTTAACATCTACATCTTTATTAACATTATTAATAATAGTAGTGTTGTTATTTTCAATCTTCTCATCAACTTTGTTCAAAATTGTAGTGTTATTATTTTGAACTACAGTATTAATATTTTGATTTACTTGATTAATAATATTGGTATTATTAGCTTCAATATGTTTTTTTACACTAGCATCAATGTTAGTATTTACATTATTAACAACATTATTTGTAATGTTAGTAATTTTATTATCGATTTTTACATCAATATCGTTGTTAATTTTAGTAAATTTAGCGTCAATATTATTGTTAATATTTGTGATATCTTGTTGAATGTTAGTGATTTGAGTGCCGACTTTGCCTTTTAATCCTTCAATATCTTTGCTATTTTTATCAACTTTAGCGTTGATATTTGTAATATTAGCATTGATTTTATTAATGTCAGTTTTTACACTCTCAACCTTATTATTAACAGTATTAATATTAGTAGTATTGATATCTACCTTTTTATTTACAACGTTAATGTTATGTGTATTTTTCTTAACATTTTCAACATCAGTAGTTACAACTGTATAGTAGTTATTAATTACGGTATTACCAGTGGAACCGCCTTTTTTAGGGATTTGTTGTTGCTGCTGTTGTTGTGGCACTTGTTGTTGCCATTGTTGTTGCTGTTGTTGCTGTTGTTGTGGCACTTGAGGACGTTGACGTCGTTGTTGCTGTTGTTGCTGTTGTGGCACTTGTTGTTGCCATTGTTGTTGCTGTGGCTCTTGTTGTTGCCATTGTTGTTGCTGCTGTTGTTGTTGCTGTTGCTGTTGGTCTAATTGTTGTGGATCAACTTGATGTTGATCTTGCATATGACCCCAAGCATTTTGATCAGGTGTTAACCATCTTTGGCTACCAATAAGATCAGCTCTAGCCCAATCCTCAGGGCTGGATGCATTAGCAACACCTCCAGAAAAGCTAGCCGCCAAAATAACTGCAGCTACAATTGTAGTTGCAGATTTTTGATGTGACTTAGCCAACTCAGACGTTACGACGTAAGCGTGCTTAGTTGCACTCCAAACAACTTTGAATACCTTATTCATATTAAGTTCCCTCCCAACATTTGTGGCTCTCACCCCACAATGAAGAAATAAATCAAATATTGCACTCTTTTTCACTAAATATTCACAATATTTAACATAATACTACCATATATTATTTTAAACTTCCATAAAAAAATTAATAAGTTAAACTAATGTTTCATTTTTTCCTCATTTAAAAATACCTGAAAATCAGCTTGAATACTAAGTTATTAATAATATTGAATTATGTAAAATGAAATTTTATATTTTAATCTAATTTTATATTTATACGATACTTTTTATTTGCTTCTATAGAAAATATGAAAAAAACCTCATCAATATATTGGACATACATTGATGAGGTCTTTTTTACTCTATCTATATAGAATTATTCAGATTATTAGAATTTAGATTCAATAGCACCTTGAAGATCGCCTTTTGGCAAGAAACCAATTTTACGATCTACTACTTCGCCATCTTTTAAGATAACAAATGTAGGCAATACTTCAACTTGTAAATTACGTGCTAATTCTGGTTCTTCATCAGCATTTACTTTTACAAAGTTAGCTTTACCTTCAAGCTCACCTGCAATTTCTTCGATGATCGGCATCATACGTACGCAATAACCGCACCATGGAGCCCAGAAATCAATAACAGTTACGCCACCTTGATTTACTAAATCTTGATATTCAGCAGTTTTTAATTCTTTTAATTCGCTCATTATACCCTCCTACGGTAATTGAACTAATACACAATCTTGAATGACATGCAAGTTTAAAGCATGTGCTTTTTCAACAACAGATGGTTTATCCGCTCCTGGTTGTAACCACACAGTTGGAATGCCAAGTTCTTTGCATTCATCAAGTGCAGCCAATCCCGCTGATTCTGGTAAAACAAAATCCACAACAGCTGGTACAACAGGAAGTGCAGAAAGTCTAGAGTAACATTTGTCTCCATCTATTTCTGCAACATTAGGATTAACTGGATATACTTCATATCCATGATCTTTAAGACATTTATAAATCTTATAGCCGAACTTTTCGGTTTTATGGGTGGCGCCAATAACGGCCCACACTTTTTGATCTAAAGCTTGTTGAATTGTCATTTCAACCACCTCTTATATACTATTATAAATAAATATCGAATTTTGTCAATGTAATGTATCGAATTTTATAGTTAAAGAATTATACGCTTTTAGCAAACATTTCAGAACTAAAATCAATGTATCTATTATCATTCAATGACAATTGTTTTTTGCCTCAAACTAGGAACTGATAGGTCTAAATTAATTAAATCAGAAAGGCTTATTTGTGGATGAGTATGCCTAGCACTATCTATAAGCCCCCCTGCAACAGCTAACTCCCCTAAAATTCTAGATGCTGACCATTGCTGTTCTCGTAATTCTCGGATTGTAATACTCTTTTGCCGTTTAGAAAGTCTATGTCCATCTGCATCTACCAAAAGTGGGGCATGACCATACTTGGGAACCGCTATATTCTTATGGGGATAGCATTGTTGTAATGTGTTATACAAATATAATTGCTGTCCTGTTGTATCGAGTAAATCATCGCCTCGAATCACTTCAGTTATTCCCATAGCTATATCATCTAATACGACTGCCAAATTATATGCGTACATACCATCACCACGACGTAATACATAATCATCTAGTTCACCTTCCAAATGAATATGCTGCTTACCTTGCCATCGATCATCAAACTCAAGATCACAAGAATCTATAGCAAGGCGCAAGGATGGTTCTTTGCTATTACATAACTCTTGTATTTCAAAATCACGTAAATGTCGACATTTTCCATCATAACGATGCACCACTTCGCCTACATGAGGTGCAGAAGCTATAGATTGTAGTCGCGCTCTATTACAAAAGCAAGGGTAAATTAGTTTTTCTAATGCGAGATATTCTAATATGTCTGCATAATATGTTTGTCTTTCACTTTGCCAATAGGATACTTCTGGTCCACCTACACGAGGACCTTCATCCCATTCAAAGCCAAGCCATTCTAAATCATCTAGTAAAGCTTCCCCTAGTTCTCGTTTTGACCGTTGTAGGTCTATATCCTCCATACGTACAACATACGTTCCTTTTTGTTGGCGTGTGGAGATATATGATAAAAGTGCTATCCACACGTTACCGAGATGAATATATCCGGTTGGACTAGGCGCAAATCTACCTTTCATTAGAACTCTCCTATAGTAGAAAACAAGTGGCATATCCATTATGAATATGCCACTTATACATCCAAAGATATGTCAAAGTAATACTAAAGCAATATCATGTATTGATATAAACTTATTTATCCTAAAGACACAATGTTATCAAACACATTACCAGCATCTTTAATTTTTTGTTCGTTACCCATTGTGCAAATATGATTATCATTCAATACAGGTTCTACCACATCTGCTAATGCAACAATATCTTCTGGCTTACATGCGATTACTTGTTTACGGAACTCTACTTTGTCCTCTAATTTAGCACCGCTGAAGTACATACCCAT
>ERZ772999.1400-NODE-1400-length-14110-cov-11.952330_pt1 | contig 14110 bp, 18 predicted proteins | sample MGYA00511467_ERZ772999 | MGnify/ENA primary metagenome ERZ772999 (study PRJEB29015, sample SAMEA2738064) | human oral metagenome | biome: human oral; feature: human-associated habitat; material: saliva | place: China | collected 2218 ...
CAAGCCATTGAAAGGGCGGTGAAGTAATGTCGACCTCAATCGAGGACAAGGTCGTAAGCCTTAAGTTCGACAACGTCCAGTTCTCGAAGGGCGTCGGCGAATCACAGAAGTCCCTTGAACAGCTGAACAAAGCTCTTCAGATGAAGAACGGAACCAAGGGTCTCGACGACATCGAGTCGCGAGCCTCACGGTTCAATCTTTCGGCCCTTGCGGATGCACCGCAGGCCGTCGCTGAGAAGTTCAGCTTCCTGGCCACAACCGCTGCAGTCGCTCTTGGAAACATCGCAGCTAAGGCTATCTCTACCGGAGCAACTCTCCTTAACTCGTTCACGATGCAGCCCATTATGGACGGTTTCGGAGAGTATGAGACCAAGATGGGGTCTATTCAGACCATCTTGGCGAACACAGCCTCAAAGGGTACCACCCTCACACAGGTCACGGACGCTCTGGATACCCTGAACACCTACGCTGACAAGACTATCTACAACTTCGCGGAGATGACCCACAATATCGGTCTCTTCACGAACGCAGGTCTTGGCGTCGAGGAGTCGGCGTCGATGATCAAGGGTTTCTCGAACGCTGCAGCAGCTTCAGGTACCACATCATCTGCAGCTGCTAACGCTGCATATCAGCTTTCACAGGCGCTCTCTGCTGGCACGGTTAAACTCATGGACTGGCGCTCCCTCACGAATGCCGGTATGGGTAACAAGAACATGCAGCAAGGACTAATCGATATTGCCGCTGCAATGGGCACCCTAATCGATAAGGGTGTTTCGTTTGAAGAGCTTCAAAAAGACTTCAACGGTACGTTGGCCGATGGTTGGCTTACAGCTGATGTAATGTCGAAATATCTTCAGATTATGGCCGGTGATCTAGATGCAGCAGCAATGGCTGAAATGGGTCTAACGGAGGCTCAGATCGAGAACTTCCAAGTCCAGCAGAAGAATGCCGAGGAAGCCGCTACGAAGGTTCGAACCTTCACGCAGCTTGTCGGAACTATTCAGGAAACTATCGGCTCCGGCTGGTCGAAGACGTTCGAAATCCTCCTGGGTAATTTCGACGAAGCCTCCGAACTCTTCACGAACATCAACAACGTGATCGGTCCGATGATCGATGGTATGTCGGACGCTCGGAACGCTCTCCTTCAGGGATGGGTGGACCTCGGTGGCCGTAAGGACATTATTGATGCCCTAGCGTCTGCGTTTAACACGGTGTCAAGCATCATCGGCACTATCGGAAACGCGTTCAAGGAGGTCTTCCCTCCAGTCGCTGCCGAGAATCTCAAGTCGATCTCCGAGGGGATACTCAACTTCGCGAAGGCTCTCGAGCCCAGCGAGGAAAGTCTCAAGCGCTTGGGGATTATCGCCAAGACAGTCTTCGCATTCCTGAAGGTGTTCGTCGATACCGTGTCGGCAGGTTTCCGTGTCATGAGTGCCGGCGTTAGCCGAGCTATGCAAACACTCCACAAGGTTCTGTCGATGCTGCCAATTGGCGATACCATCGATGGTCTGGACGGGGTCGCTAAGAGTCTGACGAGTTGGACTGGTATTGCTGATCTGGCAACTAAGTCGATCGAGCAAATCAACAACTTCTTCGACTTCTTGGATAAGCAGCTTGACAACCTGAAGCCCGCAATCACAGAAGCATTGAAGGAATTCACCGCATTCTTCACTGCGCTTACAGGCGGACTGGCTAGCGCTGATACTGGTGAAGGATTTGCGTCAAAATGGCAGGAATCCATCACGAAGGTCAAGGACGCGCTGACTTCTGTGAAGACCGCGATCTCGAACTTCTTCAGTACTCACTTCGATGAGAGCACCCTCACCAATATTTGGACCCGAATCAAGGAGACCATCAACAAGTTCGTCGAATGGCTCAAGGGCATCTCCATTGGTGAGATCCTAACCAAGGGTCTTGCGGCCGGCGGAATCGGTGGTCTGGCTGTTGGCATCGTTAAGAGTTTCGATGGTCTCATGAACGTATTCCAGGCGTTCACAAGGGTCGGTAACGGCCTTGCCGGGCTTCTGGACTCGGTTCGAGATGCAATCAAGGGTTATGAGACAGAACTAAAGTCTAAGGCGATCATCAACATCGCCAAGGCTATTGCGATCCTTGCCGGCGCTATTTTCCTTCTGTCACTAATCCCGCTGAAGGACATCGCGGTTTCTACAACTGCGGTTGGCGTGGCACTTGCAGCGCTAGTCGGTGGCCTTTGGGCAATGGACAAGTATACGAAGGATCCTAAAAAGGTCGCCGTTATGTCGACGGCTATCGTGTCGCTATCGATAGCGGTATTCATCCTTTCGGTGGCTGCCAGAAACTTAGCCAAGGTTCCTACAGAGTCCATAATTGCATCGACTACAGCAGTTACAACGCTCCTGATCGCTCTTGTCAGCATGACTAGGGTACTTTCGGGCGCTAAGAGCCTTGCCAAGAAGATATTGGTCCTATTGGTCATGGCTTTAGCGGTCTACATCCTCGCCAAGGCAGTTGCTAAGATCGCTGATATTCCCGTCGATAAGATGGCTGTAGCCGGCGGCGTCATTGCCGGCCTGACTGTGGCTCTAGGACTCATGAGTCGTCTTATGAAGACTCAAAAGGCCAAGGCGGGTCCTCTATTGGCCATGATCGGCGTAGCTACAGCCGTGTATATTCTGGGTAAGTCTGTTGCTCAACTTGGAAAGCTCGGACAGAAGAACCTAGAGCAGGGTCTTCTCGCGACGATCATCATCTTGTTCGCACTCGGTATCTTCGCAAACTTCGCTAAGTTGAAGTCTGTGAAGGCAAGCAGCATGTTGATGTTCGTTGCAGTGGCTATCGCTATCGCGGCAATTGGATACACCATCGCGAAGCTCGCTTCACTCAGCGAGGACAAGATTGCGGCTGGTACCGCCACGGTTCTGATGATCATGGCCGGTATGGGTGTGCTGATGAAGGTTTCCCAAAAGGAAGACGGCGTCAAATCTGCGTTTAAGGCAGGTGCGTTCTTAGGAATCGCAAAGGCGGTCAACGCTATCGCGCAAAGCATCATGGATCTAGGATCTCTCGACCAGGGAGCACTTATTCAGGGTGGTATCGCGGTTGCGGTGGTTATGGTCGCCATGGGCATCATGATGTTCGCGATGTCTAAGCTGAAGAATGCCACCGAACTGGTGGAAGTCGCTCTGTCGTTCTTGGGTCTTGCTGCCGCCATGTATATTGTGGCGCTTGCAATCGCTAAGATCGCGGAACTTCCCATGGACGGCGTCGTTACATCGGTTCTGGCGCTGATGGTCGCGGTTGGCTACATGGCTCTGATTGCCACGCTGGCGGAAGGTTCACTTGCTGGCGCCGGTGCTATCCTCCTGCTCTCCATAGCAGTTATTGCTCTGGCATTTGGCCTGCAGATGCTCGTTGCGATGGGACCGGAAGCTCTGGCGATCGGTATTATCGCGATGGCAGCCGCTCTTGCGGTTCTTATCATCGCGGGCTACGCCGCGGAGGGCGCAGCATTGGGTCTTCTGATCCTTGTGGCAGTCATTGCGGCCATGGGCCTGGCGTGTCTCCTTGCCGGTGTTGGCGTCTTGGCGCTCGGCGTCGGTATGGGAATGCTAGTCGCAGCTCTTATCTCAGCAGGAGCCGTAGCCTGGTCGTCAATCGGCAAAATGACAGTCGCTTTGCTGGCGTTTGCCGTTGCAGGCCTTCTGGCAGCACCGGCAGCTATCGCTCTGGGCGCTGGTTTGCTGATGATGGGTGCTGGCCTACTCATGGCTGGTATCGGTATGCGTATCATGACGGGCGCTATTAAGCCGTTCATTCAGGCCATCAATCAGGCAGACCAAATCGGCGTGGTTGCTACAGCCAAACTCACGGCTGCAATTGCGGCTATTGGTGCTGCTGCTACTTTGGCGGCTCCGGGCATGATGCTGTTTGGCGTTGGTATCGCACTGGTTGGTGTCGGTCTACTAGCGTTCGCAATTGGAGGTGCGGCAGCATCTGCTACTGCAGCTCTTATGGGTACAGCATTCGGGGCGGGCATTGACAAGGTCAATGCAGCACTTACTCGAATGGCTCCGGTCGTGACTCAGTTCGCAGCATCGGCGGCTACGCTAATGACATCGGCTTCGACGCTTGGCACTACGGTGTCTACAGCGTTTATGGGCATCTCCGTGGCTATTGCCTCGTGTATTCCTCTTATCCTGATGTCGACTGTGATGTTCCAGATGCTCGGTTCCGATGTCGTCACAAACATCGTAACGGGTCTTCAGACAGCAACGCCACAGATCAACGTCGCGCTAACGACTCTCGTCATGACTATGTTCACGACGTTCATCAGTCGTATGGCACTGGGACAGCCGATGGTTTACGCGGGTATGATGGCTCTTGCCAACAATATTTCGCTGGCCATCACACGAATCACCAGCATGGTTCGAATCTCTATCAACCTGCTTGTGATGGACATGATGAACACGCTGTCTAACGGCCTTTCCAACCTCAGCAATTCAGTATACGCATCTGCAATGCAGACTGGTTACTGGATGGCTGAAGGTCTTCGCATCGGTTTTACAAACCAGCGAGCGGCCTTGGTTGAAATGGCTCGGTCGACAGCCGCAGCGATGCTTGCAGCCGCCAATGCGGAACTCAAAGTCAACTCGCCTTCTAAGGCGTTTAAGGAGACTGGTTACTGGGCCGCCAAGGGCCTTGAGATCGGTTGGACCGACACTGCAGACAAGGCTGTGGACGCGGTCACCCGTACCGCTAAGGAGTTTGACGAGGCGTTCCGCGACATCATCTCGTCCATTGACATGGAAGAGATCTCCGATGACATCAATCCAGTCATCACGCCCGTGCTTGACCTCTCCGAGGCGAAGGCAGGGGCTGACGATCTCCGCTCGATGTTCGGTAACGAGTCCTTCCGTGGCGTTCAGAACGCTGCGTCGGGAATCGGTGCTCGATCTTCGGACGAGAGTAGTCAAAATGGCAGTCAAAAGACTGTCGTGTTCAACCAGTACAACAACTCGCCGAAGGCTTTGAACGAGGTAGAGATCTACCGTCAGACAAAGTCTTCAATCTCTAGGATTGCAAGAGTATGATCTACACCATCATCGCAACCAATGCGAAGGGTGACTCAGTTGAACTGGACCTGGCCAATCCCTGGGCCGGAGGCATCGCTGTAATGGGTGCTTCCGGCTTGGGGCCGGCCGAAGGTACAATCAACACGGTCAACTTCGCGACGTCGGACGGGGCCCTCTTCAATTCTTCGAGGATTAAGTCTCGAGACATCGAGCTGAATCTCAAGTTCCTGGGCTCCGACATCGAAGCAGTTCGGCACAAGCTGCTTCGTTACTTCCGTGTCAAGCACCCGATTACGCTTGACTTCATTACAGACTATCGGCATACCTACATTACAGGTCATGTCGAGAAGAACGAGATTGACATCTTCTCAAATAGTGAGGGTGCAGACCTCACAATCGTATGTCCGAATCCGTTCTTCAAGCTCCGAGACCCCGTCAAGGGCAAGAACTCAGTTCGTTTTACGTCGTCTACTCCGTCATTCGAGTTCGAGTTCGAGGATCCTAATGCAGATTCTCCGACCCTTAAGTTCGGTGAGATGACCTCTACAGGTGAAACTGTGGTGGTCTATGAGGGCGACGCTGACGCTTCCACCATCGTGGATATTCAGTTCCTAGGTCCTGCTACCGGATTGAAACTTTACAACACGACAACCCAAACTCGTATCAACATCGACACTAACGAGATTTCTCGACTTTTCGGGTCAACTATCAAGGCCGGAGACCGTCTGAGCATCTCTTCAGGTGTCGGTGATAAGTACGTGAAGGCGTATCGTGACGGCAAGGTTTACAATGCTTTGAGTGCTCTTGATAGGGACTCTGATTGGATTTTCCTCACTCCTGGGGATAATCTGATTACGGTTCGAGCCGATACCGGCATCGAAAATATATCATCCATCATTTCCTTTGAAAATCTCTACGAAAGTATCTGATATGGAATTCCGTGTTCTAGACGAAAACTTCAATCAGGTCCATATTCTGGATGATTTCAAGAGCGCTATCTGGACTGATCGGTTCTACGAAGCGGGGGACTTCACCATCAAGCTGCCTCTAACTGGTCGAAACCAATTCGAGATCCACATCGGACGATATGTGTGGAACTCGATGTCGAACCGAATCATGATGATCGAAAAGATCGTCATCGAATCTTCGTCCGATGAGGGATCGATCATGACTATTTCCGGACGCAGTCTGGAGTACCTCATGGCTCGACGGATCGTTTGGGGCATGCGTAGACTACGTACGAGTCTCCATGAAGCCATTCGTGTCCTATTAGTCGAGAACATGATCAATCCGTCGGATTCCGAGAGGACCATGAGTTGGCTCACGTGGGAATCCAATAACGTCGGCAAGATGGCTAAGACCTGGGTGGACGTTCAGTACACGGGTGATAACCTATACACTGCAGTGACGGAGCTCATCGCCAAGCATCACGTAGGGATCGCTTTCCTATACGATGGCCCAGGCAAGATTCGAGTGCGTCTTGAAGAGGGTGTAGATCGATCCTACAACCAGAACGCCAACCCATTTGTTGTTTTCTCCCCCAAGTTCGACAACCTCATCTCTGGCCGATACGCTTCAGACATCACCACGCTAAAGACAGTTGCTCTGGTCGGTGGACCTGGTGAAGGCTCGGACCGAAAGTATGAAGTCGTATCCAGCGGAGCAACTTCCGGATGGGCTCGGCGCGAAGTGTTTATCAACGCCTCATCGGTTCGCGATAAGGATGAAGACAACAATACGATTCCGGAGGCAACTGTTAGAGCAAACCTCCGTGAAGAGGGTACCTCGAAGCTAAACAAGACTGAGAATCAGCACTTGATCGAATTCGATGGCGAAACGTCCGAACACACCATGTATGTGTATGGTACGGACTACAACATCGGCGATCTCGTGCAGATCCAGGATGCTAACGGCTTCAACGTGCCTACACGCCTCATCGAATTCATCCAATCTCAGGACAATTCAGAGGTTAAGTTCTACCCAACATTCAAACAAGATAGTACGAGGTCTTAGGAGTCAAAATGGCAGTAACTTCGGGATTCTTTAATTCTATCAACGGTGACCGTAAGTATAGTGCTGAACAGTTCGGCGCTATCTTCGACGGCGTTATCGTGGATGGAGTCTTCGCATCTGTCGGAGAGAAGTTTAAGGTCGTTCCTGCCGGTGGAAACACTGTCGAGATTGGCTCTGGAAGAGCTTGGTTCCGGCATGTGTGGATCTGGAACGACGCACCAATTCGTCTGGATCTCACCCCGGCAGATGTCCTTACAAACCGTATCGACACGATCGTTATCGAGGTCGATACCCGGACTCAGAACCGTAGAGCGACCATCAAGGTGGTCGAAGGCGATCGAGCAACCACGCCCCGTCGACGTAACATGATTCGAGATGGCGGTGTATATCAGTACCCCATCGCCGACATCTACCGTAACTCGGGAGATCGGCAGATTCAAGAGCGTCACATCACGTATCTTATCGGTACGGGAGACACTCCGTGGGTGACTGGTCCGCTCCAGACAATCAATGCCACGGAAATCTTCGATCGCTGGGATCGGACTATGAACGAGCAGAAGGCGGAGGCCCAGGCAGCCTACAACGAGGCCACTACCAACATGCGTAATGAGGCCTACGCCCTTCTCAACGATATTCAGGGTATGATCGGCGGCGACGCGGTTAGTGCTATGGCCGCCCAGATCATCGAACTGAAGCAGCGATTCGGCGACGACTCGAGTGGAACCGTTCGATTCGACACAATCGAAGATCATAACGGATCGTCGATTCTGGACTCTAACAACCAGCCGATTCTCGGCAAGATCATTTACAGGAGGGCTTAATGTCACGAGTACGAGACCTACCTAAGGTTACGACAGCATCTGCTGGGGACTATCTGCTTATTGACGGTCCTTCGGGCACTCGTGCCATCCAGGCCAACAAGATCGGGGGTGTGTCTAATGCCCCGGCGAATCGACAGTTCGTATGGACGGATCTTATTCGTCCTGGCGGACTCACTCAGCGCAATGCAGTGGTTCGTATGGAGAATAAGGGCGTGTTTGACTCCCGTGCCATGCAAATCCTCAACGATCACTCATATTCCACGCTCTTCCTGGGCGATTATTGGGATCTCCCTGGCGTGGGTAAGATCGTTGTCGGTGGCTTCAATTTGGCTCCGGGGGTTTCTTCGGATCACGTTATCCTGGTGGTTATTCCCTACTCGAACCTCGTAGCAACCACTGAACAGGTGGCTAGCGAAGCTATTAGGATCGGCCAGATGATCACGAATAATCCATCCTTCAGAGAGCTCAAGACTAAGAAGTCCACAATATACCGACCGGATAATGTTGTGTGTAAGGATGTTCCGTTTTTCCCTCTGACCCTGGAAGAAATAGGGTATCCGAGTCTAATGGAAGAGAATGTCACATATATACCGCTTCCGGGAGTAGCATGTCACGCCCCGACCGGTATTACTACAGCGTCTACCGTTGATAATAAGTTGGTATCTATTGACGCCAACCGACTCCTAACCACCAAAACTATTCAACCGGTTATTACCGGTATTATCACAGGATGATACTATGGCAAAGTTTGACGCATATCCTAAGGCGGACACTGTTCTGCCCGACGACCTTTTGATCACGGATGGCACCCGAGGGACCAAGACTGTCAAGGCTTCCGAGGCCGTCTACAAGTTCTTCGAGTCTATCCCTCAGATGCACAAGGTCATCTGGCGTGGGAAGAACCTCGGTAATCGCTACACGCCGGAACAGCAGGCTGCCGTGGCTAACGGCACGCTCACAGACATCTGGTTGGGTGATTACTGGGAGAAGGACGGCGTCAAGTGGACGATCGTCGACTTCGAGGTGGCAAGCCAGTCGATGCAGGATCTGCCTTCCACGTACCTGACCGTCATGCCCGACCAGAGTATCGCTACTGCAGAATTCCTGACTAGCGATACGAACGTCAACATGAAGGATACTCATATTTATAAGTATCTCGAAAGTTGGGTTGGGCACAAGTTCGAAGGCGTGTTTGGTGCCTCTCATATCCTGGACCATTCAGTTGGATTCGAAGGAGAGTGGGTCGACGGATCTTGGGAATCCATGCGTATTGGAGGACCTACGGGGTACGAACGTCTTCGAAAGAAGATTGTACTCCCAAACGAAATCGATTGGTTTGGCTCTCGGGTTATATCAACCTTCGCCAACGAACAATGGTCTAATCAGACCACGTCTACGAGGCAGTTTGCTGCGCTTCGAATGGGTTGGACGCCGAGACTGCCTCAAGACGTTGGAATCTGGATCCACGCACGGTCTTCTTCGCGTTATTACGGGTGTATCAAGCGAAACGAAGGCCTCATCATGGATGTCGGTACAAAGCAGCAGGGCGTTTGTCCCTATGTTTTCGTGCGGTGACATACTTGTAGAGAAAGGGGCTATATTTATGGATCCATGGATGCAAGTCCTAATCTCCGTTATGGTAGCTCTCATTTCTTCCAACGGTATCTGGCTGTATTTCAGCAAGAGATCCGACAAGAATGACGCCCATACGAAGCTGATGCTTGGCCTTGCTCATAACCAGATCATCGAGCAGGGTATGCTCTACATCGATCGTGGTTACGTTACCAAGGACGAATACGAGGACTTCGTGAAGTACTTATATTCGCCTTATGCAGTCTTCGGAGGCAATGGCCTCGCGGAGAAGATTTTCAAGGAGGTCACCAACCTCCCTATTCGTCGAAAGGAAGACGATGACTGACAAGGTTTACAACATTCTGAAGTGGTGCGCGCTGATTGCAATTCCCGCTATCGGCACGTTCTATACGACGATCGCCAGCCTCTGGGGGTGGCCGTACATCACGGAGGTGAGTGGCACAATTCTGGCGTTCGATACCCTTCTGGGTGCCTTCATCGGCATTTCCTCGGCTCGGTATCAGCCCGAGACGGACGGTGTTCTTCATGTGAATCCGAACACCAAGGAGACCTACGCTGCGCTTACCACGCCGACTGAGTCGGTTATTTCCAACGGCACTATGACTCTGAAGGTTCAAGAGAACCCAGATATGTGACGCAAGGAAAACTAGGGGTATAATGAGATCTACAGAAAGGATATCTCATGACCGATGAAAACCTCACCCTCGACGACATCGAGCAGGACCTCATCAATCAAGTTTACAGCTTGGATGCTGACGATCCTAAGACGACCATCGCCATCGAAAACCTCAAGACGATCCACCAGATCAACGAAAAGCCCGATTCGGTTTCTCGTCGTCTGATCCCGTCTGGAGACTCGATTATCGGTGCAGTCTGTTCGATCGCAGGCATCCTGACCGTGCTTAATTATGAGCAACTGCGTCCGCTTGCGTCTAAGGCTGTCGGATTCATCACTAAGATCCGCCTCTAGACCAAAAACTTAAGGACTCCTAAAAAACAGGGGTTCTTAAGTTTTTCGCACATATTACAGGGTCTATAATGAGACATATATCGACTCTGAAAGGAACTCTCATGACCATCAAACTCTCCACCTTTGCTTGCGTCACTGTTACTACATTCCTGCTGGGTACAACTCTCGCTGCCCTATCCGCTGCTAAGACATATTCCGATATGTACAACCTGCGGGTAACCGAAAAGATTGACCCGCTGTTTGCATACCAGTACAAGCACTACTGGAAGCTCTTCTGAGACACCGTCACAGACATATCTCACTCCTATAACCCCAAACAAGGGTTATAGGTTTTCGCATGAAAAACGAGCCCTATAATGAGAAGACTTACCAACTCTGAAAGGACTCATCATGCTCATCCTCTCCTGCGCGCTCTCGTTCGTACTCGGTTGTACGCTCGTATTGCTGTGGAGGTGGTTGCGTAATATCCAAGGTCACATCAATTGTAATGTTACCGTTCGGTTTATGCGCAAGAACCGCCTCGAAGCAATTCGAGCCATCCGGAATGACGACACTCTGACGCCTCGCGAGAAGTTCGAAAACTCTTTCCGTTACGCTTACTAATTCTCACTCCTATAACCCCTAACAAGGGTTATAGGTTTTCGCATGAAATACATGGTGTATAATGAGACATATACATACTCTGAAAGGAATCATCATGCACGCCATCGCCCTCATGCTGACCATGTTCTGTGCTTACCTGATTTTCAAGCTCCTCGTTAAGAAGGACGAACTCAAGAAGAAAGACATTGAAATTCGTTACCTCCGCGAAGAGCACAATCGGTACCGCGAAGAGCAGCTCTCCATGTACTCTAACGCGTACAAGAATTTCCTCAGTTCGTATGAGATCTGAAAGCTCTATAGCCCCTAACAAGGGCTATAGGTTTTTAGGTCGCATAGTTTACACGGGCTATAATGAGACATATACCAACTCTGAAAGGAACTCTCATGACCTTCAAGCCCTCCACCGTTGCCCTCATCGCTCTCGGTAGTGTCATCGCCTCTAACCTGCTTACCATCGCCCTCCGCAAGGCTATGGTGGCCACATACGGCGATGTCTACACCGAGATCGAAGGCCTCGTCTGGAACCAGCCCAAGGTTCACTGATCCACCAGATCAACACAACTCACTCCTATAACCCCTAACAAGGGTTATAGGTTTTTTTACACAAGAAGGAGCACAATCATGTTCAACTACATCTTCGGATTCTCCACCATCGTCATTGCCGGCTGGATCGTATACCAAAGCTATATGAAGTTTTGGGAGGCCTTTGATGCGGAACGAAAGGCGCGAATCGAAGCTGAAGAAACCATCAAGATATTAGATGCCATCATCGCCGATTTTAACACCACTTCGAAAACTCCTGACGATCTCGAAATCTGGGACGGTACAGCCAACATCACTGACTCTAAAAAAATCAACTCCGATCCGAACAACTGACTCTCAACCCTATAACCCGTGCTGGTGGTTATAGGGTTTTTTACACATAGAAGGAGTGCCGCTCATGACCATCGCAATCATCCTACTCACCGCCATGTGCCTGTATCAGACGTATCGGAACTTCAAGGCACAGCAACGATTCGATAAGATTCGAGAAGCTGTCGATAAGGCTTGTGAGAACGCCGATCCGAAGTTGGATCATGCTACCCTTGACGAACTTCTCAAGGATATCTGGAACGCTATGTACAACTAGTACATACCGAGCAAACAACCACACATCGAAGAAGGAGCAACCATGTTTACTCGACCCAAACACATCCACCGCTACTGCAAGGTGTTCTCTCTGGAGAACCTCTGTGATATTCTCCAGACGCTGCGTCCTCTTGGGTGGGCAGTCTATGGAGACACGTTCTCTGATCGGGAGCTCGCCTCTCTTGCCGACTATGTCGGTTCAAGGTTTTCCAGCACGGGTGGAAGCTTCGAGGTGAAAACCTACGTCGTAGACGATCCGTTAGAGCGTCCCGACGAACCCGAGTACCAGACTGAGTACAGCTACCAGCGCGGACACGAGACTGTATCGGAGGTCATCTCTTCGATCGATCCCGAATTCAAATTCTACGATCGTCAGGGGGTCAAGCGAGTCCTAAACCACCAGTCTTGGGACGTACATGGACCCACTCACGTGGTTCTACCTCAGCGCCTGCTCTCGAGCGAAGTTCCCGAGATGTTCGATGTGAACGTCTTGTTCATCAAGGAACCGAAGAAGCTCGAGATGGTTCAGACGACCTCGCTGAAGGCGCCCATCTTCGTTTGCTACGCGGAAGGGGTCTCTGATGCAGCGTAAGGTTGAAGGTCTCGAGAACTTCAAGCGTATTCTCGAACTACCCATCAGTAGTAAGTTCGGTTTATTCGTAGAAAGCCACATCGATGCGTTCCGGGTGACTACATATTTGGATAGGACGGCCAGGGCTAGCGAAGATCCGAGTAGGGTTCCCACGGTCATGATCCCGACTTATCCGATGGTCCGACGAGACCATACCGATCCTAATCGAGATCTTATATTCGAAGATCCGGCAACTGGTCTGACGCGAGTCCTCTACGAGAGTGACCTCAAAGGACCTCTTCAAGGTATTCCGTGGGCGCTTAATCGTGCGGTGGTACTCCCGTCATATCTCTACAACGCTGGTGCAGCCCCATGTTTCAATGCCTGCTTCGTATTCTTGAATGTTCCCGTAGGATACGAAGTGTACCCAGTTCGAACATGGGTTGGAACTGAAACATTCTTCGTCAGCATGAACGAACTCAACAAAACCCAACTCTGAAAGGAAAACTCAAATGTTCACTCTCATCTTCCTCTTCCTCGTCATGGTCGGCCTCATCATCTTCCTCACGATCTTCGACGCTATCATATCCATCTTCAACGGTAAGGTCATCGCCGGAGGCGTCATTGGATACTTCCTCGCGAAGTGGCTCAACAAGCGTGAGGACAACAAGTGAGTAGCGACTTCTATATCGTGATTGTACTGGTGCTGTGGGTTTCGGTGCCGGTCGTGACCATTTTCTACCATATCAACCGATGAAAGATCTCGTCATATTCTTGGTGGGCTGTCTGATGGCCCTACCAGGTGCAATCATCATCGGTCTGAACAACATCGACAAATAGGAGAAGCACATGATCAACATCGATTTCAAGACCTACGGACGTCTCGCAGGGGCGTTCATCAAGAACAACTCTCAGGTTATTCTCGCAGCGTCTGCGCTCGTGGGGGTCATCAGCACGGCCATTACCTCTGGTAAGGCTCACGTCAAGGCGATGGATCTCCTGCGAGAAGAGTTCCCTGAGGGAGGGTACAAGTTCACGGATGCACTCCGTCTGACTTGGACCTGCTACCTACCTGCCGCCATTTCCATCACCGCAACCTCCGCCGCCATCATCGGTGGTACCGTCCTCAGTGAGCGCCGATACGCAGCTATGGCTGCCGCCTACACGGTCTCTCAGGACGTCCTCGAGAAGTACGAAGACCGTGTCAAGGAGCTGACGGGCAAGAAGGGTTCGGACACCCGCTCGGCCATTGCTCGGGATGTTATCGAGGAGAACCTCGAGCGTCCTGAGAACAAGAGCGTTATCATCACGGGCGACAACGTCCTGATCTCGGATTCATATTCCGGCAGGGTCTTCC
>ERZ772999.1403-NODE-1403-length-14103-cov-7.485194_pt1 | contig 14103 bp, 13 predicted proteins | sample MGYA00511467_ERZ772999 | MGnify/ENA primary metagenome ERZ772999 (study PRJEB29015, sample SAMEA2738064) | human oral metagenome | biome: human oral; feature: human-associated habitat; material: saliva | place: China | collected 2218 ...
TCCTCAATTTCTGCTTCATCAAATATTTTAATTAGTAAATCAATATTTTCAAAAATTAGACTCCCCGAAAGTGAGTATGTATCCATTCTAAAAATACAAATCTCTCTCCCTGAGAGAGGTTCTATCAAATCAATAATAGTTGAATCTTTAGTCCAATTTATAATTGACTCATTAAATGCAACATAGGTGTTTAACTTTTTGACTCGTTCATTAAATTTTTGTATAGGCTCAAAAAAAATATTGAATTTTATCATTACACACCTGCCGCAAGAATATCATATATCGGAATTTGATTATTTTCTTGCTCTTCATCAAAATCAATGCCTATTTGTCGTTGACTTCCGTTTGACAATCTATCTATCATAGTATTAAAACTTAAATCAATTGAGTCCACTTCTCCAACCTTAATCCCAAAAAGAATTATATCCATTTTTGTTAAATCACTCAAAGTATAATTATTGCGAAGACCTGATATATTAAATCTAATAATCATTTCCTTACCATTTGAATCAGTACCTTTAATTTCATAATAACCAGATAACTTATCTAGAGCTTTTTCAAAATTTCTGATTTCAAATCCTTTAAAATTATTTTTATCATTTTCTGTTAGACTCTTTACTTGTTCAATATCTTTTATCGTATCAAGAACTGGAGTAATGTTACGATAAAATGCGGGAGAATCTTTTTCTATAGACAGTTTAATATTATTTAAACATTCAATCTTTAGAGATTTTCCTTTCTTTGTTTCAGTTATAACCCTCTTAAAGTTACTTAATAATGTAGAGGTAATCTGTGACTCTACAACACCGCTACGTTGATATGAAGCATTGCCAGAGAGCCCTATCTTAAATCGAGTAAATAAATTCATACCAACCTTTCCGTCGGCATCTACCTCAACCATATTTTCAGACACACGTTTTATGATATCAGATTGTATCCCATTTTGATGTAATTCTAAAAAATCAAAAACAGCTTGCTCATCAAGATAAACAATTTTCCCATCAAAAAAATCAGCCATTACTTCCTCCTTGTTACTATATATTCAGACTATTTGAATAATCATATTATACCAAAATATCAAGTATTACTAAAAAAATACTACTATATATCCCTCAATTTAGTAAGAAAATCGAAAAAAGAACACCCCGAAAGGTGCTCTTTGTATGTATAGTAATTCTATCCAATTAACGTTTACTAAATTGTGATGCTTTACGAGCTTTCTTAAGACCTGGTTGGAAACATTTTTATTTGAATAGATTTCAATATCCACTTAAAATCAATGTTTTCCCACATTTACAGAAAACAGAATTTCATCTAACTTGAATAACTTTCATTTGAATGGTGTGAATTTTACCCTAAAAATACACGATTTGAGCTAGATTTTACCAAAAAGTTCACACCATTTGAATTGTTATTATTTTGTACATTTCTATAGAAATAGAAACCTATATCAAATTTCAACTATCCTATCTAGATTATAAGCATATCAAAAATAAAATAATAAAATGAAAATCGACAGGAGATTTTAGAAATATATTAGTTGATTATAGAAATATTCGGATTTCCTGTTTTAGAAGCTCCAATTATCTTCACTTTTAAAGCTTCATTCAAACTAATTCTATTTTCTAAAATATACGATAATTCTTGTCCATTCATAAATAAAATTTTAGCATCTCTATTAGAAAAATCTTGAATCACTTCATCTCTAAAACCATTTTCTAAAACCATTTATTGAAATAAATAGTCCACGAGTAGAAGTTAGTTTTGTATCAACTTTTTGCTTTAAAGAAGAAATGTTTAATGAATTTATTGGATCTTTAGTCCATTTTATCTCGACTAAGTAATCAAACCCCTCAAACCTAAAATAGCCATCTAGTTGTTGAGTATTTGAGCTATTTCTGCACGAATCATGATAATCAATATCGTTAATTTTGAATAAATTAGCAATAATTTGTTCTAAATGATATCCTCTTTCTTGAGGATTCTCACTTGAAAATAGCGAATAATACTCCATTTTTAGTTCTTCGATTTTTTGAAGCTGTTGTTGCTTGGTTTGAATTTTTTTCTCTTGTTTTAAACGATGATAGGAATTATTCGATGTTTCATTAGTCTTATCTCGTTGAATATTACCTAGCAATCGCTTTAACTTTCTTAACGCATCTAACCCCCTATTTCTATCTTGCACTTCATCAGGAATATTTTTCATTTTATAAAATTCAGTTGCTATTTGTCTAATTATAAATCTTCCATTTTCTGTTTGATTAAGTTCATTTATAACATTTTTTGCCCAAACAAACTTCGGTTCAGATTTCCATCTTACTATCAAATCATTTGGAACTCCCGAAGCCTGCATAAATGCAGCAACAGTATCTTTATAATGAAAACATAATCCAAAACATTGAATAATTTGTTGTTGGATTTCAAAAGATATCTTAGTCATTTTTCTTCTTTCTTTTAACTATTTTAAATTTCATTAATTAACTGTATAAAGTAACTTGGAAAATCACTCAATTTATCTTTTAGTCTAGGCGTTTGCCGTTTGATTTCATTTCTAATCTGATCCTTACTTTGAGACTTAATCTCTTGACTAATCAATTGAACTACAATTCTATCCAAAAAACCTAATTCATAGATATTGATTTCTTTGTCAAGAGATAAACCATATTTCAATCTCCTTGTCAACTTAGTTATCACATCAATTTTCTCACCAACTAATTCTTCAAGAATATTGTTAATTGAATTTAAAATCATTGATGTTTCGTACCCTAACCCATTATCACAAATAGAGATTATGTCAGATATATCAATTGGTTTTGACTTACCTCTTTTCTCAATACTAATTGATTCTTCAGTACAACTTTCCAATATTTGAAAATAAGAACTGCCCTTAATCCAAAGTTGAGAAATATAATTTAGATTTTCTATACTTAATTTTCTCATCTCCTTGTTATTTGAGAAATCTATTATTATCTCAGTTAAAACACTTAATAGATCTTCTTCCTTCTCGCAAGAAAGGATAGAAGTTTTATTTTCCTGAACCCATTCTTTTAACAACTCAGATTGATATAATCCAATTGAGTTTTTTGCAATTATTTCAGTTTCTACTATACTGGTAAGTATTTTAGATTTTATCAAGACAAATAATTCTTTTATTTTTTCTTGTTCCTCTTCACTACCTAAGAAATATCCAAAAGTATTTTCAGCTAGACTATCAGTCTCTAGTTCAGTAGGATACATAGACGCAATATAATTTTCAATTGCTGTTAGAGTGTTCTCAATTTGAGTTATTTTAGAATTAAAATCCTTTAAATAAGGACTCTTCTGTTTTGTTAATTTTGATAAAATTGTATCTATTTCTTTTCTGTATTCTGGAGTTCTATCAACCCTATCTTTAATCATACTCCAAAAGTCAAAGCTTTTGGGTTCTATTCGGTAATCAGATGAATTTACTGAGTTAAACTGTATAATATTAAGAATATTGCTTTGACAACCCTCTGTATTAATAGGATTTAATAATGCTTCATAGTTTTGTTTTTTCCACTTATTTTTTGGTGATTTATAAATATTTGGCTCTGTTAAAATGATTGTTCCTTCTGTATATTTTCCGGCCCTTCCTGCTCTACCTATCAAATTCTGAAAATCACGAACTTTTATTGCATCTCCTGCTTGATACACACTTGAGATAATCAAGTATTTAATAGGTAAGTTTACACCTTGTGCTAAGGTTGAAGTACATACTACATTATTTATTTTACTTTTTGAAAAAGCATACTCTATAGCAATGCGTATCCCCATAGGTATTCCTGAATGATGTGAAAAAACTCCTAGCTGACTACATGTATATTCAACACTATCATATCCTAAATTTTGACCAATTAAGTTTCCTATTTTTTCAACTTCAGACCTATCCGAATTTTTTAAGAAATTAGTTAGATCATAATTCCTATTATTTAAGTCTTTAAATCTTCGCAAAACAACATTGACCGTATCTTTTCTTCCACAAAAAATTCCAACTCCACCATTATTAATTAGCTTAGTCCCATAATAAATACTTAAATCATTTGCGTTTGTCAGTTCTGGAAATACTTTTTGTTTGCGTTCTTTCCCAATCTGCTCTAATTCACTTACACTAACAGTTCGTGGAACAAAAAATTCTTCTTCAAATGTAATAGGATCTATAAAATATAATTGCTCATTACTACCTTTTAAATCACTAAACGCAACTCTTTTCTCTGTTGTTTTTATCGAATTATTAGAAACGATTACTCCATCCTCGTTAAACCACTGATTTATAGCTTCACTATCTGGTATAACGGCAGAAATTAAAATCTTCTGTATTTCTTTCGGGAAAATTTGTTTAACCGTTGACAACAGTAATTCAAAGTTGGTTCCACGGCTTGGATCATCAAAAAGATGTGCCTCATCAAATATACAAAGTCCTATTTCATTAATAAAACTTTGATGATTTCTCAATAAAAACAACAATTTCTCTGGAGTAAGTATAAAAACTCTTTTTTTACCATCATTAAAAATTGAAAAATCCTGTGGAATCTCAGGTAGATCAAAAATTTCACTTATAAATACCTCTTCGTCATTAACGAAGTGCCCATTAATATCTTGACATATTTCCCTACACAAAGCCCTAAAGGGAGCAATAATCAATGCATTATCAATTCTATTTGAGTAAAATGCTGATCTTAACATTAGATTGATTGAGGCTGTTTTTCCTGAACTTGTTGGCATCTGAACGATTCCCGATCTGCCTGAAAACATCCCTTTTCTTCCTAATTCAATTTGAGAAGGCCAAAGCTCTTTTATACTTCCCTCTGATTGTATATAATCCTGCCATGATGAAAAATCTAAATCTGAAAATTCAGGCAGTAATTTCGTGGATGAACTATTTAATTTTTTACATACTACTGCCAAAAGACAATTTACAATGATTATTGAAAAATCATTTCCATTTCCATATACTTTATCTCGCAAATCTGTAAAACTTTTTGTAGAAACCTCTATTTTTAATAAAATATAATTCCTATATGCTTCAACCAGAGCATTTAACTCAGTAGAGTATTCACCTTTTATTTGCGGGGCATTCGAGAAGAGGTTATCTGTTAAAACATCAATTAATACTTTTGCAAGAGTTATACTGTCTTCTAATAACTGGATATCATCCGATATATAATTGATCATAACTCTAGAACTACCTTTATAATCTCCCAGATAATAAGCTGTAGCACCCAGTATTGCAATATAATCTTGATATCCGGCTGAATTTCTTAATTCTGATAACAGAAACGCATCAAAATATTCAGCAGCATTATGTAACTGAATATTTAATTGTGAATCGAAACTTTTCTGATTAATATAATCTTCAAAATATTTCCTAGCAGTATCTGCAACAATTGCCAGTGCCACAAGAAATGGTTTTTGAGCATCCTCTGGAATTGAAATATGGCTTTCTAAAGGAATACCAAATTCAATCATCTTTGCCTTTGAACGCACTAACTTTGAATAATTTAATGATTTGCTTCTAAATTCTATCATACCTTACTCGCTTTCAAATAAAGGCTTTTTATAAAATTCATTAAATCATCAGAATGTATAACCAATAACCGCAGTTTTTGGTAATCTCTGTGATTTTTTGAAACGACTTCCTTAAGTACATTAATATCAAATGACTGATTGGAGTGAACTGCAACAGCCCCATAAATTACATTAAATGGGTCATCCGTTATGTTTAAAAATCTTTTCACCACATTTGCTTGCTCATCATTATTGGAATTTTTTAACTTTAAATAACTTGCTACAATTGAGGTTGAAAAACGTTCAAAGTCTTTATCAGAGTGGTTAATAGCCTCTTGAAGCTTATTTTTCTCTTTAAAGTTCTCAGAATTGGAAGCTGATGATTTCACTTCTATAACTACAACCTCATCATTTACTGTATTCAAGGAATCTTTTTTATACCCCAGAACATCACTTCCTTGAGTTGAAGTGTTTTTATTAGCTTTACTGTTATAACGAGTCCTAGGAACCACATATCCTTCAATATACTGAAGATAATCAGATACTAATATTTCTCCAAAATCACCTGACATCGTTGAGAGTCCAATACCATTATCCGAGGGTAATTTATAATCTTTAAGGTACTCTTTAGAGGAAATACTCATTACACTTGTCATTTCATCAAGTTCATCATCTGAACAATAATTTCTTCTGAACTGTTTTGCCCACTCTTCAAAAATTTCTAGGTCATTTTGAATGTCTAAATGGAAAACTTCTATCTTTTTGCCTTCATTAGTAGTATATATAGGATCTTCTGAAATTATATACTTCATATATCTATGTGCCATGTCCACTCCTCCTAATCATCTCTCTCAATTCTTCTTTTCCAAACTTAAATAATTCCTTCACTTTGCTCCATTTTTCTGAAGAAGCATTTACATAGTGCTTCCGCTACTGATCTTTTTACTCTCCACTTCTTATTCTGATAAATCATTTATATTTGAAAAAACATGATTTGAATAAAAACACTTGTTAAAAAAATATTTTCAGAAATTAGAATGGAAATTTTTTTGTTTTAGCATCTTAAATTTTATAGTTTAAAATATCTAAACGACTTCTGAACTATAAATGTCCTTTTGTACTTCAAGATACTCTTTTAGGTTAATAATTTTATTCTTATAATGAGTCTTTATTTTTACTTTTTTATTATACTCTCCATTATATCACATCATCACAGAATAGAAAGAAAATATCACAATGGAGTTATTTTAAAGTAGCTTGGTAAATATAATCCCGCTTCTTGATGCTTCTGTCCTGAGTTCGCAAACAATACAGTCATATTCTCGTAGTCATATAAATATTTATTGAGTGTATATTTATCCTCACTTCTTTCAGCATAATTAATATTATAAAAAACTTCGGGATTCTCATCACTTGGGAATTTCATATTTTTATTTTTAAGTCTTTCAGAGTTATTTCTTATTAAAGAAAACTTTTGAATTATCACTCTTGAAAAGTTATGTCCAACCATACGCTCTACTGTAAATTGATCTTTCAAATATATTGTATTAAGCAAATCTTTAAATTCATCACCTGAAAACACTTTATTTACATAGGAATTGGATAATTGCTTCAATGATTTACTAAATATCTTTTCTTCAAAAAATGAAAAAAAATCTTCAACATAGCACTCTATGAATTCATTAAATGCTGTAATAAATAGTTTAAATGGTATTCCCTTCCAACCAATTGCATTTGCTGAAAACACACCTTGAGCATTTAAATAATTATCGATATAAAATTGTGCCACACTAGGATTTCTCAGACCTATCTCTAAACCTGCGAAATTAAAATTTTCCCAGTTATCTCTTCTATTTAAAAAGTCACTTGCAAAATCAAAATTTCCAAATAGGCACTTCAGTATGATTGATGATTGTTCTGCAAATAAACTTTCCCCACTCATCAATAGAGTATATAGTTTTGCATTTTTTCCATTATAGAAAAATGTATCTCTTGTCATCAAAACATCAATAAGTCTATTTCTATCGTCTTGCAAATTTCTTTCATAACCTGATGTGCCTATATGTATAAAATTTTTAGAAGCTATATCATGCTCAGTTTTATGAAGATTCGAGTCTAAATTGAACATAGCTAATCTAAAAAATTCTTTATCAGAATTCATATTGACATCAAATATAGGTACTTGTTCAATCTGGGCATCCCCCTTATTAGGGCCTTGACTGTCCCCATTCATAAAAATATTCAATAACATTAATTTTATTAATTCCAACCTATCCTTAGCTTCTCCAAAAAGAAAAGTCTCCGATTTCACTTCTAACAATTCTGCAAAAAATTCAATGTAGCTATCTGTTAGAAAGTGAGGATTCTTTTTCTTAGTTCGTTTACCGTTCTCTAAATTTGATAGTCTGAACTTATCAATACTAATCCTTGTATCATATCTTTCACAGAACTGCTCTTGAGTCAATTCCTTTGATTTACGAGCTTTTTTTATTTTTCTAGCAAGTATAGCATCAATCATTTTTTCAAAATTCATATTCCCTCCAAAAATTGGTAGCGTTTTTTAATATGTTCTACCATATTTTACTAACTACTTCAATTTCTTTATGTGAGATAATTAAATCATCAGGGAATAGTCCTTGAAATAATTTATTTTTTAGTCCTAACTGGTGCGCACCAAATGGACGGATTGAAACAAATATGAAAACTCTGACGATAACGGTCGGGTTCTGCATATATCTGTTTATCCGCTTATTTGGTGTGCTTTCTACACCTATCGGTACTCAGTATGGCTCATATAGCGTTTCTTTCCGTCCAAGGACAGAAAGGAAACAAAATATGAACTATATTGATGAATATATTTCTAGGAAAAAACAAAACGAAAAATTAATTAAAAAATTACCATTAGAAGAACAATCATTTTGGTTAGAGTTTTTAACGAAAAGCGACACTTCTGAAAGTAGTGCTGAACGACAAAATAGACGTAAAACCGTAAGCCTTGACTATTCATTAACAAATGGAAAAAATAATCATGAAACTGCTGTGCTTGATTTACTTGTTGATAATTCTCCAACAGCTCTCGATAAAATTATTCAAAAAGAAGAGGAAGATTTCATTACTAGTCTATTACCTACATTAAATGTTATTCTTGACGAACTTGAGGAAGTTGATAAGAATATTATCTTACTTTATTTTGCGAATGAAAAAGCTCCTTCTTTCCGAAGTATGGGACGTCAGCTAAATATGGATTACCGTAAAATTCAGCGTTGTATACCTCACATTATGAAATTTATAGAAGATAGATTGAAACAATAATCAAAAATTTCTATTTTTTTCAAAAAAATGGTTCAATCATCCCCAATTTTGTCCGTTAATTAGGGGGTGGTTATTTTTATAAGTCCAGCTCATGACCTCAAACCGAGCATATCATTATTACTATAAAACAAAAAACTACACGAGGTATTTCAAAATGCTTAATATTATATTTACTTTTATTATTTCTATCATGGCAAGTATATTTGCTTATTATATTTGCAAATGGTTAGATAGATTTTTTAAAAGTAACTAGCCTATAAAAAAAGACAGGATTCACGGTCCTGTCTTTTCTCTATGCAAATTATATTTACTTTTTGCTTGTACACTAATTTTAAACTAATACTTTCTTTTTGTCAATTCCCCTATAAAGATTACAAAAAATAATTTTACACGTCGACATCTTTTCAAAAGCATCCATATTTTCTAAATAATACCCCTAAAAATCGTTTTGAAGCTACCTTATGGTGTTTTTTTCCTCCAAGAAATAAAATCCAATGTTGAAACACCCCTTATTTTGCCTATTTAATTTTTTCAAATAATCTGTCAATTTTTTTAGCAATTTTTTTGTTGTAATTCGGATATAAATATCCATAAGTCTCTAGAGTTGTTTCAATATCCTCATGCCCCAAACGTTCCTTTATCACCAATACATTTTCTTGCATAGATATCAACATAGAGGCATGTGAGTGACTTAAAGCATGTCCCTTTATTCTATATGAACACCGACCAACCTATAATTATTATCAGCATATGCTTATTTATTGGTATTCCATTGTATGACAAAACATACTTCTAAGGGTAATTTTTAGCGGCTGTATAATAAACAAACCATACATTCACTATACTTATTCTATAAAACTACTAAAAACATATAAAATATTAACTTTCCATAATAGAAAATTCTTTACTTAATACTTTATAATATAGAAAAAAAGTTGCTAAAGTTAAATACATTAGGAATAAATCGTTTACTAAAATTGTTGAAGATCCTTTTATAAATATGATATAATTTATGTATATAAGATAAATTGAATTTTATAGCTTCATAATCGCTTCGTTTAAAAGACTTTAGGATTAAAAATAACGATAATTTCGATTTTATTGGGAGGGAAAAATGGAATTACTAGAATATTTTAGATTGAAGAATAAAATGACATTGGAAGAATGGGAAAATTCTTTTGAAAAAAGAGAACAGGAGATTATTGTACTTATCCATGAAGGTGGTGGCGGCAGTAAGCGAAATGGTTTTTGGGACATGGCTCAGTATTTCTTAGCCTACGTGGACTATGAAACAGGCTTATTACATAAAAAAGAAGGTCGTATAGTTTATGCTTGCAGTAACGAAGAACACGATAGTGAAATTTCACAATGGAAACTTGATGACGAATCAATTTATAGATTGAAAGTCCGCGCTAAAATGCCTGAAGAAATTCCAGATGGTATTACATTATCATCACAAAATCAGTTTCTCCTTGTAGAAATAATAGAGAAAAATCCTATTTGCCCAGAGCTAGAAGAAATACTTGCAGAATACAAAAAACCAGTAATTCTTCAAGATGATGTCTTAGGAAAATTAATTTACAATAAAAAGATTAATAGTTTTGAAGGTAATACTCTTTGGCGAAATAAAAAGATTGATATTTCTTTAGATGTTAATAAAAACAATAAGAGTGGAATCACAAAAGCGAGAAAAGCTCTAACGGCAATACTTTCTGAACAGATAAAATGGGATAATGATATACGGAACTTTGCTGCAAAAAAACTTATAAACCTTGCTTGTGAGTGGAAAGAAGCAAATGATGAAACACCTCCTATCACGGAAGAAAATTTTGCTCAGAGAATCAAGATGATGTCAATTTCAATGACATCCGGTGGCTCATTTACTATTTATTTTAATGACGATGATATATTCTTTGGACACTATGTGATAGTATATGGTAGTTTAAGAAAAGGACTTGTAAGCGCAGATATAGTCGGATAATAATTTTAAATATATTCATCATTAAGAACTTTGGTTGTTTTATCAGAACAATGGACACAGGACAATATGCTCTTTACAACAAATATAAAAAAGATTTTATAGAGTTGATAAGTCAGATTATCAGCAATAAAGGGCTGCCCTTTTGGAAAAGTTTTATGGGTTGTTACTAACTAAAATACTAAGGAGAAAAAATAATGGAATTTTATATAGCTGAAGAGGGCATTCCTCAAAGTGTCGGTTATGATGGTGCGACGATTGCATATTATGGCAGCGAAATAGAATTAAACTACGAAACAGAACCACCATATGGCGATTTAATTTTTTCAGCAAATCTACCAATATTAAATATTACACTACCATTTTGGATTTATGGGAGAAATCTGATATTTTTAGATGCGTATTATTTATTGGCTGAAACAGTGAAAATAGGCACTTGGGATCCTATAACAAGTATCATTATTAATATTCATACAGGAAAATATGCTAGTTTAGAACACTGGTATAACAATGTATTAATTAAAGAAAATGAAATTGAATTAAAAAATGACTATGATAAAAAATCTATGATTTTAAAAAATGTTAATAATCTTAAATGGATTTAAAACAAATAAAATCCTGTAGTCTATAATAAAACTTAGGAAAACAAGAGTAGCAACAAAAATGAAAAAAGTTTCTTTCCGATGAATTAATTGACACTTAAGATATTGAGGTACTTTGAGATATTTATAAAGATGTTAGCTTTTTACTATGTTGACATTATTAAATAAACATCTATCCTTTTAAAAGACAACTTATACGGATTAATAAGGATATATATAAAATTAGAAATAATTAAATAAATAGTTTTTAAAATTATAACGGAGGTTTGCTATGAGCTATACACAAGAAAATTTTCAAGAATGGATATTTTTTATATCAGATAAAATGGATGAATTTACAGATACGTTCGCCAAAGATAATCATCTAATCCTTGATTATACTATTGCTTCATTAGATGATTTAGAAAGATGGATATTAAACAACTATTCTGAGATCAAAGATTTAATTGCAGATAAAGTTACCTTAGATCGTTTAACTATTTATATTGGAGAAACTTTTAGAAAATATATCGGTGGCAAATGGTTTATGGATTTAAAAAATAAAAAAAACGCTTATTATTCTGTACCTGTTCTGACAGATCCCTCATATCGCGGTGAGGTATATCTTACACCTATGTTTTTCGCAACTGCTAGTATCAATAGAAATAAAGGTAATTATATCAGCGGTATCCTGATGAATCACATTGCTGATAACATAAAAACAATTGATGAATTAGTAAAATTTATGGAAAAGGAGTACTATACTTTTGATTCCTTTTCCGTTGGTAAGTACAAAGCCGTAGAAGGCTTATTTTTAGAACAAGATGGGAATAACTATATCTATGGATACTCTGAAAGAGGACATAAGGATATATATAAAATCTTTAGTGATGAAATAGAAGCTGTTCAATATGTACTTAATCAAATCTCTGAAGGACAAGTAGATAATAGTCATTTAATCGCTTGGACTTGGAGTACTAAAGAAATCGACGCGGCTGAAAGAGAATTACAAGCGATGTTCATTCCTTTCGAGAGAAATGATATCCCAAACTTTGACTCTGCTGGACGAACTGCCTATAGAATATTTGTATATGGTAAAAACATAAAGTATCTAGCTGAATTCAAAAAGAAATATAGATGTGATTTATCAAGTAACCAATAGCTATATGTAAATATGAAAAGGAAAGTTGAAGTTGCTAAGATAATTCTCTTCTATAAGTACCAATTTTTGAAAAATACAATGAACTAAAGGGGAAAACTAGAAAATGAAAAGTACTTGTGATTTGGAAATCTTTGAAGTGGCTTGTCAATATTATTCAGAAAAAATGTCTGAATTAAAGAGATATTAGAAACAAAAGTAAGCACCTTAGATAATCCTAACTGGTCTTTTCAAAAAGGCTCTACAAAAGTTTGCGCAAAAGATGAAACTGGAAGGAAAAAAAGATGTAAAGTAGGATTAGCATACAATATCAAAGTTTCTTTGAATTTAGACGATGTTTCTACTATTTGGAATGAATTTAAAAACTTTTATGAAAAAACGACTGTCTCAACATTAGAATATAACGATATAAATAAAGAAATGGGCAGATATGAATTTATAGCTAATAATCCTAATGGAGATGAGATAATATGTACTATCTATTTGGAAAATGAGTGGAACATCCCACAGATTTCTTTGCTATGCTTTGTATCTCCAAGATATCAAAGTAACTAATATAAATTGAGTTTACAAAGAAAATCCTCATAGAAATAAATTTAGTTAGTGTCCATATCTTTTTTCTAAGGCAATAATCAGCTCTGTATCAAATACGGAGCCTAAAAAATTGGTGCATAGAAAGAAAAGAACCCGATATAGGCACATACAAAAAAATTTTAGATTTATACTCCATTCTGCTAGATTTTTACTATTAGTAGCCTCTACAGAAGGAGCACAAAAATATATTGGTAAATCTTATAAAATGGAGAATGAATATGAATTACAATACAGACAAACCAATTAATAACCAGGACCAAGATTTATTAGGCAGATCCTTTTTTTCAAGCCAATTAGGAAAAGCAATTTATGAATATAATGCAAAAGATGGATTGGTAATAGGTTTATTTGGAAAATGGGGAACAGGAAAAACTTCTATTATTAATATGGCAATAAATGAGATTAACAGCCTTGCAAATTGTGATAAGAAAGAAAAATCTGACGAAAATAAACCATTAATTATAAAATTTTCTCCATGGAATTATTCAGATAAAGACAACCTTATTACTTTATTTTTTCAAAGTTTAAAAAATAAAATAAACTACTCAGATAATACTCAACAAAAAAGACAGGACTTGCTACCTTACTTTCTCAAATATTAGATTTTTTATCTATTTGAGAAATACCTGGTTATTCCTGTCTTTTTGTTATATATTTATCGTAATTCTAGTTATACTTGACACTTTCAACGTAGTATTTAGATTTTTGATTTCCACCTTGATACTCTTTGTTGTTAAGTTTTAGAACTATAGTTGAAATATTTGTCTTCGTCATCGCATCAAGGACATTTATTTTTATACTGTCTCCTTCTACTTTCCACTTATCTTTTTCTTCAACTTCTTGTGGGTATTTATTTGTTAAAGGCATTCCAACAAAGACAATTTTATCATCACCTTTATAGTAGTGAATTTCATTTTTTGTTGGATGTAATGGCGATTTTGCCGCTTCAACTT
>ERZ772999.1414-NODE-1414-length-14009-cov-8.947040_pt1 | contig 14009 bp, 22 predicted proteins | sample MGYA00511467_ERZ772999 | MGnify/ENA primary metagenome ERZ772999 (study PRJEB29015, sample SAMEA2738064) | human oral metagenome | biome: human oral; feature: human-associated habitat; material: saliva | place: China | collected 2218 ...
TAGCGTGTTGTTGATAGACTCCCTGCAATTGATAAGCTACTCTCTTATCCGCTAGCTCTCTAGCCTTTTCTTCAGCACGATACCTATCTTCCCAATACTTACTGTCCAACATCTGCTATAACTTTCTGACTTTCATCTATTTCAGCGTCTGAGTAGATTTTTTGTTTTTCTAAACGAGTCTCAAGGTCGCCCATCGCCTCTTCTTCTTTTTCCATTCTTCGAATTTCTTTCTGCGGATCATCAATGATAGATAGCACGGACAACTTAGTTTCCTCAGATACTTGTCCAGATAATTGTCCTACAATCTGTGCCTCTTCAAGAATGTTTCTAGGTACATTTCTAGTAAACGTATAAGTCAATCCTGTCCATGCGTCCTCATATACAGTCGTCAATGGAACACTAAAAACGATTCTATACAATCTGTTAAATGCAGATTGTAATTTTCTATCTTTCATTCGAGCAAGGTTGTCCATCGCTTGTAATTTGAAAGCTAGAGCCGTTCCAGACGAGTTGCCAAACTCAGACTCAGACATATTGGCTACCATTGAGATAGCGAAAATAGATTCCTTAAGTAAACTAATTAAATTCTCTTGTGTTGTGTCAGAACTTGGTTTCTCAAGGAAAGCGACCTCTGGCAAAGCACCATCGCCATTCTTCCACAGATTGAAAATTCTATTTTCTCTAATCTGACTAGCGTCTTCTTCCTGTAGCTCTACTCCTAGAACTTTCAAATAAGCGTCCGCAAAGTAATCAACATCGTTCGCTTTCTCGCTTGCTGCTTTATTTAAAGCATTAATCAATGTTTTTACACTCTCGAAAATACATTGTCGCTCTTCATTTTCAATCAATTCAACTACTGGGATTGAGTTGTAAATGTGTTGAGTGCGTTCACCGAACCTTACCGCCCCACCAGTTGTAAATGTAGCATCAATCAATTCGTCGTTTGTGATAACTTGACCGACTCCTGTTTGATTATTCTCATTAAACGTATATCTTACAGCGAATATAGGGCGTTCTTCAATGCTGTTATCATGGACAATAAACATATTAATCGGACTATTGTATGTCGCTCTAGTTCGCTTATATTCATCTTGATACACATAAATAAAAGCATGACCGAACACGCTTGACATTTTCGCAAGCTCGAACTCTGAGTCTTCCATGTCATTGATTTTACGGAAACTTGAGACAAACTCATTTACGTTCTCGTCCTCATGTTTGATTTTAACTGGAACACCAATTTGATAGCCTGTAAACGTATCGACAATGTACTTCGCATAATTAAACACCAATCTATTGTCGGGTTTCCAGCTATTTTTTTTTGCCATTTTCAAAACTTCGTGCTGAGAGAGATACATATCCTCGCTTTCAACATAATTCTTAACTAGCTTACTCATGTGAAGCCTAATCGCTTCAGTAACGACTTCTTCAGTCACTACATCGCTTGTTGTCGTAATGACTTTCCGTTTATTAACAAAAACTTTTGCCAATTTTTAAAAACCTCCTTTAAATAGTTTGATGTTTGATTTATATATTCTGTCTTGCAAAGCGTATCTAATCGCATCGATGCAGTGGTTATAGCTATCTACTGGCTCATTGATGTACTCATTTGTCTTTCTGTCTTTCTTCCAAGTGTAATTTTCAAGTTCTTCAACCAGCTTCACGCATCTTTCATCAACAATCCAATCGTACTGTAAGAGATACTGAATACCTTGTATGACTGACCCAGGACCTTTCTGCACATCAACAACCCTAGGAATACCAAGATTTCGCAATTCTTGATTAGATTTCTTTTCAGCGCTATCTGCTCGTATCTGCTCTTTAGCATATCCAAGCGTCTTGATCGCTTCTGCTATCTTGTCATTCGTCAATCCTTTTTTTACAAACTCCTCAACAGCGTATAAGCGCTTGTTAGCATCGTCTATCCTTACATGAAGCAAGGCTGATGGGTCATTGATAAAACCGTAGTCAAGACCAAAAAAAGCTGGCAAGTGCGCCAACTCGTCTTTATTAAGCAATCGTTTTTCATACTTAGGGAATACCAATTTATCAAGTGTCGCAAACTCACCCAAAGCGTAAATTTTGTAGTACGCTTCGTTTCTGTTGGCTAGTTCCTCGATATTCTCTTTAGTTAAGTCGTCCAAGAAACGATTATCTTTATACGTCGTTTGATAAACCACTGTATTCTTAGGATCTCTCACAAAAAAAGCATTATATACCCAGTTTGCTTTGGATACCGGGTTAAACATCAAATAGATTTGTTTCTGTTTATGCACTTTATCCCTTAAACGCAACGTTAGCTGTGTGTAATCATCAAGCGTAAACTCAGACGCTTCTTCCATGACCACGTCGGAAATACCTTTGATGGACTTAATTTTCTCTGGGTTATCCATCCCTTTGAAAATCAACTCGGCACCGTTCGGTAATTCAATACGAAAGGCACTCATGTTAACCTTGCACAAATTAAGTATCCCAAAATAAGATAATGTCGCTTGAACATCCGCAAACACTGAGTCACGTACCGTAGAAGCAACCTTACGCAGCACTAATATTTTTCGTGGTTTGTTCCATGACTTTAGCGCTTTAAGAATTATCTTTTGAAACACTCCATGACTTTTGCCAGACGAAGCCCCTCCGTAATGCACCTCTGTGAAGGTGTCGTAGTCAAATAGATGTTCATAGATATGCTTATTGAAAACACGATTAGGACGGTCGATGATGATGTTGATTTTCGGGTTAGTCTTCATCGTCATCCCAATCACCTACTTTGATGTCGATATTCTTTTGAGTGATTTCTTGCCTATCAAAGAACAAACCGTAACGCTTGCCAAGATCAACCGCTGCACTCTTTCTCGTGGACACATTCGGTTTAGCATCCATGACTTTTTGATATCCGTCACCATCAAGAACTAATAAAGGCTCTGTGATTTCTCCACGCATAACTGCCGTTAAAAACTCAAGCACTTCTTGTTGGTCTGCGACACGTTCGGACTTTAACTTTTCTAGTTGTTCATCTATATATGCTTTTATGATAGCTTTTGATAGCAAGCGACTTCCATTCACTTGAGCAACTTTATCTCGTTTTACGTTTGGATAAGCCTTTTTATAAGCCTGAGTAGCATTCAAGCTGATGATGTACTCATCGGCAAATTTCTGTTGTTTTTCGGTCATCCCATTTTCCATCACCTCGTTTCATCGCATACAAAAACCCCTCGAGCTGGAGGACTCGAAGGGTAAAAAAATTAAAGGAGTTTAAACCACGAGAAAAAAGAATATCTCTTTCCACAACTTCCACATGATAACTATATCATAGAATCTTTAGTATCACTTGGTACAGAATCATCTTTTTTAGTACACTTTTCTATTTTTTTAACAGCTTCATCATGCAGCATAAAAAGTGTTGTCTTAGATATTTTTAATTCTTCAGCGATCTCATCCCATCCTTTAGAAGAGATGTATTTCATCCAAATGATTGTTCGTTCTTTAGAATTATCTAATTGTTCAATTGCCTGGATAAGTTGATATTTTAAATCAATCAATTTATCCACTTTATCGTTAATGTAATCATTCAAATTGATTATTTTAACGTATGCATCGTCTTTAAGACTTACTTTTGACTCCTGTACATTTATTTCTTTTAAGGAAGGAGATTTTAAGAAAGAATTATTCAAACGATCCAACTCTTCCATTTTTGCTTTTACTTCCAAATCGATTAAACGAATTTGCTTCAATTGATGTTTAATTCCCATTTTTCACATCCTCTCTAATCCGTTTCATTAAGGTTGAGCCGAATTCTTCCGTATTCGATAAATAATCAAAATACTGACTAAGAAAGAACCGTTCACAGTCCGTTTTTACGTTCCACGCTTCTCGATGGTGCCTGTTTCTAAAATGCTTTTCTTTCAGATTCCAATCAGATTTTACAATCCCTTTATGGAGCAAGTATCTCAAGGCTGTCTTGTAATCCTCAACGGCTCTCTCGATAATTCCAGCACATATTCCGTAATACCCTCTACTGTCCATTATTCACCTCACAATAGAGCCTCTAACTTATCAATTTGAAAACCTGCCCAAGTTTTTGATTTGTCACCTAGTTCATCATCGAGAGTAACGACTGGAAGAGTTTGCCACCCGTAATGTCTCAGTAGCTCCAACGCTCCTGGATTAGCTTCAATGTCTACTGCTTCAAACGGAATATTCTTCTGAGTCAGCCACATCTTAGTCATCTCACATTGCATACATCTAGGCTTTGAATAAACTGTTAACATCGAAATCCTCCTCTGAATCTACACCGTCGATTAATTCTATCGACTTTTTAATCATGTCTTTTACGCTCCAACAAACAATTTTCTCTTTGTACTCAACAAAGATATTCGTACCGTCCATACTTCTACAAATATCGATTATTTCACCGTTCCATTGATGAACTGCTCTACCAAATTGCATTTTTGCTACAACCTGATTTTTATCTAATATTCTTGTTTTAATCATTTAATCACTCCTTTAAAACGATATAATTCCAAACAACTCTAAGATGCATAGAATTAATATCGTGATAGCTACAATCGACGCAAATATTAATTCTCTAGTTGAATCATCTTTTGTGACCCAGTAACAGATATAATAAAATATTCCAGAAACGATAATACTCGTTAAAATTTTCATTTAATCCTCCTCCAAATCCACGTAAGGATTGATAGCTTCATCAACATCTAAAATCATCGCACTTGGGAAATTATAAATTTCATCAAGTATTTTTTGAAATCTTTGTTTAAATTCTTCAGACGTGCCGTCCCATAAATGAACAAACATATCTTCATATCCGTCTTGTTCCATATATTCATATATCCAATCCAATACAGATTCAGCAGATAGTTTGGTTGTTCTTTCTTTTAGAGTTCTCCAACCGCTTCTATCATCTACATTTAACGAGTTCCATTCGCCCTTTAAATCAGACGCCTCTATCTGAGAATGAGTGTGCTCGTTAAAAACAAAATCATCGTCTTTTATTTCGTTAATTGTTTTCATTTAACCCTATCCCTCACAATCCACGTATAGCTCTTTGATTTCATCCCCAAACAATTCGATTGCACGTTCGGCATCTTCTTTGTTTTTGAAGTATCCAAAAGTCGGGAATCCATTAATACTATTAGGAAGCCATAATGATTTTAACTTTTTATCCTTGTAATCAATCTCCCATTTTTCATCTTGAACACTCAAACCCTTGTTACATTCATCTCTAAACGCTCTGAATCGTGTAAGAAGGTTTCTGCGTTTGACTTCTAGTAAGGCTGCTTGTACAGTTGGGAATGTGTTACCTTGACTAAAATAACTATTATCGGATTCTATGTCATACCAACAATCCATAAAAACTTCTCCACTCGATTGGATATAATAATGTTTATCCCCAACTTTATAGGGGCATTTCATCTTCCATGTACCTTCCTCTTCCTCAGGAAATTCAATATTAGGCAATAATTTCGAGAATTTTTCTCCAAGTTCAACAACCTCCACTCTGAAATTCTCTGCCGTTTTCTGAAGTTCTTCCACAAGAGCTTCGTATTGTGTTTTATCTTTCATCGTTATCCTCCTCAGTATCTGTAATCATCAGGGTTTGCCCACGTCGGCCATTCAATCATGTTGGGATTATCCTTCAATTGTTTGCTTAATGTCATCGCATTATCTATCGCCTTCAATGATGTTTCAAATCCTAGCAAGAAAGCGAATCGTTCATCGTAGCTCATCTCTTCGAGCTGTCCATAATTGATATCTTCTTGGAATTGCTTTAAGGCTCTGTCATACATTAACATGTCCTTGTACTTACAATGCGCAATAATTAAGTAATGCACATCGTCTTTTAATTTTTCAAATTCATTTTTAGCCAATTGACTTCACCGCCTTTTCTAAATTCACTAAATTTTCTACAATTCGATCTCGAATATGAGCTGCAACTGAATACGGGTCTTTCATAAATTTAATCAGCGTGTTCGCATTCACTTTTAACGCTTTCGAAGCAGCTAACATTTTCTCACTCGAATCTTCAATCATCCCATGGATGTAAGTGATCGCTTCACCGTAATTCTCACCCATGTATTTAAATGCCACTTTGCTAACTCGTTCTTGATACGGGTCCTTAACGATAGTCCCTTCAATAGCATGTTCTTTTATAAATTCCAGTACTTCATTTGGCGTTTCAAAGTGCATTGCTTGTTTAATGTCGTTTGTAAATTTATGCGTATATTGCGGATGATTCTTTGCAAGATATCCCATCATGCTTGAGTAGTCTTCGATACGTTGGAAGTACCATTGTGGATATTTAGCATCTCGAATGACATACATTTTTATATCGTTCATGAGCATCGCTCCTTTACTATTTTTTATAAAATTTAACCAAGGTTACATGGTTACACGTTTTTTTCAAAAACTATAAAATAAAAACATAAGAATGTTGATTTAATAAGGTTTTATACTTACAATATACTTTTTCTAAAAAAAACATGTAAACATGTAACTTTTTATATAAAAAGTATCTATAAACATTGTTAAATCAACGTTTCTAAGGGTTACACGTAGCAAAAAAAACGTGTAACCTACGTGTAACTACATGTGGTAAAAGGTTACACGTAGACACCGATTTTACCCAAAGGTTACACGTATGGTGTAACCTTTTTTTAAGGTAAAATCCTCTTATAACCTCTCGTTGTTTTTCCGTTAACTTTGTACGATTGTTTCTTCCAATCGGGCAAATTATCCATAATAAAACTAATCTTTCTAGATAGCTTTTGGTCGTTCGATTCTTTATGGAACAAATTGAACATAATCTCCCGAGTAGCCACTCGATTCATCGTTTGTCCACCTGAAGTCCAGTCAGGACTGTTTGCGAAATATTTAGTCGTATAAATATACTGATCAGTTGTTGTTCTACTTTCCCAATCCTTAGGAACGGGCATTTCTAAGTACTGAAGAATTTGAAGTTCAATCTCATCTCTGAACATAAATTGCTCACGGTATTCAACCAATTGTTCTTCTGTTTCTTCATCAAACATCAAATCCGCACCGCTTTTGTAAAGCGTAACTGCTTCACCCCAAATTTGTTTTACAACTTCATCCGTTATCTTCATAGGATGTTTTTTCTGTTTACTGTTACATGCTAGTACAGGTAAGAACCGGCGCTCTCCTGTTTTATCCTTGAGGTATTCAACGTGATTGCTTGTGCGTGCTAGAACGAAGTTTTTTGCAAACTCTTGCGTTCTGCGCATGTACGGTTTTCTGAAACGTAAGCTTGTTTTTGAGATGAACGATTTTGTTTCTGCAAAGCTCATGCGATCACTAGCGACCATTTCGTCATCATTCACTATCAAATGTTTCAACATGATGTCGTAATTATCCTTGTTTGCAAAATCAGTTACAGCATCCGTGTACCAATGTCCACCAAGCTTTTGTAAGAACGAGGTCTTACCAACACCCTGACCACCTACTAAGTCCAGAACATAGTCAAATTTGACATAAGGTTCATACACTTTGGCAACAGCACCTACCATCCACATTACAGCAATCTTAGACACTAAAGGGTCTTGATTTGAACCTAGATAAACTTGCAGCATTTGTCCAATGCGTTTTCGTTTGTCCCAGTTTTTCTCAGCTTCTTCCATATATTCTTTAACTGGATTATAGGACCGTTCAGATAAGAAGGTTTCCATGCCATCTATCATCGCTTGAGATGTAAATGCAGCGCCCGTGACATTCTCAAAATACACTTTGACTACAGATTCAAAATTCGAAGGCAGCTCTCCTTTTTTTAGAAGCGTGTTCCCTAGTTGGATGTCTCTTGTTAATTCATGCTCTTGAGAGAACTCGTTATGCTTCAGATAGAGATTCAACTGATCATCAGCACGAAATGCGTTTAACACGTTTACTGGGCTGTTCGTCTTTAAAGTTCCATTACTGTTTTTTATTGGTTCATAATCCTTGTAAAAACTTACTACTTCGCCAATCACAATCACCTCCTATCTTTATGAATCATACTCATGACTGTTCTTTCGAGTTCTTGCATCGATAGTGGATTCGGGGTGTTGCCATTGGCTATTTTAGCTAATGACAACACATCCATTTCATCCACATTCCGCCATAATAATCCGCCTACAAATTTAGCAAGCTTATCATTACGATTCCCTTCATCGCCTAATCCATTTGCGATGATTTCAAACAATTCTGTTGTTTTTGTTTTTACGGATGTTCTAGCTTTACTAACCCACGACCTTAAGCCGTCGCTATAATCAAATTCACGACCATTTGTGATTTTGTATTGCTTAATGATTGCTTCAATTAAGGCCCTTGATGGGGTAATCATCGTCCCTTTTTCAGGAGATTTTTCCAAATCCCATTCATATTGCCCTTTATCCGTTGCGGACGGTGCAACTAATACATAATTGTTTTCATGCGCTTTGATATCCACTCCTGGAAGGAATCCAATCATTTGACTGATGTGGATATCATCACGCTTGAAATAGAATAGGTGCTTACCTCCTGATGCCGTTTTAGCTTGAAGTGTGGGCTCGATTAGGTTTAAATGTTCCCAATTCTTCAACGAATCAAATCCACTGGTTTGTCCGTGTTTGTCTATATCAATCACGAAGAAGTTTGTAGTTCTTAGTGCGATGTTCGCATTTGGATATTTATTCCAAACTTCGTTAATTCCATCAGCATCAAGAGGTGGCTTGTCCGCAAATTCAATTAATGGTCTTTTAGTGGTAGGACTAATCGGGATGACCGAGAACCCTTTTTGCTGATATAGCAGCGCATATTCTTTCATTAAATGCATGAGATCACCTTATTTTTAGAAAGGTAAATCGTCTTCTTCTACGTTGATTGTATCCATCACATTTTCAGCATTTTCTTCAATATCATAGTTGCGATATACTTTATCTTCTTTACCTTTTGTTTCTTGGATTTTTAATGTGAAGTAAGAACCAACTGCTTTACGTTCTAATGCATCAGCTAATGCTCTTCCGTCTTCAAAGTCATTCTTCATAACTTTGTCTCCAGAAAGCTCAATTGCTTTTGTAAAGAACTTAATTGTTCGTTCTACTGACCAAGAAAGGTCTTTACCATTCCACTCAGATAACGTTCCAAAAGATACATATTCAGTACGTCCGTTAAATTCACCGTCACGAACTTCAAACGTGAATCCTAAGCTTTCCCACCCACTTGGTGCAATGTTGAATTGTGCTCGTTTTAGCACCACTGTATAATCACCAGCCGGTAATGCTGCAGGTCCGTTCACGCTATCTTTACGAGGGTCAAATCCATCTTCTTTAATTTTCTTTGCAATACTTAATAAACTCATTTTTCATTTCTCCTTTAGTTTTAATTTAAAATAATTCGTCTTCATTATTAGAAACTTCAACTGTTTCTTTGGTTGGCTTTGCAGTTGTTTTTGTAGCTACTTGGTTTTTACGAGGTGGTTCAACAGCGCCTCTAATTGTTGATAAGATTTTCAAAATCGCTTTGTCATCAACTTGGTCCGCATAGTAAGTCTTACGTTTTCTGTCAACTTCACGGTTGTAGTTATTCCCAATTTTTTCTGTGTGAATCATCAAATCCGAATTCCCGTTGATAAGGTTCACGTACTTGTCTTTTAGACTTGGCTTGTCTTTTGTCGCATTTCCGTTATCGTCATATTCTGAGATTTGACGGCTGATGTAAATCACATTCATTGGTAATGCTTTAAGGTCAATCACTAGTTCCGTAATAGCTTGATTGAAAAAGTCGTAGCCTTTACCGTACGGAATTTCAGATAATGACTTTAATCGAGGTTTCCCTGGTGGAGTTAGTTCATCACACACAGCGATTTTAATCATCTCGATAACGTCATCGATAACGTCAATTACGACTGTCTCGTATGAATGTTCTTGCGTTTGTAGAGCTAATAAGATTTCTCCTAGCTGCTTAATCACTGAATTAGTGATTCGTCCTGATTTATCTTTATCATTTAATAGTTGGATACTTGGTACACTGTTTGCTTCTGCATTCCCATCCGTGTTTAAAACAATCGGATTAGGAAACTCATTTGCGAGGTAAGACTTTCCACTCATGGTCTCTCCGTAAATGAAGTAATTCCGTGGTGTATCTTTTGGTACTTGTGGTTTATTTTCTGGTAATTTAAACAATTTCATTCTCCTTTATAATAAAATTCAATCACGTTTACATCGTGTTGTTGTCTACTTCCTGTTATTCGCCAAAGTAATTGGCGGTAATCGTCATATTCTCCAGAACCTTCTTCAATGGGATCTAGAACAACGATTGTTTGATATTTGTGCTGCAATCCATCAACCCCGACTCCAAGAACCTGGTTTGTAGCAACTACTACTTTTTTATCAAGACCTTCTTTGATGTCTCCAGTCCAAATTCCGATGTTAGGATGTCGTTCTTTGATGACATTTACAATTTGTTTCGACTTGCTGACAATCAGCATGTCATGTGGTGCTCTTTCGATTAATCCATCGAGTTTTAACATCAATGGAGTATCAGCATTCACTGGTTTGATTTTCGGGAAATCGACTTCCACTCCTGCTTGATTGAGGTATCTTTCAAACGTGTTTCGCCCAAAAGATTGTTTCGCCATCGCCGTTTCGTTATTTACTGTCACAAGATTTAATTTTCTAAATTTATCCAACATATCTGGGTTACCAGGTTCAACAGTTACTGGATAGAACTTAATTTCGTAACCGTTGTTTTCCACAGCGTTTTCGATTTCTTCGATTTCCTCCCATCTAAAGAAGTTTGGAAGATTATTGACATAGCGTTCATAGTCTCTAAAATCCTCCCATTTTTCTTTTGAGTAAGTAAACGGATCATAAACCATTTTTCCATGTGCTTTTTGCCAATCAAATTTATTATTTGGATTTGCAAAACCGAAAATTGTTTTTTCGAGTGGGTAGAAATTTTGCCCTTTCTTTCGAATTGGAGTAGCTGAAAGACCTATCGTGTATTTTCGCTTTATGCGACGATATAAAGCCACTTGTTTCTCCGATGACATATTCTGCCACTCATCAATAATCAACACGTCACAGCTGAATTTTGAGCCTTTTTTTAACATATTTTGAATACTTCGGTCAGTCGAGATAATAAACTCAACATCTGAATCAAAATTCATCTTTTTGATGGCATCTTTCCAACCTTCAAGAATCGAAAGACGATTGTTTGTGATGATGATTTTTTTAGCATTCTTCTGCTTGGCAATAGCTAAAGCACAGATAGTTTTTCCGCGACCTTAACCGCCCAAAGCTTCAAGAAAAATACCGTTTGTTAATCTTGAACTTCGGGAAATAGCCTCCTTTTGCCATTTTCTTAAAATTAATTTCGTCAAACTTTATACCTCCATTTATAACCACCTGCGAACACTCTGTTTTTATGGCTTAAACAACTTTTTATATTCATGATATTGATACCAGTTGCCAAACTAGCGTCTCTGACGCTTTGGAAGCACGATATTTTATTCCCATTTTTATCTAGTTGTTCAATAGGGTTACTCAATGTTTTTGAAACCCTTTCGTTATGCCCACCATGATCGTTGTTTTCTTTGTAAGTTGCCCATTCTAGATTACTAACATGGTTATCCGTTCTTATTTCATTTTTATGGTTGACGGTAGGTTTGCTTTCAGGATTGGATATAAACGCTTCTGCAACCAATCTATGTACTTTATGTTTCCTTACCTTTCCATTTTTACTAAGAGAAACCGAGTGATAACCGTGATTATCGTTGTATGGTTTTATAATTCTTGATTTTATAGTTCTATCAGAATTCCCTAAACCGTGGTTGACTATTCGTTCACAGCTTTTAACATTCCCATTATTAGAAACTTTGTAAAAGCCTTCATAACCAGCTATATCTTTCCATATTTCATCACTTGTGTTTATGTTCATTCACCACCTTACCGATGTCATCGATGACTTCTTTGACATCGTTTCTCATCGCCCAAAATAGTCCGAGTCTTGCTGCAGCGCGTACATCTTGGTGATGGCTCTTTTCGAACTTCCACAATCCAAGTCGTTTCAATAATTCATTCGGAATATCCGTTTGATAACCTGCGTTGCGTTGTAAGATAGCGTCTGGGAAAAGAACTCGAAATAAAGCGACATTTTCGAGAACTGAATTATCCTTTGATTTGTCATTGTCTCGAGCTTCAAATTTTTCAATAACAACTACATCCACATCCAAGAAGCGACCGACCTCTTCGAACCAATTCCGAATATCCTGAACTCTTGCAGAAGGAACGACCCAATGATTTACTAATCTTGCGTTTTCAAGTAACACGATTCCGTTCGTACTACTTGAAACCTTTGCGCTTCCAGGGTCAATTGCTAGAATTCTCATGCTATCTAATTCTCAATCCTTCCGTTTGTTTTAATTCAACTCCTGGAACTTCAATTCCTCTCTTCAATATTTCTTTTAATGAAGTCTTATCCACTTTTGGTGGTTGTTGGATTAGAAATTCTTCTGGAATAGCTTTTTCGTCAGTGATGTTCACACTTGCAGGGTTCTTTTGAATAGCGAAGTTAAACATTCCTGATTTGAATTTAGTTTTTCCAGTTAATTTCATGTTGTCTTCTAAATACGTTTTTAACCATTTCACTTTATTCTCTGTAGCTTGACGTTTCGTTTTTAAACGGTCCTCTTCTTCTTTGTAGGCAGCTACATCTGATTCGAGATTTCGAATAAGTTTAGCAATATTTTCTGCTTTGTTCTCGATGGCATCTTCGATACTATCTAATGTGTCTTGCATCACTTCAGGATCTAACTCCATATTTTGTACTTGTTGAAAAGCCGTACTTAATTCATATAAATTCATTTATAAAACATTCCTTTCTGTGTTCCTTGTGGTTCGATGTGGAATGATTTCACGTTGGGGATATTTTGTACTATCGCCATCGCTGCATCCTCCACTGTTTTTCCATAATCCATGTATTGTTCAAAAATTAGCGGATTTACAAAGTCCGCATCAATATCTAAAATTACTTTTGACTCTGTTCTTTTAATGATTTCGATACGTTTCTTAATATCTCTTCAACCTCCTTGTAGGTTTTAACCCTAGTCATTCTTCTTTGAGGTTCGTATAAATAGACCTCGTATGAATCATTCTTCAGTCTTATTTGTCCGATGACTTTGTTAGCGTATAAAACGTTTTGCAGTTTTGAATCCAGTAGGTCATCGTTTAAATACACATCTTCCATCTACTCACCTGCAATCTTAAGTGAAGTGGTTAAATAGGTTGATTTTAAATAATCTTCGATATCATCTTCGCAAACGTAATCCCCTTCAATTTCGTAGTAGGAATCACCTACGTATATTTCTTCACCTCTCCAATCATATCCCCACACTTTTGGCTCTGGAGGGTCAAGATAATTTGCATGTAGAGTTTCAAACTTATTGCACATTGTGTTATAATCTCCTTAGATACTTTATTTAGTCAGCGTTGCCGCGCTGGCTTTTTTTGTTCCACGTTTCCTGAAAATCAGGTTCGGTATATTGCCCACTTCTAATCAAATCAACTTTTGTTTGGTGATTTTCTACCGCCTTTCCTACAAACAACAGCACCATCAATGCCATCACTAGAAATGCACTAACACATCCGAATGTAATTCCGAGCCATTTGATATACCAAGCTAAGAACTTCTTGAATGGCACTGTGTTCTTTAATCTTCGTTCTGTTCTCATCGTCTTCTCCTTCCGTCCCACACTTTCTGTATGGCTTCGATATGATCCGCTTTATATTTATATGGCCTTGTATCAACTCTTCTAGCAGCAACGACTACAGGATGATTTCTCACATCGCTTTTGAGCCAAGCGCTAGAACTCGTTCCGATTTCAGCACACAATTCTTCAGTTGTTATCCATCTCTGTCTACTTCTTGAATCAATAAATGGCTTTATTAAATCAACAAATTTCTCTGGATTTCTTTTTACGACTTCAAAGAATATTGGTTCGTAATAATCAAGCGTTGCTTGTT
>ERZ772999.1415-NODE-1415-length-13998-cov-2.453131_pt1 | contig 13998 bp, 13 predicted proteins | sample MGYA00511467_ERZ772999 | MGnify/ENA primary metagenome ERZ772999 (study PRJEB29015, sample SAMEA2738064) | human oral metagenome | biome: human oral; feature: human-associated habitat; material: saliva | place: China | collected 2218 ...
TCATCGAACCTGCCAAGTAGTTCCGCGTCAAAGCTATTTTGGAGCTCATTCGTGAGGGCCTGTTTGGTGATACTCTGCGTGTGGTTACCGAACCCCATCTGTGAGCCAGACAGCTTCTGCCTGCCAGCATTCGTTGTTGCGATGACAATGCAACGAGACATGTCGACAGCAGGGCCGTTGGCCATCTGGATTTCGCCAGTATCGAGCGCGGAGAGGAACAGTCGCTGTACCGACATGTGAGCCTTCTCGAACTCATCCAGAACGATGACTCGATAGGGGTTCGATGCCAACGTGTCGAACGGGCGCTCTCGCGCACTGTCGGACCCGACATACCCAGACGGCGAACCAATGATCCGGTTGATCGTGTGGGCATCGTGGAACTCTGCCATGTTGAGCAGAATGGGTTCCTGTCCCGTGACCATCTGGGAGATGATCTTGGCGGTCTCGGACTTGCCCACGCCTGATGCCCCAGCGAAAAGCCACGACGTTGGTCGCGTTTGAGGGAAGATATTCAGCTCGCGGCGACGCAGTGCGTCAACGAGACGCGGAAGCACGTCTTCCTGGCCCTTCAACCTGGAGAGTTCACTCTCCAGAGTCTCGACATCAAGTTGCGGCGGCTGTGACTGGCCGGTCACAAGCAGCATGGCGATCGTATTGAGACGCTTGGAGGTCAGCGGGATCTGAACGATCTGCTGAAGCATCTGTGCATACGATGTGTTGCCAGAGGCAAGCGCTTCCTGGATTGCAGCGTGATGGCTGATCACGCTGTGGCTCAGTGCTCGATCAAGCAACGTGATTGCCGTGTCGGGGCGATGCCCGGTGCTCATCAGTCGATCGGCGGTAGTAACGATGTCATCAAGGACATCGGATGTCACACTTACCTTGTTCTGGTAGTGCGTGAGCATGCCGGGTAGAACGACATCGAGAATCGAACGGGTTTGTTCTCGGTTAAGCTCATCGACGATAACAGACGAGAAGCGACGTTTGAATGCCGGATCATCGTCAAGGCGCTTTGCCTCACCCATCGTCGTTGCTGCGATGACACGCAGGTATCCTCGGGCCAACGCGGGCTTGAGGATCTGCGCGATCTTCGAGTACGTGGGATTGCTGTCATCAGCAATGATGTGGATCTCATCAATGAAGAGCAGTGCGTCGTTGTCTGGATCCTGGGCGAACTTGATAATGTCAGTGATTCGGTTCTCCAGTTCACCGACGATACCAGCGCCAGCGACAAGAGTGGCGATTGGCAACTCATAGATGGTGGTGTTCTTGAGCTGGGGAGGCACGGATGCTTCCTGGTTGGCAATGCGCCGGGCAATCTCTTCGACGATCGCTGTCTTGCCGACACCGGCTGGTCCGACAAGAAGCGCATTTGGCTTGCGCGACGACGAGATGATGCTCATCGTCTGAGTGACGATCTCGTCACGGAAGAGTGCCGGAGAGGACTTCTTGTATTCCTCGTTGTAGTTGATGAGCATGTCATCAATCTCGGAGCCACCGGTGATCGCGTGATTGTGCGATGGCGCAGACGGGCTAACGCTGACGATGTTAGGCGCACCAGAGCCAACGCCTGATCCGGTCGGGTTGTGAGCGTCGTCGTCATTGGGTGTGAAGTTGGACAGGCCCATAGGCGTGCCTCCTTTTTGAATAAATAGGAATTGAATGAATAGTTTGTAGACCCTCCCTCCCTCTCTTTTTCACCAGTAGGTGGTCAAAAGAGGGGAGAGAGGGCGCAGTGTCACTTGGTCATGCCGAGGATGCGAGAGCCCGTACTGGGGTCGAGCGTCTGCATGTGATGAGTGAAACTCATCGCGCTTTCGCGCAAGGAGTTGTACCAGTTGTCTGGGACAGAGATCGGTACATAGTACAGATTCTCAGGCACGTCGATGTGATACGAGCCAGGCCACCACTCGAAGTCGGTGATGACCAGGTTGAGTCGACGCTTGAGCGTCTGGTGTTCGTTAATGAGCTTGTAAATCTGCTCATAATCGGTACCACCGCTCACCTTGGGCACGGCAGCAAACTGCTTCCACACCTGAGTGATAGAGCGATTCTTGATGCGAAGGCGCACAGGTGTCGACATGACGTGCGAGAAACTCGTGAAGTACAGATCTACGCCCATTCGCTGAGCGAACTGGATGAGCATCTTTATTGTATCTTCGTAGTTCTCCGTGGAAATCGATCCAGACGTATCCAAGTAGATGTGGATGTCCGGCATGTACTTGCGGGAGACAATCTTGCCTGGCTTATTCGGGTCGTTCGGCTGACGCCTATTGGCTCGAACAAAGCTCGTACTCACATTCCTGATGGAATTGAGAGATTGATTCACCTTCGACATGCGAGTGAGAACTCGCATGACCGACTTGTAGATGTCGACAGGTCGGGTGGGTCGCTTGCGGAACACGACACGACCACTACGGCCTGCTTGTTGTTGCGCGTTGGACAGGCTGTTGGCAGCTTGTACGGATGCCTTTTGCTGGGCGCGTGCTAGTGCTGTCAGCTTGCTGAGCTGACCCGGCGTGATGAGCTTGACCGGGTTGTGAAGGGACTTCATGATGAGATCCCACTCAGCGTTGATCTTGCGCATCGACGCCCTGGCATGAGCTTCGACATTGATGAGAACCAACGTACGAGGCAGTGCCAACTCAGCGATGCTGAAGGGCAGCATGCCGCACGTCTCGGGCGCACCAGGCTGGTTAGTCTGCTGCATGTGGGTCCACGTACTGAGAGCCCACATGAGCACACGTGCGAATGAGTATTCGTCGAGAGCCTGCGAATCATTTGCTCGCAGAATCAACGACTCAGTGAGGCCGCCCAGATCGATTTTGTCGAACTGCTGGAACATCCGGTTGTCAGCCGGAGTAATGTTCGATGCGATGTTGGTAAGCTCGCCACGTAGCCATGTCTTGAAACTGTCGAACTCAGCGTCTGTACGGAACCAGAAGCCGACAGTGTGCGGGTGGAAAGTCCATCCCAAAGACACCAGCAGGAGATCCGTACCGGCATTGCCAGCGAGCACATCCTTAGCGGTAGGCATCACATCGCTCTGCGTGGTGTACAGAGCCTTGCTGGGATCGGGCAGCTTACAACGCGCGGCTGCCTGGGTGATGAACGCTTCGTCGATAGGCGATGATGCGGACGGAATCCATCGAACAAGAGACTGTTCGAAGATCGCGCCCATAGCGGCCTGTGCGTCTGCATCAAGAACTTCACCAACGGCTCGAAGAAGAGATCGTTCACTTCGTCAGAGCCACAGTCGCGTCCGTCGATCGTCAGATCGACATGACCGCCTGGAGTGAGTGGCTCGAAGATGGTCTGTGTGATCATTGTTTCGAGCGTGGCGAGGGGTTCGCAATCACCCGTGAAAGGGGCGATTGCTGTGTGTGGGTTAATGTCATTGGGCTTTTGCCCAACAAGGGTAATGGTTGGAGAAGCCATTGACACCCCTTTCGGAATAAACGTGGAGGAATAAACGCGTTATATGTGGTCGTGTCCGGCGTAGCCGAAGGAGAATGAAGTGCTACGCCGGACACGATGTCTGTGAACTCAGTCGATGCCCATGGCTGCGATGACCGTGTTGATCTTGAGCGCGACACCGTCGCTCAGATGCATGAGCGTGTCGCAGTTCTTCTTATGGAGTGCGCCACTCGACCACAAGACAATGAGATCGTTGATGTGGCTCTGTTCGAGCTTGTCGAGTCGTGCATTCAACGCCTGGATAATCACATGGTTGTCTTCGCGCTCGTACATAGCGAACACGAGGCAACCGGATGCGTCATTGTCAGTCATGGTTGCAACAACCTGGTTGACAGCGTCAACGCTGGTCGTCGCGGCCTTCTTGAGCTCGCTGTAGATGCGAGGCTTGACAACGCGCTGAGCGTTGTTGTTACCAGTGCTACCCTTGCTGAGCTCATCACTGATGACGCCCATCAGCAAGGTGGTGAACGAGGTGTTGCCGGTCATACCTTCGATGACCTCTTGGAGGTAGGAGACATGTCGACCGTCTCGGGTCGTCGACGGAGTAGCCATGAGACTGGCAACCTCTTCGAATGACAGGACGCCCAGGTACTGCGACACACCGTCGATCGTACGCGGAGTAGCAAACGGTCGGATTTCTTCGGTTCCGTCGAAAAGGTCGAACACGGACACCGTGGCGTTGTCGTCATCATCGTCGTCCTGGCCATCTGCGACGACCTGCTCGTTGGTGTTCTTGACGAACACCGTCTCAGGGTGCTTTTCGAGCACAGTTTTCACATACGGATGGAGGCTCTTACCGAGAACCTCAATGAGCGTCGACGCATCAGGCGCGACATTGATAATGGCGAATCGGGAGACCGATGCGTCATCCAGGGCAGTGACGTTGCCCTTGTCATTACCCGCCACGATAATGCGCAGGTTCTTGGGCAGATCCTCGTTACCAATGCGACGCAGCGTCACAAGGGTGAGAGTTCCCGAAGTCACGTCAGACGTGGTTCGGTTGATCTCGTCAAGAAAGAGAATCGGCTGCTCGTTCGGGTTGTCCTTGGCGTAATTGATCGCCTGGGAGATGGTGTCGTGCGGGAAGAACTTCTGCGACCAGATACCGGTCTTTTCGTCCAGAACAAGACGTGCACCCGTCAAATCAGCCTTGTCGGCCAACAGGTTGCAGGGCAGCGTGAAGCACCGAGTGTTGGTGCGTCGGGCCACGTCCTCGACGAACGAGGACTTGCCGATGCCCGGCTCGCCCATGAGGGCTGGGACGCGGTTGGCGTCCAGTAGCTTGACCGTGGTGGTGACAAGTAGTTCGTTGAAGAGCATATTTCCTCCTGAATAAAATTGGTTGAATAAAGTCATGGAGTCAGACCGCGCCGTGAGGCGGTCTGACTCTCTATTTCTTGTCTCGGGTCGTACTTTGTACGACCGTCCATAACTCTCCCGAAAACCCTGGTGTTCCAGTAAAATGGATACATACTGTCGGAACATATATAGGAGAGGTGAGAGAGTTATGCGGGGTTCGCATCATATTGTTGCCGGGTTGGCGATGCTTGGTATCGGGCGTGCTGCCATCTTGATGGGCGAGAGTGCCGATCGTTCCCAGGTGATACCGTTGATGGATACAGAGGCGATAGAAGATAGTTACGGCGTTGTCGACTCTATTCGCTCGTGGGTATCGGATGGTCTGGATGCACTGGGTGGATCCATCGCTTCGTGGAGCACGTGGATTCATCATCTGTTTGTGAGTGATGATGAGTATTGGTACATCAGCGTCGCAATTGGTATGCCGTTGTTTATCATCGGCACTTTGCTGGCTGATGCTGATCTGCCGCACTCGTTGATGGGGCGTTTCATGCCATGGGGGACAATATGGCGTCGCCAAGGCGCGAGTCAATCAGCCACGTCGCCCATTGCCCACAGAGGCTGGACACACACGCTATGGGTATTGCTCGGAGTGGGAGCTCTTGCCGCAACGGTGGCACCTGTGCTTGTGTGGCTGCTTGCGGGTATGGTGACCCATGTACTGCTCGATGCCATAAGTATGGCTGGATGGGTGTGGTACTACCCGCTGATGCCGTCCACGTGGGGTGTGATCGAGAAAGGTGACACACGCATTGTTGTGTCGACTCGCAGGCGAAGCGTTATGGGAGATCGCTTGAGGTATCACGCCGGTGTGCCGTGGCTGGAGCATGCGTATGTTGTGCTCCTTGTTGCGGGCGGTGTTATCGCAACGTGGTACACGTGGTGATGCGCAGCAGGCTCTGGGTGTAGTCCCAGAGCCTGCTGTTTTCAGTCTGCGTTATCTGTGTTGATAACCGCGCTGACAACATAGTCGAGAACTTTGTCGCATAGTTCGTTGAAGAGTTCCCACACTTCCTTATCATCAGTCGATGAGATGAGAGCATTAAGATCGCCCTTGTTCATCGACTTGATACGGTTGTACGCGTCAACCATGGGTTTGTCGAATGGATCATTGCCATCGATAGAGTGCATTTCCATGAATGCATCGAGTTTATCTCGAATAACGGAGGCGTCGATGATGATGCCTCGGGTGGATTCTTCGGGCTGGAGATCGTCATAGCCAAGTTCGTATGGAAATCCGTAATCCTCGTCGTAGCTCAAGCGCTCGGCTAGTACCTGTGCGGCATCGTCCATATCTTCGGTTGCAATTGTGACGATAGCTGTGTAACGCGGAATGGAAGGATTTGAAGCAAATGGTAAATGACCCATTGATGTGAGTGCCTTTCTGTGCGTGGAGTTAGACGATTGGGCGTAGCATGTCGCGAATGCCGCAGATGAGTGCAGCGAGACCGTCAAGACCCTTAGCGTTTCGGTCGTAGGTCAGATGTCGCGTATCTGTCCCGTGGGACAGGTAAAGATCGCCAAGAGCTTGGGAGCAATGCTCGATCATCACGTAGTCACAGTCGTCGGACAGCGAGCAATCGATGCCATCGTGTTCAGGAGAGTGATCGTATCTCGGATGCAATCCTTGAGATTGAGACAGTCAACGTAAGACTGGAACGTCTCAGCGAAGTCATCGATCTTCTGGATGATGTCGGGATGATTGTGTGCGAGCTCTTTGAGCACGCTGATCATGTTGTGCTGATCGGCATCCATGAAGCTCTGGGGGTACACCTTGGTCTCGCGCACAGACAGCAGGTTTGATGGATGGGTCGCTGTGCTGGTGTGGCGGAAATGGTCACAGTTGATAAGAGCTTCGACCAACGTCGGTGCTTCGACAGTGTGGCTCTTTGGGATGTACCTACCAAGATTGTCATTGTACTGGTCGATGACGATGATGTATCGTTTGTTCTTGCGCTCGGAGAGCAACATATTGCACCTCTTTCTTTTTCGTTGGTTGAATCGCTGATGCGACAGGCGTTATATCGCCAGTATTATGGGTGTTGTGAACCACTCGGCTGACATCTTGGTATTCGATGAGGTACTTTTTCATTTGCTCATGGGAGCATTCATTACCCATGGCATCGATCCATCCGCTTGGGGTGCACATGTGTTCAATACCGTCGATGTTGATGACAGTGCCGTACGGTGCCCATAGAGGTTCATCAGCTGTGAAATGGATGGGGTAGCAATTCTCAGGAGGAATCGCATCGATCGTGTACAGGCGTGAGCTGTTTTGAGTCATAACAGAACTCCTTTTGTTGATTATTCAGTCGTTTCTCGTGTTGTCACAACACGGGTAGCAAGATTGAGCAACAACGGCATGTCACTGCGGGTCTCATCGTGTTTTGCACGATGCTCCAGATAATGATCAAGCGTCTCGTAGATCAGCCATGACGCGGCCTCGCTGTCGACAATGATGTTATTCATGGGGATATTTTCACCTGATGGCAAGCTGATCGTCTGTGGACTCACACGCAACTGAAGCAAGTTGTTGTAAACGTATTGGGCGTATGCCCATTCGTAACGAGAATGATCATGCTCGAAGTTGTCAAGTGTGCGACCAAAAAAGCGTGAACGGGCAATGAGAGTACGGAGAACTGGTTCATACCAATCGTGTTCTGGTCGCTTATCGGTGTCGATACTGTCGTATGTGACGACTGGTGCGTTGTTTGCATCTTCTGCGACGGATCGCCACACTTGGTCCCAGAGATCCTGATCGACAGTTGTTGAGACAGGCATCGGGGTGGGGTTGCGCGTGTATGTGACGAAGTGGTTAGACTGCAAGATCTCCCACCACCCGTGCGGACCTTTGAGAACTGCCTTGCTCGCCGCCACAGTCAGCTCATTGAAGGATGCAGGCAAGGGAAGAAGCAAGTGGTAGCCCTTGCCAGACAAAGATGTTTCAGCGTAGAGAGCGCCGATTGCAAGGAGGCCATCGCGTACGTCGTCGGGACATGTCTTCTCGATGTCGAGAACGACGCATCCCTGCGAAGGGGCGTCGACAAACATGGCACAATTAGCGGCTGTAGGGAGACCAGCGGTGAGTTCATCGAGAGTGACGAGCACGCGTTCATCGCGTGCCCATGCGCCGCGTACAGGGCCTGGGTGGGAGCACTGTTCAGAGCAACCGCTCAGCAAATGGCGCATATCGATCGGCATTTTGGAGGTTGGATCTGACACCGTCCAGATGGCACGAGGGCCAAGTACGTGCGTGATGATCTCGTTGTTATAGAACGAGGGGAATGCAGTACGGGGGTTGAATGTGTCTGAAGACACGGTCATGAGTAGAGCCCTTTCGTGTCGACATGTGGCGCTGAGGAGAGATTGGAAAAACGGGAGGAACGATGAGACGGATGCTGCTATTACTGCGCGGTGCAGTGTGGAAGCAGCATCCGTCTCAATCATGTGTCACTGGTCAGATAGCCCAGGGGCTATCAACAGACGCCTCAGGAGCAACTGGCTGAGGCTGGGCCTCGGGGGTCACGCCGAAGGCAGACGCAGGATCGGCCTGAACAGGAGCCTGCTGCTGCGCGACAGTGTTGAGAAGCTGTGCGGCCTGCGGGTTAGGCGTAGCCGGAGCAACAGCCGGAACAGCAGGCGCGGCGACGGGCGCGACAGCCTGGGTCACCGGGGCAGGCATTGCCAGCCCCGAAGTTGCGTCGACCACCGTGTTCTGAGGTGCAGCCTGCTGAACTACCGGAACCGCAGGAGTGGCAGGAGCGATAGCAGGCGCTGCCGGTGCGACAGGCTGAGCAACAGCTGGAGCCACAGGAGCGGCGACGGGTGCGGCAACCTGCTGAGCAGGCTCGTTCATGACAACGCCTTCCTGAGCGACGATCGGGCCGCTCAGCGTGATGCCGAGAGCCGCGAGTGCGTTGTTGTTGACAGCAGAATTGCCACCAGTGAACCACTCGGGTTCGCCATTGAAGATGATGGTCTGAAGGCCGATGCCGTTGTTGGCGTTCATACCGGACGAGTAGACGTTGAGAACAACGGTGACGAGCTGATCTCGTGCTGGCTCCGTTGGCATCGACATGGTCGACGCAGGGATCTCATTGTCCGTAATCTGCACAGCCTTGCCGTCGATAACTTTGAGAAGAACTGGCAAGCGGTTCCCCTTGTTGTCAATGCTCCAACGATTGCCTAGTTCGGGCTTATCGGGAGTCTGGAACAAACGCTCATAGACGTAGTACTCTTCCAGATCAGGCTTGCCATCGGGACTCTTGAAGACGACTTCAACGTTGGATAGCGAGAGCCGCGTGAGCGGCTTGTTGCGGTCCAGCGGGTAGAACGGTGCACCGGGCTTGCGATTAGCACGACGTGTCTCGTTGAGCTTGTCAATGTCTTCAGGTCCCATGAGACTGCGCACACGGGCGTATTCGATCTTGCCTCGGAGGATGATCGTAGAATCAGGGCGGATCTGCGATGCGGAAATCTGGTGAGCCATAGTAATGTCTCCTTCGTTGTTTTGTTGTGGATATGGATTATCCTGCTACACCAGTATAATCCATCCTTTCCTGATGTATGCGTGTATGATTGTTTGTGAGAGAATCTCACGTACACGTAACATCAGAAAGGAGGGTGTCATGGGAGAGGATAAGAAGAGTGTTTCTTCAGTGAAGAACCCCAATGCGGTATTCGTCGCATTGGGCGTTGTCGCCATGGTGATCTTGGCTGCTTTGCTGGCTGCGTGGTCCCACATTGGGTACAACCGACCAGCAACACTTGCTCAATCTGACCATCAAGTTTCTTCTCAATCACCCTCGGGACGCGGTAGCGTCTCCGAGAATCAACAATCGGGTGTACCACCGGTGAAACCGGTGGACACTCAGAATCCGTCTGAAACGCCAGGGGATGAGAAAGATCCGGTTCCCCCGGCGGTTCAGCCTGTCGATGGTAGCAATGTCAACGATGGCAGGGATGCCAGCGTTTACATTGTGCAGCCGGGAGATACGTTGTCGAGCATCTCGGCGGCGACAGGCGTGAGTGTCGACAAGATCGCCCAGGCTAATAGCCTCATCGATGTCAATTGCATCTACAAGGATTCGGCCCTGGTGATCCCATCGTCTTGATGAGATTGTCACTGCCCACTTACTAACGCCCAGCCATACGGCTGGGTGTTAGTTTTATGCACCCTCATGAGTATCAATCTGGGTGAGACTGTCGATTGCTTGCAGTCGACGAGCGATGACTGTTTCATGGCCGATACCATCACCGTCGAGACGAAAGACTTTTGCATCTGGTTGACCAATGAGATCATCAGGCAGATACGTCTGCGCCACGACATGATGGGGGTAATCATGGGGATACTTGTATCCCACACCGTTGCCGTATAGCTTCTTCGCGTCTTGGTAGTGAGCGTCGGCCAGATGCTTAGGCACAGGCAATGAGCCTGTGGTTCGCACCAGCTTGATTGCTCGATCGATCGCCTGGTAGGTAGCGTTCGACTTAGGTGCAGTGGCGATTGCAAGTGCTGCCTCAGCCAGCGGGATGCGAGCTTCTGGTAGTCCGATGAGTGCGACGCACTGCTGTGCAGCGACGGCCAAGGGTAGTACAGATGGGTCTGCAAGGCCCACGTCCTCGGCTGCGTGAATGACGATTCGTCTCGCGATGAATCTGGGGTCTTCGCCCCCTTCGATGAGTCTGGCCAACCAGTACAACGTTGCGTCGGGATCGGAGCCCCTCATGGACTTGATGAAAGCAGACACGATGTTGTAGTGCTGGTCCCCATCGCGGTCGTAACGTTGGATAGCGTGTGGCGCAAGAGATGTCAGCATGTCGATCGTGGCTGGTTGATCGCCACGCACGGCATCGAGAGTTTCCAAGAGCGTGAGCGCTTGCCGGGCATCGCCCGATGCATTCATCGCGATGGTGCGACAAACGTCATCGGGGATATGTACGTCTTGTGGATCGTGGCCTAGTCCATCTGGATGATGAATGGCCCGCTGGAGGATCTTGTAGATGTCGTCATCGGTGAGCGTCGACAGGGTAACGACAACGCACCGGGACAAGAGTGCGCTGTTGACAGAGAAGCTAGGATTCTCTGTCGTCGCACCAACGAGACGGATCACGCCGTGTTCGACACCAGGGAGCAGCACATCTTGCTGCGACTTGGAGAACCGATGGATCTCGTCGATGAAGACGATCGTTGGTGTACCGTCTGCGTCCAGATGATGCTGCGCGTCGGTGAGAACCTTGCGAACATCGGACACCTTGGCTGATGTTGCTGATAATTCAACAAAGTGAATTCCGGCTGTTTCAGCCATGATGCGAGCGATCGTTGTCTTTCCACTCGCTGGAGGGGCGTACATGATGACGCTGACAGGCGGTGCGGATGCATCGAGCATGTGGCGAATGATGGATCCTTCGCCTAATGCAGCGTCCTGGCCAATAACGTCATCGATCGATGTTGGTCGAACTCTGACAGCTAGGGGCTGTCTGGTTTGAGGTTGGCTCATGGTGATCACCTCTTTCTCGTTGATATGGGGACGCAACGGCCCAGATTTGCTTGAGTGGTTATCCAGGCCGTTGCGTGAATGCGATGGGGCTATGTCATCACGTTATGATGTCTTCGACGGTCTTCTCGACAGCATCGATGAGAGATTGCTGCAAGTGCTCTTTCTTCTCTAGGGCACCTGGGAGTTTCTCATCGATCGTTCCTCGCGTGAGGATCTGATAGACGTTCACGGGGTGTTGCTGACCCACGCGGTGCAGGCGTTTGTTCGTCTGCATGTAGTGCTCCAGCGATGCCGGAAGCGTGTACCACACGAGGGTGTGTCCACCGTCTTGCAGGTTGAGCCCGTGTCCGGCTGATGCCGGGTGGATGAGCATGACCTGAATCTCGCCGCGATTCCATGCCTCATACATGTCACGGGTGCCGTCAAAGACACGCACGTCATAGCCGTGGAACATGAGGTAGTTCGTGATGATGTCACGATCGCACGTGAAGTAATACGCGATGAGGACAGGACTATCTTGCTGCCGAAGAAGATGCAACAGAGCTGTCACCTTGGCGTTGTGCACGATCGCGTACTGTCTCCCGTTGGGCGCAGTCAGAGACTGCGACGCGGTAGGGAGCATCGAGACATCGATGCGTACGCCGAACTGTTGGAGCTCTTCCTCTGTCTCTACATCCTCGGTGTCATCGAGGTAGATGGTGCCCGAAGCGAGCTGCACAAGCTTGGTGCGCAGTACTGCCTTATTGGTTGCAGACACAGAGCTCAGCGTACGGTCAGCCTGCGGATCGATACCTGCTGATTGGGCGATGTCGAGGACCAAGGTGTTGGCCAAGGTTCGATACGCCTGACGCGAGTTGTTGCTCATGTCGACCATGATGTTGTGGAACGTCATGGGTGGGATTGGCTTGCGAGCAACCGTTGGAGCGCTCATCACCAGATGGTCGATACGCTGGTAAATCGCCTCTTTCGCACCGGGGCGAGGTTGCCAGTTGACCTGGGTACCGTTGGCGAGACGTACTTTCGATTCGAAGTACGTCATACGGTACTGGGTCATGGTTGGCCCCAGGGCCTGGCCCATGTCGAGCAGGTATACCTGCGACCAGAGATCCTCCAGACTGTTAGGCGCAGGAGTGCCTGACAGAAGGATCATGCGAGAGATCTGACCACGGGCAGCACGTACAGCCTTGAATCGCTGAGAGGATGCCGACTTGAAGCCCTGGGATTCATCAATGATGACGGTCGGGAAGGGCCACACGGGTGTCGGTATCTTCTTACGATCGTGCGGATCAAGGGGCGGTAGCCACGTGACGAGATCGTAGATGAGCTCTTGGTTGATGAACCAGAGCGTTGGGGGTGTCGACGGATCGAGAAGCTCAGCGTAACGACTAAGTCGTTGTTCGCGGGAGAGCTTACGATCCCTTTCGTCAACGATCAACGATCGAGCACGAACGTTGACACCCCATTTCTCGATCTCGGAGATCCACGAGAGCCTGGCGATCTTGATCGGCGCAATGATCAGCACATGGCCTGCTGGTTGGATCTTGGAGAGCGCATGAAGCGTTGCCAGCGACTTGCCACCTGACATATCCAAGAAGACTCCTGCGTAGGGTCTCGTTTGAATGAACTGTGAAGCGGCAGCTTGCTGGTCCATCAGGACTGGGAATCCCATATGAGGCCCTCCTTTCTGTCTGTGTTGTGTGTCAGATGCCCACTACTGGAGGCTTGACCAACGGTGAATGTTCACACAGAGTCATATGCTTCTGTGTGGCTAGGTATCGCCTTGTTTGCTTCTGTTTCTTGTAGGACTGTGCGGCTGCGTAAGTCTGCGCGGCCCATTGAAGGGCATAACATGTGCGTATCCACTCGTGGGTGAAGTGCTCACCAGGAGTCATCTCGAAATCGAAGATGTCGGATGCTTGAACGTGGTCGTACAACGGTGAGTCCACGTCGAAGGTCATGTCGAACAACGTGGTGAATGGATGTTCGCATGCTTCATCAAAGGTGAACTCGTTGTTGATCTGGTCGATTACCGGCTTGTAGAGCTCTTCGTCACCTTCGGCCCATTCGTAGACGGCAGCGTCAACGTCTTCCAAGAAAGCGTCCTTGTCAATGGCGTAGAGAAGATCACGCTTGCAGTGGTGCGGTGCGTCGAGTTTCTCCGCCCAGTACCGCATGTCAATACATGGAGTATTACAGAAGTCGAGTAGCATGTCATCGTTACGCTTGAGCGTTGCGGCGCTCATCCAGTCACCGTAGATGGTGACGGATCCGGGAGCGGTGAGGACTTGGAACGAGCAGTTGTTTGCTCCATATGGATCATCTGGCCAGTAACAATGCAGATGTCGATAGAGACCGTCATCGTGCAATATGTTCATGACATAATGTGACAATCTCTCCTTTATGCGCACGGTGTCAGCCACTGTGACTTCTTTTTCGAAGTACACCATTGATCGCTCCCTTCTGTTGGTAAATTGGTGGTTACGAAAGTTGGGTTCTCAGTTCTGGGTATTGGTGCGAATAGCCTTGATGAAATCAGGTCGGAACCCTGTCCAGAACGTGAAGTCCATGTAACCGGATGTATTGATGGCGTGTTCAAGGCGATCGTTTTTGACGAGAACAACGGGTGCCGCCTGTGCGCCAAACGTCTGAGTGACGAACTCAT
>ERZ772999.1418-NODE-1418-length-13984-cov-3.107258_pt1 | contig 13984 bp, 10 predicted proteins | sample MGYA00511467_ERZ772999 | MGnify/ENA primary metagenome ERZ772999 (study PRJEB29015, sample SAMEA2738064) | human oral metagenome | biome: human oral; feature: human-associated habitat; material: saliva | place: China | collected 2218 ...
GTTGTGTGGGGTGCATTATAGGGATTTTTGAAATCCACGCAAGCACTTTTTGTAAAAAAATGTAAATTTTTTTGCTATTTGCTCACAAACGCACCAACATGACGAGAAAAAATCATTTTAAAACGGTAATTCCATCAAATCCCCAGAGAGCTAATGCTTGTTCTAATTGGTGTTTATTCTCTACGTCTTGCGTACAAAAAACCTGATTTTTCACCTCTAATTTTGACTGCACTTCTAATTTATCAAGTAAGAACTTTAACCGCTTGGCAATAGCGAATCCTGGATCCATAAAATTCTTCACTTGAGGTAAGCAAATTTGAATTTCATCTTTTATTAAAGGGAAATGGGTACAGCCTAAACAAATCGTATCTAAATTCTCTATTGAGGCCCAAGGAGTTAATTCATTTTTCAATGCAATCAAATCAACCGATTTCCCTTGGATTTTATGCTCTGCGATTTCAACCAGTTTAGTTGAGCCTAATCGTTCAACTATACAATGGGAGGCAAACTGATGAATAAGATCATTAACATAAGGGCGTTTAACCGTGCCCTTTGTTGCCAATAGACCAATATGTTTCGTTTGTGAGATTTCTGCTGCAGGCTTGATGGCTGGCACGGTACCTACAATCGGAATAGAAAATTGTTCACGCAAAGGCGGTAACACCACCGTACTCGCGGTATTACAAGCAATCACAATGGCATCAAGTGGATAATCTTGATTAATTTTTTTACAAATATCCAATGTTCGCTGAATGATTGTTTCTTCTGATTTTTCTGAATAAGGAAAGCCTGCATTGTCAAAGCAATACAAATAATGGTTATCTGGCATGAGCTTTTTCGCTTCCCGATAAACACTCAAGCCCCCCATTCCAGAATCAAAGAAAAGTACCGTTGATTTATTCATTTATAAAACTCTTTCAAAAATAACCGCACTTTAGGCATTCGAATAAATTTCTCGATTATTTAGCCAACGGCGGATTAAACTTTCTGCCACATCCGGATATTTCACAATTAATGCTTTAGCATAATGTTGAACTGTTGGGATCATTTTACGATCGCGCATTAAATTCGCCACTTTAAATTCGGCAATTCCTGTCTGTTTAGTGCCCAATACTTCACCTGGACCACGAATTTCTAAATCTTTCTCTGAAATCACAAAGCCATCTTGGCTATCACGCAATACCTGTAAACGTTTTTGCGACACTTTACCCAACGGCGGTTTATACATTAAGACACAAAAAGACGCCGTACTGCCACGCCCTACTCGTCCACGTAACTGATGGAGTTGTGATAAGCCCAAACGCTCAGCATTTTCAATGATCATTAGACTGGCATTCGGCACATCTACGCCCACTTCGATTACAGTTGTGGCCACAAGCAAATCGAGTTCTGCATTTTTAAAGGCTGCCATAATATCTTGTTTTTCTTGCGGTTTCATTCTCCCATGTACAAGACCAATTTTAAGCATCGGCAGCGCTTTCGTTAAATCTTCCCAAATGGCCTCGGCTGCTTGCGCTTCTAGCACTTCAGACTCATCAATCAAGGTACAAACCCAATAAGCCTGACGTTTTTCATTAATACAGGCATTTTTGACTCGAGCAACGATTTCATCACGGCGTTCTTCAGAAATAACAACTGTCGTAATCGGCGTTCTACCTGGTGGCAATTCGTCAATAATCGACGTATCAAGATCGGCATAAACCGTCATCGCTAATGTTCTTGGGATTGGTGTTGCTGTCATAATCAGTTGATGGGGATAAAATCCTGCTTTTTCGCCTTTTTCTCGCAACATCAAACGTTGATGCACACCGAAACGATGCTGTTCATCAATAATCACCAAGGCTAAATCAGCAAATTCCACTTCTTCTTGGAATAAAGCATGCGTGCCCACCACCATTTGTACCGCACCAGACTTAATTTTTTCCAATTCAGCTTGGCGAGCTTTCCCTTTCACCTTACCCGCTAACCAGCCTACTTCAATACCAAAAGGCTCTAACCAACGGCGGAAATTATTCGCATGCTGTTCCGCTAAAATCTCTGTTGGCGCCATTAAAGCCACTTGTTTGCCATTATCAATCGCTAATAAGGCCGCTAAGGCTGCCACTAATGTTTTCCCCGAACCTACATCCCCTTGAACAAGCCGCATCATCGGATAATCTTTTGCTAAATCCTGTTCAATATCGGCCACCACTCTATTTTGGGCATTCGTTGGTTGAAAAGGCAAAGATGCAAGAAAACGTTGCTTCAAATCGGTTTGATAATGCAATGGCAACGCTAAAAACTGCTGCGTACCCAACCGCACTTTTTGCATCGCAAGATTATGTGCAAGAAGCTCTTCAAAGATAAGTCGTTGTTGTGCCGGATGCTGTCCTTTCTCCAAAATATCTAATGAGATATCTGGCGGCGGACGATGCAAAAATCGAATAGCCTCCTTTAGACTAAAAGGATGCGGATTAAATTCATTAGGTAAAATTTCCGTTAATTGGATTTTATCGAGTAAAGCCAATGCTTGATCGGTTAGCTTACGTAATGAATTTTGTTTTAAACCTTCCGTTGTGGAATAAATTGGTGTGAGCGTTTCCTCTAAAACTAATGGCGCATTATCCCGTATAATTTGATACTCAGGATGATGAATTTCCGCCATAAAACGCCCGCGTTTAATTTCACCAAACGCTTTGACGCGCGTACCAATCTGAAAACTGTTTTTCATCCCCGCATTAAAATTGAAAAAACGGAGCATAATCTTGCTCGTTCCATCAGAGAGACTTACGGTTAAAATAGGACGGCGCCCAAAGGCAACTTCACAGGTTTGGACAACACCTTCAATGGTGGCATATTGTTCAGGGCGAAGATCGGCAATAGGCGTAATTCTCGTGCGATCTTCATAACGGATAGGTAAATGAAAAAGCAAGTCTTGGAGATTATGAATTCCAATACGGCTTAATTTATCGGAAATTGTCGCACCTACACCAGATAAAGTGGTTAGAGGAACGGCATCGAGAAGTTGCGTGCTCATTATGCTTCATTAATATTGCGCTTCAAACGAATCACACTGGTAATTTGTTTGATTTTTCGCATAATGTTTTCTAAATGATAGATATCTCTCGCGCCAACTTGGATAATGACTAATAGCACATTATTCTCTAATTCTTCAGTCCAAATACTTTGAATATTACTTTCACAAGTCGCGACGGCTGTCATGAGGCTACCTAATACATTTTGTTCATTAAGCATTTCAATGTGTAATTCAGCATCAAAATTGACCGCACTTTCTGCCTCTTCCCATTTTGCAGCAGTAAAATCTTTGGTATTACTTGACGTTAAATTAGAACAAGCTTGATGATGTACAACCACACCTTTCTTCGCAGTACTTAATGCCACGATCGGATCACCCGGAATTGGATGACAACATTGAGCGAAAGACGCTTTCATTTCGCCATCTCGGCTCAATGTTAGTGTGCTTTGGGTATTTTCAGACACACCATCCACATCAATTTCAATAGCTTCATCCATTAATTGGTGAGCAATAACGCTCGACATTTGATTGCCCACACCAATTTCCATAAAAAGCTCATTAAGACTTGAGAGATTCAATTCATTCAGTACTGCTTGAATTTTCTCTTCAGAAACCTCAGAGAGATAATGTGGTTTCAGAGCCATTTCTAGCTGTTTTTTACCCGTTTGAACGGCATCATCTGCACGCAATAATTTTAAGAAATGACGAATACGAGTTCTTGCGCGAGCGGTCACCACAAAGTTTAGCCAACTGACACTTGGATGAGTATTTTCACTGGTTACAATCTCAACGGTTTGACCAGACTCTAAAGCTTGTGATAACGGATAAGGTTTATGCTCTACTACTGCTGCAACACAATGATTTCCCACATCAGAATGCACTGCATAAGCAAAATCCACAGCTGTTGCGCCCATTGGTATTTCAACGATACGACCTTTCGGCGTAAAGACATAAATTTCTTTCGGGAAAAACTCGGATTTGACATTCTCAATAAACTCGAAGGAGTTACCCACGTTTTGTTGAATATCTACCAGGCTTTGTAACCAACGTTGTGCGCGGACTTGAGCGGTGGTGCTATCGTTTTTACCGCCTTCTTTATACACCCAATGGGCGGTAATTCCCATTTCGGCAACCTGTTCCATCTCTTCAGTTTGCAAGTGAACTTCTACAGGCACCCCATGAGGACCAATCATTGAGGTTTGTAGCGCTTGGTAGCCATTTGCACGTGGCACAGCAATATAATCTTTCACTTTACCAGGGCGAGGCTTATACAAACTATGCATTTGCCCTAATCCGCGATAGCAATCATCAACTGAATTCACAATGACACGGAAAGCATAAATATCCATAATTGAATGGAATTTCTGATCTTTCATGCGCATTTTTTGGTAAATTTTATAAAGATGTTTTTCACGTCCCCAAATGCGGCTTGGAATGCCTGCATTCTCAAGACGTTGTGAAATATCATTAGAAATGCGTTGAATCAATTCCTGACGAGAGCCACGTGCTTGTTCGACGAGCTTTTTAAGTACTTCATAACGGCGAGGATGCATTGCTTCAAAAGATAAATCTTCTAATTCATTCTTGATATGCTCGATGCCTAAACGGTGGGCTAATGGACAGTAAATCTCTAAGGTTTCTTTTGCAATGCGACGACGTTTATCTGGACGTAGCGCTCCCAACGTTCGCATATTATGGGTACGGTCAGCCAGTTTGATTAAGACGACGCGAATATCTCGAGTCATCGCTAAAATCATTTTGCGGAAGTTTTCAACCTGTGCTTCTTGGCGGGTACGGAATTTCAATTTATCTAGTTTAGATACTCCGTCAACAATTTCAGCTACGCTAGCACCAAATTCATCTTTTAATTGGGATTCGGTATAAGGGGTATCTTCGATAACATCATGCAATAATGCCGCCATGACAGCTTCATGGTCTAAATGCATTTCCGCAATAATTGAAGCTACTGCAACAGGGTGAGTAATGTAAGGTTCGCCGCTTGAGCGAAATTGTCCTTCGTGAGCATCTCGCGCAATGACGAATGCACGTTTGATTAATTCAATTTTATCGGCGGGCAAATACCCCTGAATAATTCGATCTAAATCTGCAAACAATTCCAAAGGACACCTGACTTTTTGTAGAGAGAAAGACTAGGCGATCAAAATAACTTTAATTTTGACCGCACTTTAATGAGATTATTCTGCGATTAACGCTACTGCCACTTCTTCGTTACGTTGAGAAGCTGCCGCATCTAAATACTCTTTTGCATCCATGATTTCTTGGTTGATTAACCCTTTTTCGATTTCACGTAATGCGATTACAGTTGGTTTATCGTTATCTTCCGGCACTAACGGCTCACTTTGATGTAATTCTAATTGTCTCGCACGACGAGCGGCGGTTAAAATTAAATCAAAACGGTTACCAATTTTTTCTACTGCATCTTGCACAGTCACTCGAGCCATGTTTTACTCCGATGTTAAAAATAATGTCTATAAAGGGAAAATATTGTACTCAATTCAAGCTTATTTTGCTAGTAGCTGATGAATTAAGTCTGCATTTTCTGTTTGTTGATAAGCTTTGGTCAAGCGTTCTGCCTGCAAAATGCTTTGTAAATCTGCCAATGCCTGTTCAAAATTATCATTCACAATAACGTAATCATATTCATCATAATGCGAAATTTCGCTGATTGCTTTTGACATTCGCTCAGCAATAACCTCTTTGCTATCCTGTCCGCGTCCAACCAAGCGACGCTCCAATTCAGGCAATGACGGTGGCAAAATGAAAATACTTTTTACAGAAGGTACTTTTTGACGAATTTGCTGTGCACCTTGCCAGTCAATATCTAAAAACACATCAATGCCTTTTGCTAAGTTTTCTTCAATTGCTGGCAATGAAGTGCCGTAATAATTACCGCCAAACACTTTTGCATATTCTAAGAAGTGGCCTTTTTCAATTAAGGTTTCAAATTCTTCTACGGAAACAAAATAATAATGCACACCATGACTTTCGCCTGGGCGAGGTGAACGTGTTGTGTGTGAAATCGACACCATTTTTTTCGTGCCTTGATTTTTCTCTAATAATGCTGAAATTAATGATGACTTGCCCGCCCCACTTGGTGCAGAAAGAATATATAAATTACCTTGAGACATAATTGAAACCTCTTCTTGTTGTTTGTTTTTATTATACAAAAAGAAAATGAAAAGTGCGGTCAAAATTTCATTTGTTTTTCATCCTCGTTAAAAAGTGATCGAGATCACAAAAAAGTGGTATATACCCTTTTTTTTATCAAAATGCCCGTGCTATAATCTGGAAGAACTCGTTAGAGCAACGATTTTGTTTAACTTAAAAAATAGAAGGTGAAAATCTTATGGCTATTAAAATTGGTATCAACGGTTTCGGCCGTATCGGTCGTATCGTATTCCGTGCAGCACAACATCGTGATGACATCGAAGTTGTAGGTATCAACGACTTAATCGACGTTGAATACATGGCTTACATGTTGAAATACGATTCAACTCACGGTCGTTTTGACGGTACTGTTGAAGTTAAAGACGGTAACTTAGTAGTAAACGGTAAAACTATCCGTGTTACTTCTGAACGTGATCCTGCAAACCTTAACTGGGGTGCGATCGGCGTTGATGTTGCAGTTGAAGCAACAGGTTTATTCTTAACTGATGAAACAGCACGCAAACACATCACTGCTGGTGCGAAAAAAGTCGTATTAACTGGTCCTTCTAAAGATAGCACACCAATGTTCGTACGTGGTGTAAACTTCGGTGCATACGCTGGTCAAGACATCGTGTCTAACGCATCTTGTACGACAAACTGTTTAGCACCTTTAGCACGTGTTGTTCACGAAACTTTCGGTATCAAAGATGGTTTAATGACTACTGTTCACGCAACAACAGCGACTCAAAAAACTGTTGATGGTCCATCAGCTAAAGACTGGCGCGGTGGTCGTGGTGCATCACAAAACATCATCCCTTCATCTACCGGTGCAGCAAAAGCAGTAGGTAAAGTATTACCAGCATTAAACGGTAAATTAACTGGTATGGCGTTCCGTGTTCCTACTCCAAACGTTTCTGTAGTTGACTTAACTGTAAACTTAGAAAAACCAGCAACTTACGAACAAATCAAACAAGCAATCAAAGATGCAGCTGAAGGTAAAACTTTCAACGGCGAATTAAAAGGCGTTTTAGGTTACACTGAAGATGCAGTAGTTTCTACAGACTTCAACGGTTGTGCTTTAACTTCTGTATTTGATGCTGATGCAGGTATTGCATTAACTGATTCTTTCGTTAAATTAGTATCTTGGTACGATAACGAAACTGGTTACTCAAACAAAGTATTAGACTTAGTTGCACACATTTACAACTACAAAGGCTAATCAAAAATAGCTAAAAAATTAACCGCTCTTTTTAGAGCGGTTTTTTTATTTCCAATCCATTTCACTTAATCAATATTTTTAAATTCTTTATTTCTCATCCGGAGATAAAAATAGAAAAATAAATATGCCTATTATTTATTCTATATTCACAAAATAACAACATTTCACTAGATTTTAAATTTATTTCGTTTATATTAGCGTACAGTTGTTCGCTCAAATAAGGCTTATATGAATTTAGAACGTCATTTCGTCAATCGAATTCGCCAACAGGCAAAAATTCGCCAAAATGCAACCGCACTTCGCCATAAAATTAATGGCTTATGGAAAGATATTTCATGGAACGCATTCCAACAACAGCTTGATCAGCTTTCATTAGCTTTTCTTGCTTGCAATATTCAAGTACAAGATAAAATTGCAATTTTTGCGCACAATATGTCACGTTGGACAATCGCAGATATTGCGGCACTTCAAGTCCGAGCTATCACCGTTCCAATTTATGCAACCAATACGGCACAACAGGCCGAATTTATTTTGAATCATGCCGATGTCAAAATTCTGTTTGTTGGTGATCAAGAACAATATGATCAAGCGTTAGAAATTGCACATCAGTGTCCACAATTACAAAAAATTGTGGCCATGAAAGAAAAAATTCAACTGACAGAAACTACCCTTTCCTGCCATTGGGACGATTTAATTCAATTAGGTACAGAAGAATTCCAAACTGAATTTGAAACTCGCTTAGCAAGTAAGACAATGGATGATTTATTCACGATCATCTACACATCAGGCACAACAGGTGAACCGAAAGGCGTAATGCTTGATTACAGTAACTTGGCACATCAACTTGAAGCCCATGATATTGCATTAGATGTTAATCAAGATGAGGTTTCACTTTCTTTTTTACCATTTAGCCACATTTTTGAGCGTGCTTGGGTTGCCTATGTGTTACATCGGGGAGCAATCCTTTGTTATCTCGAAGACACCAATCAAGTACGTGAAGCATTAACGGAAGTGCGCCCGACCTTTATGTGTGCAGTACCGCGTTTCTATGAAAAAATTTATTCTGCTGTACTGGATAAAGTCCAAAAAGCGCCTTTTATTCGTCAGATGATTTTCCATTGGGCGATTGCAGTGGGGCAAAAACGTTTTGATCTTCTCTCTCAAAATAAAAAAGTCCCATTTTTCTTACAAAAACGCTATGCACTTGCCGATAAACTGGTACTTTCTAAATTACGTTCATTATTAGGCGGACGCATTAAAATGATGCCCTGCGGTGGCGCAAAATTAGAACCAACCATTGGCCTTTTCTTCCATAGCATTGGGATTAATATCAAACTCGGTTACGGTATGACTGAAACCACGGCAACCGTTTCTTGCTGGGATGACCATCATTTTAATCCGAATTCTATTGGTAAATTAATGCCAAATGCCGAAGTTAAAATTGGGGAAAATAACGAAATTCTGGTTCATGGCGGTATGGTAATGAAGGGTTACTATAAAAAGCCTGAAGAAACGGCCCAAGCCTTCACCGAAGATGGTTTCTTGAAAACGGGAGATGCCGGTGAGTTTGATGCTGAAGGTAATTTATTTATTACCGACCGTATTAAAGAGTTGATGAAAACCTCTAACGGTAAATACATTGCACCACAATATATCGAAGGTAAAATCGGTAAAGATAAATTTATCGAACAAATTGCGATTATTGCTGATGCCAAAAAATATGTTTCAGCGTTGATCGTGCCTTGTTTTGATAGCGTAGAAGAATATGCGAAAAAACTGAATATTAAGTATCAAGATCGCATGGAATTACTCAAACACTCTGACATTATCAAAATGTTTGAACAACGTATCGAAAGTCTTCAAAAAGAACTGGCGCACTTCGAGCAAGTAAAGAAATTTACGCTACTCTCTCAGGCATTTAGCGTCAAACTTGGTGAAATCACGCCTACGCTCAAATTACGCCGAAAAGTAATTATGGAACGTTATCGTCATATTATTGATTCGATGTATTCCAACAATAAAGAGAACAAGGAAAATAAAGAATAAAAAAGTGCGGTGAATTTCACCGCAATTTTTATTTCAACAAAAATGATTTATTCGACTTCGACCAGTACACCTTCTTGGTGAGGTTTCAATACACCGACCTCACTAAGCTCAATACCGGCTTTTTTTGCAATCTCTAAGATTTCCGCCTCACTTTCTGGTTTAACCGCAATCAACAAACCACCTGAAGTTTGAGGATCGCAAAGTACCGCCTTTTGATAATCGGTAAGAGGACCGATTTTATGTCCATAGCTTTCAAAGTTACGGTTGGTTCCACCTGGTACACAACCTTCTGCAATATAATCTGCTACGCCATCTAATAATTTGATTTTATCAAAATGCACAACCGCATTAAGATTTGAGCCTTCACAGATTTCAGCTAAGTGCCCTAACAAACCAAAGCCGGTTACATCCGTCATGGCAGTTACACCTGCAACTTCCGCAAATTGGCTACCAATCAGATTCATTTGACACATGGCTGCCGTTGCTAAGCCTTGATGTTCTGGTTTTAACTTACCTTTTTTCTCTGCAGTAGTTAGCACACCGATACCTAATGGTTTGGTTAAATAAAGCTTACAACCCGCTTCTGCAGAGGCATTACGTTTTACACGATCCGTTTCTATAACACCTGTTACCGCTAAACCAAAAATGGGCTCTGGCGCATCAATCGAGTGTCCGCCAGCAAGTGAAATCCCCGCTTGATGACAAGCAAAACGGCCACCATCAACAATCTTCTGTGCCACTTCTGCTGGCAATTTGTTAATCGGGAAACCTAAAATGGCAATCGCCATAATCGGCTTACCGCCCATTGCAAAAATATCGCTAATGGCATTGGTTGCCGCAATACGTCCAAAATCAAAAGGATTGTCCACTATCGGCATGAAGAAATCCGTGGTACTGATAATTGCAGTACCATTACCAAGATCATAAACCGCAGCATCATCCGCTGTTTCGTTACCGACCAATAAATTGGGATCAGCAAATTTTTCGAGTTTAGTCTGTAAAATTGTCCCTAACACCTTAGGCGAAATTTTACAGCCTCAACCTGCGCCGTGGCTGTATTGTGTTAAACGAATCTCATCTGTCATATTCAATCCTTTGTAAAAATAACGTACTTCTTAAACAAAAGAGCGGTTAGAAAAAGCCACATTTAAGAGGCCAATTTCTCTACTTTTGCTTGTTTAATCATATTATCGCTGACTTCTAAAATAGTAATTCGTAAGCCATCGATTTCACAAACGGTTCCTTCATCAGGAATATCTTCAAGATGTTCGAGAATCAAACCATTAAAGGTGCGAGCATCTTCTGTATCTAATTCCCAACCAAACATTTTATTCAAATCACGAAGATTTGCCGAACCTTCAATAATCATTGAGCCATCAGATTGTTGCACCACTTCTTGTTCAATAGTCGGTGCAGTAGTGGTTGTAAAATCCCCTACAATTTCTTCTAAAATATCTTCAAGCGTGACTAATCCTTTAATGTCACCATATTCGTCCACCACTAAACCGATACGTTCTTTTTTCGTACGGAAATTCGCTAATTGTGTTTTCAATGGTGTCCCTTCTGGAATGAAGTACACTTCATCGACGGCACGTAATAAGGTTTCTTTAGTAAATTCATTTTTTTCTAATAACAAACGAAACGCTTCACGCACACGCAAAATCCCTAATACTTGCTCATCAAGGCTGCCTTTATACAACACAATTCGATTATGTGGTGCATGATTAAGCTGACGCATAATGGCTTTCCAATCGTCATCAATATCAATCCCAGCAATTTCATTACGTGGCACCATGATATCGTCGACTGTCACCGTTTCCATATCTAAAATAGAGAGCAACATTTGTGGATGCTGTTCATCCGGTGTGGCTTCTCCCGCTTCTGATACAATACTACGGAGTTCTTCACGGCTAATCACTTGTTTTTGCATATCGGGTTTTAAACCCACCATTCGCATTAACGTTTTCGTGAAAATATTCATTAACCAAACTAATGGATAGAACACTTTTAACAATAGCGACAAAATGTGACTTGAAAATAATCCCACTTTTTCTGGGTGCATCGCTGCAACGGTTTTAGGGAAAATTTCAGAAAAAACAAGCATCACAAAGGTTAATAAACCTGTTGCAATGGCCACACCCGCATCGCCATATAAACGCATGCCAATCATGGTTGCAATAGCTGAGGCACTGATGTTAACAAGGTTATTAAAGATCAGAATAAAACTTAACAAGGTATCGGGCTTTTCAAGCAGTTTTTCTGCTTTTTGCGCGCCTTTATTACCTTGTTCCGCCATAAAACGAAGGCGATATTTATTAAGAGAGAGTAATCCGGTTTCTGAGCCGGAGAAATAGGCTGATAAAACTAAACAAATAATGAGTGTAATAAATAAAGTACTAAGGGGGATACTGTCCAAGGGTAAATCCTTTTGTTCGTTAATCAACAAAAAGTGCGGTCATTTTCACCGCACTTTTTACCTGTTCTTTGATTTTGATTAAATCAAACGGCTACCAAAATAGCCAATCGTGAGCAGAATGATACCTGAAATTGCGTAAATAATCATCCTTTTTCCACGCCAGCCCAATCGCCAATGACCAAAACAAGCAATACCAAAACTAATCCAAGCGAGGAAAGAGAAAATTGCTTTGTGCAGATTTTCTGGGGTCACTGCTTGCAACACATGATAAGTACCAGAAATTAAAGTGAGTGTCAGTAATGCTTCACCCATCGCAAATAAACAGAAGAAATGACGTTCTACTGCCATCAATGGCGGAATTGCTGGCGAAAATTGAATTTTACGTTTTTTCAAATTACGGTCTAACCACACCAATTGGATCACATACAGCGTTGCAATAAAACAGACCGCATAGGTAAACAGAGACAAGCCGATATGGAATAACATCAATGTGTTTTGATTAAGCATTTGAATGATATGGCTTGATAAGAATGTCGCAAAGATCAAGCTAATGATCGAAAACGCATACACGATAGGTAAAACAAACCACATCGTGGAAACCAGAAACATTGAAAGCGTCGCTAAGGCAGCAATAATTACGCTCATTAAGGAAGCGATTTCCATTAGTGTAAAACTCTGCCCTGAGGCCAAATCCTCTAACAAAGGGAAAGTGCTGACAGCATGCAGAATAATTGCAGCAAGTGCGGTCAGAAAAAATGGAGTTTTTCTTCGACTCAACTTCCCTTCTGATGAGTTCATCAAAAACGGGACGATCAATAACAGACTAAGAATGTAAAAAATAATCGAAAAAAGGGCAAACCACATAATGCGTTCTCTTTACTAGGAATTATTCTTATTTTAACGGATCTTTTCTCTAGATCGCCATAATTTTATTTGAAATGATGAAAAACGCCCAAATTTCGGTATAATCACGGCAATTTTTTAAGAAAAAACAGGATTTAAAATGTTTGAGAATTTATCGGATCGCCTTTCCAAAACGCTACGCAACATTAGCGGTAAAGGTCGCTTAACTGAAGATAATATTAAAGAAACCCTACGCGAAGTGCGCATGGCTTTATTAGAAGCGGATGTTGCTTTACCTGTCGTACGTGAATTTATCGCTAAAGTAAAAGAAAGCGCGTTAGGCGAAGAAGTCAATAAAAGCTTAACACCAGGCCAAGAGTTCTTAAAAATCGTTCAGCGTGAGCTCGAAAAAGCCATGGGTGAAGCCAATGAGAGCTTAAACTTGGCGACACAGCCACCCGCAGTTATTTTAATGGCGGGTTTACAAGGTGCAGGTAAAACCACCAGCGTGGGTAAATTAGCAAAATTCTTACGCGAACGTCATAAAAAGAAAGTGCTTGTAGTCTCTGCCGACGTATATCGTCCTGCGGCAATCAAACAGCTTGAGACCTTAGCACAATCTGTTGGCGTGGATTTCTTCCCCTCTGATGTCAAACAAAAACCGGTAGAGATTGCAAAAGCGGCACTTGCTGACGCTAAACTCAAATTCTACGATGTATTAATCGTGGATACCGCAGGTCGCTTACACGTTGATAGCGAGATGATGGATGAAATCAAGCAAGTTCATGCAACATTAAATCCAATTGAGACGCTTTTCACGGTTGATGCGATGACTGGTCAAGATGCGGCAAATACTGCAAAAGCCTTCAATGAAGCTTTGCCACTTACCGGGGTTATCTTAACCAAAGTGGATGGTGATGCGCGTGGCGGTGCGGCTTTATCTATCCGTCAAATCACCGGCAAACCGATTAAATTCCTTGGTGTGGGCGAAAAAACAGAAGCCCTCGAGCCATTCCATCCTGATCGCGTAGCGTCGCGTATTTTAGGCATGGGCGACGTGCTTTCCCTTATTGAAGATCTTGAACGTTCGGTGGATCGCGAAAAAGCGGAAAAAATGGCACAGAAATTCAAGAAAGGCGATGATTTTACCTTGGACGATTTCCGTGAACAGCTCCGTGAGATGAAAAAAATGGGCGGTATGATGTCGATGCTTGAAAAATTACCGGGTGCGAAAAACTTACCGGATCATGTCAAAAATCAAGTTGATGACAAAATG
>ERZ772999.1432-NODE-1432-length-13940-cov-8.000288_pt1 | contig 13940 bp, 10 predicted proteins | sample MGYA00511467_ERZ772999 | MGnify/ENA primary metagenome ERZ772999 (study PRJEB29015, sample SAMEA2738064) | human oral metagenome | biome: human oral; feature: human-associated habitat; material: saliva | place: China | collected 2218 ...
AAGATGGTTTCCATGTTCAAAAATTTACAGTGGTTGGTCAATACGGAACGCATATCGATGCACCGATTCACTTTGTAGAAGGGGGTCGTTGGTTGGATGAGATTGACCTCAAAGATCTCCTCTTGCCACTTTATGTTATCGACAAGTCTAAAGAAGTTGCTGCCAATCCAAACTTTATCTTGAGCAAACAAGATATCTTAGACTTTGAGGCAGAGCATGGACAAATTGCTGAGGGTGCTTTTGTTGCCTTCCGTAGTGATTGGTCAAAACGTTGGCCAGATCAAGATGCTATGCGCAATCTTGATGAAAATGGGGTTCAACAAAGTCCAGGATGGAGCCGTGAAGCCTTGGAATTCTTGATTCATGAACGCCATGTCAAGGCTGTGGGCCATGAAACCTTCGATACAGATGCTGGTATTCCAGCAGCAGAGCATGGCTTGGTCAATGAATACTACCTTTTGGAGCAAAATATCTACCAAGTAGAAGTCTTGAACCACTTGGATCAAGTGCCAGCCGTAGGTGCCTTGATTTCAATTGCCTTCCCTCACTGGGACAAGGCAACTGGTTCACCTGTTCGTGCCATTGCTATCTTGCCTTAAAAAAACAGAGCCTGAAGCGTATCTTCAGGCTCTTTTATATGGATGTTGAAATCTATTAGTGAATCTGAAAGATATCTTGTCAAACCTTGTTATCTTACAAAAATGTAAGGAAAGAAAGTTAAAATGAAAGATTAGACTATGGTAGCTCCAATGATGATCCATTAAAATAAAAACAGAAGAAAAAGGCTTGTCAGACAAACCTTTTCTGATATTAGCGCATGGTAACGAATTCTTCGGATCCAGTTGGATGAATAGCGACGGTCGCATCGAAATCAGCTTTTGTGGCTCCCATCTTGATAGCAACAGCAAATCCTTGGATCATTTCATCCACCCCATACCCAAGTCCATGGAGACCGACAACGGTTTCTTCCGGTCCTGCAGTGATGAGTTTAAATTTAGCCAACTGACGATGCTGGGTCACAGCTGAATACATCGAGGCGAAACTTGAAGTATAGACCTTGATAGCTTCTTTTCCATATTGTTTTTCGGCTTCTTCTTGAGTGAGACCGACTGTACCAATAGCGGGATGGGAAAAGATAACGGTTGGAATGGTTGCGTAGTCCATTTTAGCATCGGTTTTTCCATTAAAGAGACGTTCGGATAGGGTACGCCCTGCCTTGATAGCGACAGGAGTTAATTCTTTTTCGCCTGTGACATCTCCAAGAGCATAGATGCCAGGAACAACCGTATTCTGGTATTCATCCACTGCAATGAATCCTTTTTCATTTAAGGTGACACCTGCAGCTTCTAGATTAAGGTCTTGGACGTTTGGTTTGCGTCCAGTCGCCCAGATGACATGATCAGCGACAAAAGATGTTTGATCTTCGAAATATATTCGGATTTGACCATTTTCTTCCTTCGTGAGTCGGACAGGAACCTTGTGAGGATGGAGAGGCAATCCTTGTTTATCCATCTCCTCCATTAAGCCATCGACAATGTAAGAATCAAACTTTCTTAAAGGACGATCACCTCGAACGAAGAGGTCTGTCTTAACACCAAGGGCATGTAGCACACCGGCTAGTTCTACCGCAATGTAGCCAGCGCCAATAATGGCAACTGATTTTGGTAGTTCTTCCCAAGCAAAGACATCGTCAGAGGTTTCTCCTAGGTCTGCTCCAGGTAGATCTGGGATGTAAGCATGAGCCCCTGTAGCGACCACAATGTGTTTAGCCTTGATGGTTTCCCCGTTTACTTCGACTGTATGGGCGTCGACAAAGCAAGCGCGACCATGGATATACTCCACACCATTTCGTTTAAAACTGCCATCATAAGAAGAACGAGCCCGATCAATATAAGCTTCGCGATTTTTTCTTAAGGTCGCAAAATCAAAATTGGTCTGTTCAGAAGTAAACCCATAATCTGGACCGTAATCACGAATGGCTTCAGCAATTTGGGCGCCATACCACATAATTTTTTTAGGGACACATCCTTTGTTGACACAGGTCCCACCTAGTTGCTTTTCTTCAATAACAGCAGCTCGGGCTCCATGTTCTCCAGCTCGGTTCATGGTAGCAATCCCTCCGCTACCTCCACCAATGGAGATAATATCAAATTCTTTCATGGTTAGTACTCCTTTGTTGATTTACACTCTCATTGTAACAACAAAGGTTACAAAAATCAAGAAATTGCCATCGTTGAATAGGAGGAGAAAACAAGATAGCAAAAAAAACGTGCAAAACAGATGATTCTGAATTGAAAAATGAGGAAATATGATATACTAAACTTATACTTTGAAACGCTTTCGATTATTGGAGGAAAGAAATGAAGAAATTTAAAAAATGGCAAATTATTACAGCGACTGGTGCTGCTATAGCAGTTGTAGGAATGGGGAGCTGGCTTGCTTTTGGAAAATCAGGTAGTGGCCCTGAAGAAATGGTCGATATGACACCTATGGTACAAACCGTGAAAGAAGGTTCGATTGCTTCCTCTGTTTTATTGACAGGTAAGGTCACAGCCAATCAAGAACAATATATTTATTTTGACGGAACCAAAGGAGATTTGCAATCCATCCTAGTGAATGTCGGAGATCAAGTAACCGCTGGCCAAGCTATTGTTCAATATAGTAGTACAGAAGCGCAATCTGCCTATGACGCGGCAGTACGTGCGGTCAATAAGGCAGATCGTCAATTGAACGATCTCATGACCAATGGAGTGACCATTGATACAACAGGGGATGAGGAAGCAGATAGCAAATCAGCCTCTCAAGCCCAACGCTCTTTGGACACACAAGTGGGTGATTTGCGCGATGCCCGTGCGGATGCTGTAGCCAATATGGAAAAAGCTAAAGCTTTGTTGGATGCTACAACCGTAAAAAGTAGTACAGATGGAACGGTTGTAGAAGTCAATAAAGATGTCTCCAAATCAACAACCGGAACCAACCAAACCCTTGTTCATATCGTCAGCAACGGTAACCTTCAAGTAAAAGGTGAGTTGTCTGAGTACAATCTAGCCAACATTTCAGTTGGTCAGGAAGTGACCTTAACCTCTAAGGTCTATCCTGGGAAAAAATGGACGGGAAAGATTAGCTACGTTGCCAATTATCCGACAGAAGCTGGTCAGGCTGGTGCAAATGCCGCAGGTTCTGGACAAGGAACAGGGGGAGCTAAATATCCGTTTACGGTAGAGATTACCAGTGAGATTGGTGATTTGAAACAAGGTTTCTCTGTCAATATTGAAGTAAAAAGTTCAACCATCCATCCTTTGGTTCCTGTGACAAGTGTCTTATCAGACGGCGATCAAAGCTATGTTTGGACGATTGAAGCTGGCAAGGCTAAAAAAGTCAATGTTACCTTAGGAAATGCAGATGCAGAAAATCAAGAAATCTTATCTGGTTTGAACAAGGATGCTCAAGTCATCACCAACCCTTCTGGCGATTTGGAAGATGGGAAAGAGGTCGGAAAATATGACAAAATTGATTGAGCTGAAAAACATCAATAAAAGTTATCAAAATGGCGATCAAACCCTACAGGTATTAAAGGATATCCATTTAGATGTGGAAGAAGGGGAATTTCTAGCTATCATGGGACCTTCTGGGTCTGGGAAATCTACCCTAATGAACATCATTGGTCTTCTGGATCGTCCGACCAGCGGTGAGTATAGGCTAGAGGGGGAAGAAGTAGGAAATCTTAGTGAGAAGAAATTAGCCCAGGTTCGCAATGAGCAAATAGGCTTTGTCTTCCAACAATTCTTTCTTCTATCGAAACTCAATGCTTTTCAAAATGTCGAGCTTCCCTTGATTTATGCAGGAGTGAATCCTTCTAAACGAAAGGAATTAGCTGAACAATTTTTAAAGAAAGTTGAGCTAGATACGCGGATGCACCACCTTCCTTCGGAACTGTCCGGAGGGCAAAAACAACGGGTGGCCATCGCGCGTGCTTTGGTCAATCATCCTTCTATTATCTTAGCGGATGAACCAACAGGAGCTCTCGACTCCAAGACCGGCGATCAGATTATGGAGCTTTTGACAGCTCTCAATCAAGAAGGGAAAACTATCATCATGGTGACCCACGAAACGGAGATTGCTGCCTATGCCAAACGTCAGATTGTCATTCGAGATGGAGTGATTTCTTCGGATAGCCGCAACGAAAGGAGGGCCTGATGCAGAACTGGAAATTCGCTATTAGTTCCATTATGGGACATAAAATGAGATCGTTCTTAACCATGGTAGGGATTATCATCGGGGTTGCCTCAGTCGTTGTCATCATGGCTCTCGGAGATGGGATGAAAGCGGGAGTGACTAAGACCTTTACCAAGGATCAACAATATGTTCAGATTTCCTATTCCGCCCGAAAGAGTGGCTACATGACTGGTTTTAATCTTGGACCAGAACCTGTCTCAGAAGAAGGTGGTGGTGAAGGCGGTGTTGCTAGTGAAGGAGACCAAGGAATGTCACCGCCAGCTGGCTATGGAGAGGAAAGTAGCGAGGACGTTGACAATCCAATCCTTGAAACACCACCCGTTGTTCAAGAAGAATGGGTCAAAGAATTGACCAAGATTCCTGGTATTGATGGCTACTATGTTGGTAATACAGCTAATGCCACTATCTCCTATCAAAAGAAAAAATCTGAAGGGGTCAATATCATGGGAGTCAATGATACTTATTTCTCAGTAAGAAAATTTGAATTGGTTTCAGGAAGAAAACTAAATCCTTCAGATTATCAGAGTTTCTCTCGGGTCATCATGTTGGATGAAGGCTTAGCTTCGACCTTGTTTGGAACGGAAAGTGCCCTCAACCAAGTGGTTGCTGTCGGAGACAACAACTATCGGGTGGTAGGGATCTTCAAGGATCCAAATGCTGGATCTGCATTATACGGGGTTTCTTCTGGAGGAAGTGCCTTGATGGCCAATACCCAAGTAGCTTCAGAATTTGGAACAGAAGAAATTTCTACTATTGTGGTGCATATCCCGGATGTCAAACAGATTAAACCAACTGGGATCGAAGCGGCGAAAAAGTTAACCGAGTTGTCGGGAGTTCGCCAAGGAGAGTTCCAAATCTTTAACATGGATAGTATCTTGGAGCAGACCAATCAAATGCTCAGTATTATGACAACAGTCATTGGTGCGATTGCAGGAATTTCCCTTCTCGTTGGTGGGATTGGGGTCATGAATATCATGTTGGTTTCTGTGACTGAGCGGACACGTGAAATCGGTCTGAGAAAAGCTCTTGGAGCTACTCGTGGAAAAATCTTGATTCAATTCCTCATCGAATCCATGGTCTTGACCATGATGGGAGGAATTCTCGGTTTGGGATTGGCCTATGGTGTCAATGCCCTCATCGCCACAGCTGCCGCAGGTGCTCTAGAAGGACCACCAGTCGTCTCCATGTCAGTGGCTATCGGAAGTATCATCTTTTCAGCTTGTGTCGGAATTGTGTTTGGTATCTTACCAGCAAGCAAGGCATCAAAACTCGATCCGATTGAAGCTCTTCGCTATGAATAAGGATGAATGACCTATATAGTTGACTCGGATGAAGTAAAATTTGATTATGAATGAATGGAATGTGATGGAAAAGGGAGAAGGAACCCTTTCCTTCCATTCCTTTTTTCATTTTTCCTGCTCAAGAATAGTGTATTTCCCTGTCAAATATGATAAAATAGGGGAGAATAACTTAGGAGGTTCCAAATGACTACTGAACATATGGAAGAATTAAATGACCAGCAGATTGTCCGTCGTGAAAAGATGGCAGCTCTTCGTGAACAAGGAATCGACCCATTTGGAAAGCGATTCGAACGAACTGCAGATTCTGGTCAATTGAAAGAAAAATATTCAGAACTAGATAAAGAACAACTTCATGACTTGAATGAAACAGCCATTATTGCAGGCCGTCTCGTGACCAAACGTGGAAAAGGAAAGGTTGGTTTTGCCCACCTTCAAGACCGTGAAGGTCAAATCCAAATTTACGTGCGTAAAGATGCGGTCGGTGAAGAAAATTATGAAATTTTCAAAAAGGCTGACCTTGGAGATTTCCTTGGGGTAGAAGGAGAAGTGATGCGGACTGACATGGGTGAGCTTTCCATCAAAGCTACTCACATCACCCATTTGTCTAAAGCCCTTCGTCCCTTGCCTGAAAAATTCCATGGCTTGTCTGATGTGGAAACCATCTACCGCAAACGCTACTTGGATTTGATTTCTAACCGTGAAAGCTTTAACCGCTTTGTAACCCGTTCGAAAATCATCTCAGAAATCCGTCGTTACTTGGATGGTCAAGGCTTCCTTGAAGTAGAAACACCTGTTCTTCACAATGAAGCTGGTGGAGCATCTGCGCGTCCGTTTATCACTCACCACAATGCCCAAAACATTGACATGGTACTTCGTATCGCGACCGAGCTTCACTTGAAACGCTTGATTGTTGGTGGAATGGAGCGAGTTTATGAGATTGGCCGTATCTTCCGTAACGAAGGAATGGATGCTACTCATAACCCTGAATTCACTTCTATCGAAGTTTACCAAGCTTATGCAGACTTCCAAGATATCATGGACTTAACTGAAGGTATTATCCAACACGCTGCTAAATCAGTTAAAGGTGATGGTCCTGTTAACTACCAAGGAACTGAAATCAAGATCAATGAACCATTCAAGCGTGTCCACATGGTGGATGCAATCAAGGAAATTGCTGGTGTTGATTTCTGGAAGGAAATGAGCTTTGAAGAAGCAGTAGCCCTTGCTAAAGAAAAACATGTGCCAGTTGAAAAACACTACACTGAAGTGGGGCATATTATCAATGCCTTCTTCGAGGAATATGTAGAAGAAACCTTGACACAACCAACCTTTGTCTATGGACACCCTGTAGCTGTATCTCCATTGGCTAAGAAGAATGACGAGGATCCTCGTTTCACGGACCGTTTTGAGCTCTTCATCATGACCAAGGAATATGCTAATGCCTTTACAGAATTGAACGATCCAATCGACCAATTGGAACGTTTCGAAGCGCAGGCACGTGCCAAAGAATTGGGAGACGACGAAGCAACTGGAATTGACTACGATTATGTAGAAGCTCTTGAATATGGTATGCCACCAACAGGAGGATTGGGAATCGGTATCGACCGTCTCTGCATGCTCCTTACTGATACGACTACTATCCGTGACGTATTGCTCTTCCCAACTATGAAATAAGCTAAAAGAAAACACTGATCACAAGATCAGTGTTTTTTAGTCTTTTAAATAAGAAGTATCATTCCAAGTATCTAAGTGATAGTGCTCAAAATCATCTGTTGTCAAAATGGTTACACTGGCATTGTTGAGGCCCCCGTTTTTACGGAGTTCCTCTGGTTTATAGCCTAGAAGAGTCCGAATAGAAGCGGTTAAATTAGCCCCATGGCCAACGATTAGAATGGCCTCGCCAGACTTGTCTTTTAAACTTTTGATAAAATTTCCGGTCCGTTGGGTGGTTTCTTCAACGGATTCTGCTCCGAAAATATCGTGGTGAAACTCAGCTAAATTATGACGAAAGGCCTTCATTTCCTCCGGATAGAGAGCCTTCAACTCCACAATTTTTCTACCTTCTAACCTACCAAGCCGCCATTCCCGTAGAGCAGGAGTCTCTTGGAGGGAGATAGGATGTTGATTTTGCTCGAGAATGATTTGAGCAGTATGGACAGCTCTAGGCAAGTCACTTGAATAAGCTGCATCAAAGTATGTTTGAGATAAATGCTGGCCCAAGGCTTTTAACTGTTGGATGGAAGATTCTAAAAGCGGAGAGTCACCATTTGCCCCTTGGATACGTCCCTCTTCATTCCACTCGGTACGTCCGTGACGGACAAAATATAATTTCATATTGGTTTTATCCTTTACTCGACTAAGTCTTCGAAGCTAGCCTTGACAAAATCAGCTAAATCTTGCGCCTTGATTTGAATGCTATGACCAACTTCACCTGCAGAGACAATCATCTGATCGAGTTCCAGGGCAGACTGGTCAATAAAAATAGGGTAGTTGTGTTTTTGTCGGATACCAACAGGATTATTGGCCCCATGAACATAGCCCGTCGTCTTTTCCAAGTCTTTTTGCGGAATCATACTAACTTTTTTATTGCCAGATAGTTTAGCCAATTTTTTTTCGGATAAGTGGGCAGAGATGGGAACAATCCCAATGACGGGACCAGTTTTATCACCTGTTAGAGCCAGTGTCTTATAGATTTGATCAGTCGTAATTCCTTCTGGGATGATTCCCTCAAGAGCATTGATTTGCAATCCTGTATGGTCGATTTTTGCTTTCTGCAGTATTTGTTCAACCAATGTTTTTTTTACTTTTTGTTTTTTTGCCATCTCACTCTTCTCTTTCTCTTAATTTCCTAACATTATATCATACTATTTGAGTTTCCGTTCAAGAGAAAAAGAGGCAGTTGCCTCTTTTAATTCTTTTCTACAGTAAATAGTTTTCGGTAGATTTTTTCTCGATTTTGTGTAGGAGCAATCTGGTTCAAGTCCAAGTAGTGGGTGAAACCATTCAATTGTCCCTGAGAGGTGTACTGATGAAGATCATACTCGTCATCAGTAGATGGTGCTGCATTGTAGTAGCCGTCATCATGACCATAAGTTGGAATCCAGAGGGCGGTAAATTTATCAGTGGAGATACTATGTTCTTCCATGAAATAGGTCCCGATATAGATTCCGATATTTTTGGCTCCCAATGATTCTAGCTTGGCACGGAAGGCCTCCACGCCAGCGTTCATATCACCCATCGTTTTTTCTTCTACATCCAGCCAATAATAGGTTGGTTTGTATTTTTTGGATGCCTGATAGAACTCTTCTGCTTCCTTTTCCATTTCTTTTTTGTCCTTGGCAGCTACGTAAGCATATACCGCAACTGGAATATTTCGTTTTTGAAACTCTTTAATATGAGTTTCGTATGATTTGTCTATTCCATTTAAATAAGTCGCGGCATTTTCTTTTTTAGCTTGAGCTCCACTATGAACTCGAACAATGACTCCGGAAACATTTTGTGCTAAGAGATCATAATCAATCTCGCTTGGCAATTGCCAACCAGAGATATCGATAATTGGTCGATTCAAAAATTCTTGATCTAATTCTTCAACTGAGTCAGAAGAAGAGGAAGATGGGATTTTTGTTTGATTGGTGTTCTTTGCCTCTTGTAGGGTCTTGTTTTTAGCAAGTTGATTTCTTTGGATATCTGCTACTGTTTTAGAAATTACCAAAAAGGAAAAGATACTTGCGAAAAAGACAAAGAGGACAATTGGTTTAATCCTTTTTCTCATACAGAATCATTTTACCGTAAAAGACGGAAAAAGGCAAAACAAAGGACCCGGAAACAGGAAAAACAAGATGATATGATAGTGAATCAGAGGATCGATTTTCTTTGCTTCCTCACAATAGTTGGAGTAGAAATAAGAGTCAGACTGGTTTGTTTGATCATCTTTTGAAAGTGAAAACCGAATCTTATTTGGTCTTTCCTTTTTTTTACTATTGAAAGGTGATATAATGAAATTTGAAAATTAGAAGTATGGGTGTTACATGAAATTAGAAAAACGTCATTTTTTAAACTATTCGATCCTGATCCCTTACCTCCTTTTGTCAGTATTGGGATTGATAGTAGTCTACTCGACAACGAGTGCCTTAGCCATCCAAAAAGGGCTTAGTCCTTTCGGGATGATCAGAAGCCAGGGGATCTTTTTTGTTCTAAGTTTGATCACTATTCTGATTACCTATAAGGTGAAATTAAATGTCCTTAAGAAAAAGGGCTTCATCGGAATTTTTATTATAGCTGAGACGATCCTTCTTTTGCTATCGCGTTTCATCACAGATACGGTGAATGGTGCGCATGGATGGTTGAGTTTTGGAGGTTTCTCTATTCAGCCAGCTGAGTATTTGAAGATTATCATCGTCTGGTACTTGGCCTTGGTCTTCTCTAAAAAGCAGGAAGAAATTCAACGATATGATTACCAAGCGTTAACCCACAATCAATGGCTGCCTCGAGATTTGTCGGATTGGCGTTGGATGGTGCTCTTCCTGATTGCTATTGTGGTCATCATGCCAGACTTAGGAAATGCGACCATTCTTGCACTGACAACCTTAATTATGATTAGTGCAAGTGGTATAGCTTACCGCTGGTTTTCAAGCCTATTAGCTATCCTAGTAGGAGGTTCAACCGTTCTTCTTTATTCTATTCAGCTTATCGGGGTAGAGCGTTTCTCTAAAATCCCTGTCTTTGGATATGTAGCGAAACGATTCAGTGCTTTTTACAACCCCTTTAATGATTTATCAGATTCGGGACATCAACTAGCCAATTCTTATTACGCCATGAGTAATGGGGGCTGGTTTGGCCTTGGACTTGGAAATTCGATTGAAAAGCAAGGGTACTTGCCAGAAGCTCATACAGACTTTGTCTTTTCAATCGTTATTGAAGAACTTGGTTTTGTGGGAGCTAGTCTCATCCTAGCCTTGTTGTTCTTCTTAATTTTACGCATTATTCTTGTCGGGATTCGGGCAAGAGATCCATTTAATTCAATGATGGCGATTGGTATAGGAGGGATGCTCCTGACCCAAACCTTCATCAATATTGGTGGGATTTCTGGGCTGATTCCTTCGACAGGGGTGACCTTCCCCTTCCTTTCACAAGGAGGAAATAGTTTGTGGGTCTTATCCATTGCGGTTGCCCTTGTCTTAAATATTGATGCGAGTGAAAAGCGCGCCCTAGCTACTCAAGAGGCCCCTTCTTACGAGAAGCCTCAGAAAATTCAGAGCTATTACTAAATCGGAGTGAGTAAAGAAAGGAGTTATCATGACTTTACAAAAACTAGAGAGCTATACCAACAAAGAGATTATTAAAGAAGAAGCTGAGATTTTAACCACTATTTTAGAAGATATTGCTAAAAATTTGGTGAGTCCAGAAACCTTTAATAAGATTCTTGAATTGAAAAAACTATCTGTTTCAAAAGACTATTTAAAATTGGATCAAATTGTCAAAGAGCTATCAAATGAAGAGATGACCGTGATTTCTCGCTACTTTGCCATTCTCCCCTTGTTGATTAATATCTCTGAAGATGTCGATTTGGCTTTTGAAATCAATCATCAAAATAATGTGGGTCAAGACTATCTTGGAAAACTGTCGTCCACCATTCGCGAGGTGGCTGAGACTGAAAATGCTCAGGAAATCTTGGAGCACCTCAATGTAGTACCGGTACTGACCGCTCATCCGACCCAAGTGCAACGGAAAACCATGTTGGACTTAACCACTCACATTCACAGTCTTTTACGCCAACATCGAGATGTAAAAGCTGGCTTGATGAACGAAACCAAATGGTACAACAATTTGCGTCGTAATATCGAAATTATGATGCAAACCGATATGATCCGTGAAAAGAAACTCAAGGTAACCAATGAGATTACCAACGTCATGGAATACTATAATAGTTCCTTCCTTCAGGCTGTTCCTAACTTAATGTTGGAATACAAACGTCTTGCCAAGGAGCAAGGGATTGAGTTGCAACAACCCAAACCGATTACGATGGGAATGTGGATCGGTGGAGACCGGGATGGGAATCCTTTTGTAACCGCAGAGACCTTGAAGCGATCAGCTACGATTCAAAGTGAAGTCATTCTGAACTATTATATTCAGAAAATCTCTAGTCTTTATCGGAACTTCTCCCTCTCTACCAACCTTTCAAAAACCAGTCAAGCGGTTGAAGAGATGGCAGCCCGTTCCAGTGATACATCTGTCTTTAGAGAGAAGGAGCCCTACCGTCGGGCCTTCCATTATATTCAATCCAAGTTGGTCCAAACCTTGTTGAATATCAAGGAATGGTCTGTCGTTGGCTCAACAGTAGATGACCGTCATCCGGTCGAACGTCTTCTTGGTGCTCACACCCATCAACAAGGAGTGGTTTCCGATTATATCGGTACCCGAATCAGTGGTGCGATCCAAGAGTTGGCAGAAGATCGCCCTCCTTATTACGAAACAGTTGAAGAATTTAAACAGGATTTGACCCTTATTCAAGAGTCATTGATTGAAAATAAGGCAGAAGCTTTAATCTCAGGGGAGTTTGCTGAGTTATTAGAAGCAGTAGAAGTCTTTGGATTCTTCTTGGCTTCGATCGATATGCGTCAAGATTCGAGTGTCCATGAAGCTTGTGTTGCGGAACTTCTCAAAGAAGCTGGAATCAATGACCATTACAGTGATTTGTCAGAAGACGAAAAGTGCGAGTTGCTTTTACAAGAGTTGTTAGAAGATCCTCGGATTTTATCTGCTACCCATGCAGAAAAATCAGAATTGCTTGAAAAAGAATTAGCTATTTTCCAAACAGCGCGTGAATTAAAAGACCGCTTAGGAGAAGATGTCATTCGCCAAACCATTATTTCTCACGCAACCAGTGTATCGGATATGCTTGAGTTGGCTATCATGTTGAAAGAAGTGGGACTAATTGACAAGGAAAGCGCACGTGTGCAAATTGTTCCCCTCTTTGAGACCATCGAAGACTTGGATCAATCTGAAGATACAATGAGAAAGTATCTATCACTTCCAATTGCTAAACGCTGGATTGCTTCTAAGAATAACTACCAAGAAATTATGCTTGGTTATTCAGATAGTAACAAAGATGGTGGTTATCTATCTTCTTGTTGGACTCTTTATAAGGCCCAGCAACAATTAACAGCGATTGGTGACGAGTTTGGTGTGAAGATTACCTTCTTCCATGGCCGTGGTGGAACAGTTGGTCGTGGGGGCGGTCCAACTTATGAAGCCATCACCTCCCAACCATTGAGATCCATTAATGACCGCATTCGTTTGACGGAGCAAGGTGAGGTTATTGGCAATAAATATGGGAACAAGGATGCAGCTTATTACAACTTGGAAATGTTGGTATCTGCAACGATTAACCGGATGATTGCTAAGCAGAAGAGTGAAAAGAGCATGTCCGATCAGTACAATGAGATAATGGATCAGATTGTCAATCGTAGCTACGATATTTATCGTGAACTGGTGTTTGGCAATGACCATTTCTATGATTACTTCTTCGAATCCAGTCCGATTAAGGCTATTTCTAGTTTCAATATTGGTTCCCGTCCAGCAGCCCGAAAGACTATCAAAGAAATCGGTGGCTTGCGTGCCATTCCTTGGGTCTTCTCATGGTCACAGAGCCGGGTGATGTTCCCTGGTTGGTACGGTGTAGGGTCTAGCTTTAAAGAATTTATTGATGCAGATCCTGAAAACATTGAAACCTTGCGTTATATGTACCAAAAATGGCCATTCTTCAAGTCTCTTCTTTCAAACGTAGACATGGTGCTCTCAAAAGCCAATATGAACATTGCTTTTGAATACGCCAAGCTGTGTGAGGAAGAGAAGGTTCGTGACATCTTCAATATTATCCTGGACGAGTGGCAATTGACTAAGGATGTTATTTTACAGATTGAAGGTCATGATGAACTCTTAGCTGAGAACCCTTATCTAAAAGATAGTTTAGATTATCGTATGCCATACTTTAATGTTCTGAACTATATTCAATTAGAATTAATTAAACGCCAGAGACGTGGCGAATTGCCTACTGATCAGGACAAATTGATTCATATCACGATCAATGGTGTCGCGACAGGATTGCGTAATTCTGGTTAATCGTGAACCCTTAAAACCAATCTCGATTAAAGGGATTGGTTTTTTACTGGAATAAAGTGAAAATGATTGTGAAAAGACACGTAAAATAGGTCACAAAGAATGAAATATCTAGCTGTTTATTTCAAAAAAGAAGTGGAAAGGAGATTTCACAAACTTTCATTTGGATAAATTCCTTTAAGAAAAAAGAAATAAGAAAAAAAGCTAGTAAAACACTTGCAATTTAGACGAAATTTGATAAAATAGTAAGGAAAGTTAGACTGTATTGCCTACTGTCTATCTATA
>ERZ772999.1440-NODE-1440-length-13915-cov-6.063853_pt1 | contig 13915 bp, 20 predicted proteins | sample MGYA00511467_ERZ772999 | MGnify/ENA primary metagenome ERZ772999 (study PRJEB29015, sample SAMEA2738064) | human oral metagenome | biome: human oral; feature: human-associated habitat; material: saliva | place: China | collected 2218 ...
CGGTCATAATCTCGACGTCTGCTATCTCCTCAACAATTGCCTTTTCGTCCAATGAGTCGATAGCCTTTATAAGTTCGCCTAGCTCCTCCTTGCACTTTCCTAGCTGATGTTCTAACCCGTAGTGGTCGGCTATGTACTTCAAATCTTCGTTAATCATTCTGCACCTCCTAACTGCTCTGCATATCGCTGAGCCTCTCGTAGAGTGTCGAATCGCACTGTCTCGCGTTCCCTTGCGTATACGTAATGCCCTCTAGTCGCCCACCTACAGCCGCTAGTCAGCCTGATTGCCTCTCGCTCCGTAATCACTGTTACCCCGTACGGATTCGGAACAGGAATATATTCTTTCGTGTGTCTAAAAGCCCCGTAGGACTCTGCACTTAATATCCATTTAGCCATTCTGTGCCTCCATATCCGCAACAATTACTATCGCCAGTAGTACCGTTGCCGCTATATACATTCCTTGCCTGTGTCCGATGAATAGATCCAGTAGCGGGATGATGATCAGGTATATCACTCCTACATCGAACACCAGATATAGCCAGTTAGCCGCTATTATGTTGCCCCTGTAGTGCTGAACTAGGGCAATTACACCTAGCAGCATTAAGGCTATTAGTTTAATTAGCATGACTCCTCCTTAATTCTCTTAATTCGTGCCTTAAGCGATTCCATAACGAACTGCTGTACGTCGTCCTTCCTCGCTAGTGCCGCCATAACGTCCTCGTCTCTTGTGCCCTCACACACTAGGTGATGCACTATAACCTTCTCCGTCTGCCCCTGCCTGTGCAGTCTCTTGTTAGCCTGCGTGTATAGCTCGTAGTTCCAGTTGAGTCCGAACCACACTACGTGATTGCCGCCTTGCTGGAGGTTAAGTCCATAAGCTGATGACGCGGGATGTGTAAGCAGTATATCTATCTTGCCAGCGTTCCAGTCGTCCTCGTCCTCTGTTGTCCTAAGCTCTCGAACAACAAGCCCTGTCTTGGCTAATGCCTTCTGTAGTCGCACTCTATCGTGCTGATAATTATAAAAGACTAGTGCGCTTTTACCCGATGCGCTAAGGCTCTCGATAAGCTCCATAAACGCCTCTATCTTGCATCCATGTACCTCGTGTACACTGTGGTCTTCTCCGTAGATTGCGCCATTACCAAGTTGCAGTAGCTTATTTGATAGCGCAGCTGCACTCGTAACTGTTACCTCGTCATCTGGTAGCTCTAGCACCATTTCACGCTCTAGCTCTCTATAGGCTTTAGCCGCTTTAGGATCTAACTCAACAGGTATCTCGTGCATTATGCAGTCTGGGAGTTCTAGGTAGTCTGCCGCCTTCATGGATACGCATATGTCCGATATAGCGCTTAGTATCGCTTCTTCTGACCCTTGCTTAACGCTGTACTTGTACACGATGCCATTGTGTCTAGGTCCTGCATTGAAGTATCTTTCGCGGAATCCTGCATACCTTGTGCCCAGCCTTGCGCCTTCGTCTAGCAGATACAGCTGCGCCCAAAGGTCAGCAAGCCCGTTAGGTGATGGTGTTCCCGTCAGCTCTACAATTCGCTTAATCCTAGGCGCCATTGCAGACAGCGCTTTGAACCTCTTCGCCTTATGGCTCTTAAAGCTAGATGATTCGTCTATAACTACCATGTCGAACGGCCAATCATTCTTGTAAAAATCGACTAGCCACACCACATTTTCGCGGTTGATGATATATACGTCTGCGGGTTCATATAGTGCCCTAATTCGCTTTTTCTCACTGCCTAGCACCCTGCTGATGCGTAAGCACCTTGTATGATCCCACTTGTCTTTTTCCTTTGACCACGTACCCTCCGCAACCTTCTTAGGTGCGATAACAAGCACCTTGGATACTGCGAAGCGGTTATACTTAAGCTCCTTGACTGCTGACAGCACTATCGAAGTTTTGCCAAGTCCCATATCTAGGAACAGCCCTAGCCTAGGTGTATCAATAATGCGATTAATGCAGTGCCTTTGGTATTCGTGTGGCTTATATTCCACCTCGTATCACCTCCCAAGTCTTCGCTCAAGTCTGTATGCTGCGGTCTCTAGTCCGAACTCTAGGAAGAAGTCCCGAACCTCTGCCAGCCCATGCAGCACTCTTACTGTCTGCCCTAGTTCAGCAATCCGTCTGCACTGTAGCTCTTGTAGTTTTGACAGCTTTCCTGTGTCCGTCTTAAGTTCGACAAAAACTATTTGTCCTCCGGGCAACATCGCTATTCTGTCAGGCACACCGTCATTTCCTGGGCTCGTGAACTTATATGCTTTGCCTCCCGCTCTCTTAATCTCTGCCGTGAATAATTTCTCTATGTCTTTCTCAAGCATTTTATGCCTCCTCAAACTCGTCAACTGACAACTCTATTACGTGTATATAGGGTTAAAATATAGGATTTATAGAATTTATAGGATTTATAGACCGTATTTACTCTATATTTTTTATCTCTTATAGGTTTTTGGTTGACATAGTTGACAAATAGATATAATTATTAGTTTTTCAAGGGTTTAGCGTCAACCGCAAGCGTCAACTTGCGTGTCAACTCTCTTTTTGCGGTTGACGTCGCTTTGTCAACCGTTTTTGTTGTCAACCGCTCTTTTTACTAAATGGTTGACGCCCTTTTGAACCCTTTTTGTCTCCCGTGCGGACCACATCTTATGTTTGTTCTGACCTTTTCCCAACCAGGTATCTTCCTTAATACTCTTGCTATCTCGTTCCTATTTTGCGGCTTAAGATACTTAATATCGCCGTTAAGACACTCAGCCCATATCTGTGCTATACACACTCTGTCCATTGGTTCAAGTTCGCCCTCATATGCTGCGTTACCGTTTAGGAACATCCTGCGTTCCTGCACCGTCATATCTAGCCAGTTAGTAGGTACTTTCGTCTCGAGGTAGTCTCTTATATTACCCTCAAGCGCGGAGTAGTCGCTGTGTTCGTCCTGCACCTCTAGTGCTATGGCCTCAATCTCTTTTGAAAGGAAGAGTTTTTCACCTAATAGATAGTACGCGTAGGCTTCTGCCCATATCTGGTCTACTTCGCCTGGAAGATCGTCCCATACTGATTTAGTAGGTTCATACTCGCCCACATCAATAGGCCAAAATCTGCGATTTCCCGTGTCATCCTTAAGGAACTCAACCTCGTTAGATGTCCCGAAGAAAACGCACCTACGGGGGTATCTAGCTGTCCTGCGGCCATATGGTGCACGGTATATGTCGTCCACCTTGGATAGGAACTGCTTAACCGCATTAACCTCTTGTCTGTTCATAGCAGTTAGCTCTCCTACTTCGACTACCCACACACCTTGTATAAGCTCTGCAGCTTCCTTGCCTTCGAATGTGGTGAGCGAGTCACTGAACCACGCTTTACCTATAGTAGATAGGAACGTACTCTTACCTATTCCCTGTGGTCCTGCCAGTATCGGCATGTAGTCGTACTTAACAAAATCCTTCATAGCTCTAGTAACTGCTGCGCATAATGATTTACGCATAACCGCCCTTGTGTATGGGTTGTCTTCTGCGCCAAGGTAGTCGATAAGAAGTGTGTCTATCCTCTTAACTCCGTCCCACTTGAGCCCCTTAAGATACTTCCTAACGTCGTTGAACTTGTGCTTGCCCGATACAATGGTAAGCGCATTACTGAGTAAGTCCTTGCCTTTGATGTCGTAGTAGAGCTCCATATAGTTCGCATAATTAGCATCGTCGTTATCCGTCCATGGTCTCTGATTGGTTCCCTTATCCCATGGCAGTGCTCCTAGTACGACACCTTGATTAGCGAACTCATCAATAGCTATCTTGTCCTTAAGTAGTGGATCGTGTTCGAGTATCATCACCGCATTGTTGATAGTCTTCTTAATCTGTCCGCCAGAGTCTAGTGCGAGCTTCGATATCCAGTCAGTATCGATGTCCTCTTCGTTAATAGGTAGTATGTTATCTTCCTTAAACGCCTCATTAGCCGCCTCAATACGCTCTCTAGCCATGATATCTGTAACAGCCTTATCATTAGCCGCTAGAGTCTTCATAGCGAGATATGACGGCATTTTAGCAGTAGGTGTACCCTCTTTCGCCTCGTCGTCTCTATCTCCGTACATGTGCAGTCTTATTAGGTCCCATGCGTTGACTAGCTGACCACTGCAAGGGTCTGTAGCATGATGAGAAAAGAGGAAGAGGTCACCATCGTATATGACAGCACCGCCCGCTGTGCTACCGCCTGTGTAGGTGTAGCGTCCTGGGTCGTCGGTTGCCTCATACATACCAGGTATGAACTTCTCCATTGCCTCCTGTATGGTATATGCCCTACAGAACGCACCTACGATGCCGTGCTTAGTCGTCGGGTCTTCTTGCTTCGCAAGTCTCCTCTTTTCGATTGCATCTGCACCTGGTATCTGCGGCCACGATGATATGTCTTGCCAGTTATCGTATAGAGCAAGTATGCCCTTCCCGGAGCAGAACGCATTATCATATACCTCACACACGTACTGACTGTCGCTTGAGCAACTAGGCCAGTACATAAGGCGTGATGCCTCGAACGTAGTCGGGTCGCAGTACACAAGGCCTATCATCTCGGCTAGTTTGCGAGCAATTGGCTCGTACTCGTCCGCAGTCACAGTCTGGTCGAGAGGGATAATGACTCTTAGTCTAGGCGAGTAGTCGCTGTGCTTACGTGTGCTGTACACAGCAGCAGCGCAGCCTAGTGAGCCAACGCGCTTAAGTATGTCTGCTGTACCGCCTCTAGGTACGTTGTCGAGGTCGAGAGTGACAAGGTCGCGCCCTGTCACTGCGTCCGCTTTACGGCGACCTCCTGCAAGGCTGCCGCCAACAAAACCGCCAACGTCCTTAAGTTCGACTTGCCTAGCCTTGGTGTAGCCTAGGTACTCCTGGAGTGTCTCCTTGGACTTAATGGGTGTCTTAAGCTTCTCGCAGTATTCCGACCACATTAGGCTACCCGTTACCCAGTTAATGGACTTGCGGCTGCCTGCGGTCGCTAATGTAATGAGTCTATCATTAATCATGAGATTTAATCCTTCATGTAGTATGTTGATTCAAAGCCTGCGCCAGATAGTGGGAGCCCTTCCGCCCACGGTATCGGCTCAGAGAATATTGTGTTAACATCGTCTAGCTTGTCGCTTGGCTCCGCCTCTATGACGATCTCATCGTGTATGTGCATAACCGGCTTATATCCTGCCTCTATACACCTATGCAGTGTTATCTCTAGGCAGTCTCTAGCGATTGCCTGTACAACGTTCTCTATGAGCTTGCCCCCATAGGTCTCTTGCGACTCCCACTTCTTGCTAGACTGGTTAATACCTTTGTACTCGATTGACGTGTGACCCCATCTGTTCGTACCAAGCCTAGGCGAGCAGTAGAAGAGCTTGCGCCCAGATGGTAGCTCAATAGTGAAGTAGCTTAAGCCGTTGATGATGTCTAGTTCAGACCTTAAAGTAAGACCGTTAAGGTACGTAGTATCGCCTGTATCTATAGTGTGTATGGCGAGCTTATTCATCCTATCCCATAGCTGTACTATGTTAGGGTTAGCCGCGCGCCACTTACTCACGATATCGGGAAGTTCTTCCTCCGGGATACCCATATTAAGGGCGCCCATCTGGATTAATGCGTTAGAGCTACCTTGATAACCTAGTGCGAGTGTGGCAACCTTGCCCTTTTGTCTTAGATCACCATTGACTCCGTGCTTCTCGACCGGAACACCGAACATCTGCGACGCGGTAGCGCAGTAGATGTCACCGCCACTCTTGAATACATCTAGTACCCAGTTCTCACCCGCTAGCCACGCTATTACACGAGCCTCTATGGCGCTGAAATCTGATACGATGAACTTCTTACCGTCTGCGGGTATAAATGCGGTTCTAATCAGCTGTGATAGGGTATCTGGTACATTTCCATATATCAGCTTGAGCCCTCTGTAGTTAGCAGCTCTCACAAGCTCCCTTGCCTCGTCTAGTGTCTTAATATAATTACGCGGTAGGTTCTGTACTTGTACGAGTCTTCCTGCCCACCTACCTGTGCGATTAGCTCCGTAGAACTGCAGCAGCCCTCTTACTCTTCCATCTTCGCCTCTGGCTTCAGCCATTGCCTTGTACTTGGATACTGAGGACTTACCTAGTTTCTGGCGAAGTTCTAGCGCCGCCCTTACGTTCTCTGGAAGCTCTCCGTCTAATAGCTCAGATACGGTCTCTTTACGAAGGTTATCTACTTCGATGCCCTGGGCTATAACCCACCCTAGTAGCTGCGCGTTTGAGTTAGGGTTAGACAGTCCTGTGATAGCCCTAGCCTCATCTAATAGCTCTGCTGTACTCATATCGTCTAGGGTTAGTGCCCCTGTGAGTAGGCGATCATCTATCGCAACACCTCTTGAGTTAATGCCGATGTCCTCCACCCACGCCGACCACATTGCGTCCGGAACAGGATAAGGCTCTAACTTCTTGAGTATGCTACTCTCCGCCTCAACGTCTTGTCTGTTGTACTCCTTGAATAGCTCCCACTTCTCGGGTGCGTGTTTAGGTAGGTTACGAGAGCGACTACCGTTAGACTTAGTAGGTCTACAAGGCTTGCAGAAATAATTAATTAGTGCCTTGCCTGCAGATAGCTTCTGCTTATCTTCCGGAAGCCCAATCGCCTTACCTATCGCCCCTAGTCCTGCGGGATAACCGCAGTATAGACCGTGTATCATAGTGCAGCGCCACTGTTCTATTGGTGTAGAGTAACCGGCTCTATTAAGGCATATCCACTCGAATGATGCGTTATATGCGTGCTTGATAACTGTCTCGTCAGATAGTGCCGTGACTATATGAGGCGGTATCTCTTCTCCGGACACAAGGTCAACTACCTTAGTAGGCTGTGCGTCCTCTTTATAGGCAAAGAGGAGGACTTCAAAGTCCTCACTCTCTGCATACTTGTGAGCACCTGCCTTACCGATGTCAACGCTACTATATGTCTCTATATCAATACTTAGGTGCTTCATGTCGACTCCTTAAAATGGTACGTTATCTACTGGCTGACCAGTGATAGGGTTAACTTGTGTCTGCTGTGGTGCACCGAATGCCTGTGCTGCTGATGGTGCTGCTCCGCCTAGTGCCACTCCATCTCTTAACTTCTGAACTGGACCGAGTGAGCAACCTACTCCCTTCTTACCGTTGAAGTTATAAGGGAAGAACTCTACATTAACTCTTGCGAAGCAACCGCTGTACACCTCACTGTGATTGATGATTGGATTGCCCATTGCATCTACTACTTCTGGTGGATAATCTGCGCTTGATCTAGCGCCGAACACCCAGTGTCCCTTGCACTCCTGTGGGAATGGAGTACCGTCCTGCTTAACTCCATCACCATCCCATATTGGTGTAGGTACTACTGGAGGAACTACACCGTTGTAGCATCCGCTAGAGCCCTTCTGCTTCGCTGCCTCAATTGCTGCGTCAATACGTCCCTTGGTAGCCGTGTCTGTCTTAGGTAATAGAACCGTTACGCTGTACTTTGGTTCCTGCCCCTCGATGTTCGAGTAAGGCTTGAAAAGGTGTGCGTATGATAGTCTTACTTCTCCAGTTGTTACGTTTGTCATGTCTCCGATTGCCATTGTTAATACCTCCGTTACTTAAATGCCTCATTGGCTGAAATCTTATTAGTGATAGCTTGTCTTTTATCTGTACTCGGCACTAGGGTTGGTTTGCCTGGGTTCTTAATTACATACTCTCCTGCAACATCTTCGAAGTGTGCTTTACCCATTAACTTCTCCACTTGTGCCAATGTCAGAGGCATACGCTCATATAGCATTGCCTCGTCTGTACCGTCTTCTGTGATAGCTTCGAATGCTGCGTCCATATCTGTCCACGCTCTCGAGCCTCTACCTTCAACTGCCTTGTATCCGTCTACGTCTCTTCCTGCTAGACACTCAGCTAGCGCATAGTCCTGTAGTTCCGTTAACCACTTGGCTACATCTTCACCCTTACGTAGATACTCTCCTACTTCCTCATTAGTGATAAGAGGCGGCTTTTTACCTACCTCAAAGGCGAGTTCTATGTTCTTATCGGCTCTAGCTCTGCACTGCTGCCTTGCTCTGCAGAACCTACACCAGTCGCCTGGCGTATATTTACCTTCGCCCTTAATGGCGATATTAGCTAGCTCCTTGACATCTTCGCCCCAATCTCTTAACAGTGTTACCGAGTACGCACTGCTATTAGTGTTGTCAATTCTTGGCTGAACAATGCTTACCTTGACTGTGTCGATATCAAACAGCAGCTTGTATGCTTCTAGCGCGCCTAGTGCGTATATCATGAGCTGTGGGTTATCCTCAGCCGATACTGGTACACCCTTACCGTACTTAAGGTCGATAATATGCAGAGTCCTCTCTCCTATCATCACGCAGTCGGCTGTGCCGAACCCATCGGGTATGTATGCGGTTAGATCAAGTCTTTTCTCAATAGCGATGTATGGTGTCTTCTCGAACTCCATAGCTGCCTTACGGATGTATGCAACGTAGTCGTCTGTGTATCCGTCCATCTCTGGCTGATAGAGCTCATTCTTCTTAATCTTGTTGAGTGTTCTAGTCAGAGTTGCCTTGCGGTAGCTCTGTGTGTTGAATAGGTGCTGTAACTTCGCCTCTGCCATTTCATGAGCGAGTGTTCCCTCTTTTGCAGCATCTGATGTAGTATCCGGGAACTGTGACTCTAGCAACGCACTAGGTGTACAGTTCATCCATCTGTGCGCGCCACTTGCCGATAATAGCGCGTGTGCTCTGTCCTTGTGTCCTGCCATTAGATATCAGCTCCTAACTGTCTTAAATCTAGTGCGAATGCTCCGAACTTATCAGGTGTGAGCTCTGGTAGTGAACTTACGCCATGCTTACCTAGAAGTGCTGCGATATCGTCCATTGATACACCCTTATCCATCAGTGCGATAGCTGCCTTCTGTAGCTCGTCTGCTGTGTAGCTCTTCGCCTCAGTTGGTACTGCTGTCTGTGGTGTAGGTGTCTGTGGCGTAGAGTCGTCAACTGCTCCGCCGCCTGCTGTCCACGTAGGTGCAGCACTTCCAGGCATTGGTGCCTGTGTTGGTGTCTCTACTGGTGCAGCACTTGCACAGTCCATTACAGGTGTCTGTGGTGTAGAGTCGTCTTTGCTGAATGTCTTGAGTGACTCTGCAAGCGCCTTAAGAGTTCCGTTCTTCGTTACTTCGATAGCCTCTTCTGCGTTCATTTGTAGTATTAATTCCATTTTTAGCCTCCTTAATTGCTCTTTGAAATTCCTTTAATTTATTTACGTCGCCGTAGCTCCGTTTAATAACAATTCTCATAACCGCCACCTAATCAACTAACGGCATTACATCGTCCGGATCATCTATGTATTTGCCGACGATCGCGTCCATCTCTTCATCAGTAGGCTCTTTGTCAAGCCTTGGGTCGTGCCAGTCGCACTCTGTTCTAGGACGAGTTTTGTCTTCGCCTAGAATGTCCTTGAAGAAGTGTTCTAGTCTGCTCTCCTTCATGTGTTTAGGCTCGAGCCCTAAAGTGTTACTCATTGTTCGCGTTACCTTCCATAAGTGCCTCTAGTTCACTTAAATCGTCCTCGTATTGATACATTGCCGACCTCAGTAGGTTCTCGTCGCCTATACGGCGGTCACCCTCAGCCTCTTCGGCTTTATCTTCCAATAATTCCGTAACTGACTCTAGGTAAGCCTTTGCGTAGCCGTATATGCGCTCTTTATCTAGCATTGTTCTCCTCCCTCTCTATTTCCTCGCTGTACACCATGTATCGATGTAACTCTGTGAGTATCACTGTGATGCCGACTAGCACCATTCCAAGGATGAATGTTTTAAATATCATTGGTTACCTCCTTGTTGAGTTCTACCAACTCCTGTATAAGTTCAGTTCGGTAGTTGGTGATTGTCTCATCAAACCTTTTATGTAGTCCGTTGGGTACTTTTAGCGTTCGGCTTTTTTTGATAAAGCCTACAATCCCATACATGGAATATTCCATGTTTAGCCACCATTTTGGCTGGCATATATTGCCTTCCGCTAGGAAGCTGTCGATAATTGATAGCTCGCTTACAATCTCTTTTGTTCTGCGTTCAACCTCTAATTTATTCATCTGTCGCCTCTCCCTCCTCCTTGAGCTTTGCTATTTCTTCCAACAAAAACTTTCGATAATCCCGGAAAGCGTCGGCTCTGTGACCTTGTGCCCAAAGCTGATCTAGTTCTGACAACTCTTTCAAAAACTCTTTTAAGCGTTTAAATTTGTCCATCCGTTAGTCTCCCTACCTTGCCCCCAGCATGTAGAGGAATAAACACAGTGTTGGGATAAGTGCCGCAATGCTGATACAACCGATTAGCTCATGTATAGGCGTGTTGCCGTTTTCCTTGCATGCATCTAGCATTACTTCTTTTACTGAATCAAACATTTTCATACCTCATTAGCTCCTTGTAACTCTTGTCTATCTTTGCGATGTCTAACCCTGCTAGCTCAAACAAAATATCTTTGTCGATTAGCCCAGGGATGTCCGAGTAAATCCGTTCGCTTCTCTCTGCCATTTCTTCTAGCACTATCCTCTTAATTCTCCCAGCTGTGCTTGGTGCACAGTCAAAAAGTTCCTTGATATCCTTAGTCATAAGGTATGTGTTGTTGTGGTATATCTCGTGTGCAGCCTTGGTCGAGGCTCTAACACGAGGAAATCTTATCTTGTTATTCATGCAGTACCTCCTTGACGGCGAATGGTTCCCGAAGAATTCTTATCGCTACAAGCGCTTATAGGTACGCCGATAACACTCTCATCCACCCTTATGTAGTCAGTGGTGATCACAACGGACATATGAGGGTGGTAATTCTTAAGCTCTTTTGCAACTTGTTTTGATAGCTCTATTAGTTTTGTAAAATCCTGTCCTTGCATGCTGCGCCTCCTTGATATTGTGTTGTGCTACCATTATAGTGAATTTAATTCACGTTAATCCTTAAAAAAAATTGCATCCCTCTCCTCCCGGGTTAATCTAAGAGCTCTTGTTAGGGCGAGTATCTCTGATGCATAGAAATTCCCCGATTCAATCTTATTGTATAGGGTTTCCCTAACCATGCCACTCCTCTTTGCAATAGCTGTAACAGACATGCCCGAATTTTTTATAGTATCTCTTAAAAGCAGCTTGTTCAATTCGCTGAGCCTCCTTTCGAAAAAATGTTGAATTATATTCACATCTGCATTATACACTATGGTGAATTTGTGTCAACAGTTTTTAACAAATTTGTTGAATTTATTTCACAAAAGTGATATTATGTCGATACAAAGCGAGGTGGATAGAACATGTTAGAGTTGTATAAAAATATAAAAAAGTTCAGAGTGCAAAACGATATGTCGCAAGCAGAGCTTGCAAAGCTCACTGGATACACCGACCGTTCCTCTATAGCAAAAATAGAAAAGGGGCTAGTTGACCTTAGTTTGAGCAAGATAGAGGCTTTTGCTGATGCACTCGGGGTAGATCCAGGAGATTTGATGGGAGACGAATGGGAATCATCAGTAGTAGATAACGCCCGTCTTGATCTTGCAGAACACTTTAATTATGACGCGTTCAATATTGCAAAATTCCAAGATGCTGAACATTTAGACGGTGTATCTGCTCATACAGTAGTATGTGAAAATAGATCAGAATACAAAGTACACTCTCCTAACCGCATACCTATATACGGAACAATTCCCGCGGGAATACCTATAACAGCTATACAGGATATTGAAGACTACGAGGAAATTGACCCATCTATGTTGCGTGGCGGTAAGAGGTATTTTGGACTTAAGGTAAAGGGCAATAGTATGTACCCTATGTTCATGGAGGGCGACACCATTATAGTTAGGCAACAGCCCGACTGCGAGAGCGGCCAGGTTTGTGCGGTAAGAGTTAATGGCGATGACGCAACATTGAAAAAGGTTATCAAACAAGGTGGCACTACTGTTTTGCAACCTCTAAATCCCGAGTATGAGCCGATGTTCTTTGTCGGTTCAGTTGGCGAACCGAGTCTTGAGATTATGGGAGTAGTTGTAGAGATCCGAAGAAAATTGTAGTCTATAAAGGGTACAAGGGACGTATCAAGAAAGGACGTATTATGAAAAAACTAATCACCGTCGCGCTAGCTATCACGCTTATGTTATCTATCACACTCGGGCTGACGGGGTGTGGCGGAAAGAAAGCTGAAACTAAAAAGAAACCGTACAACCTAAGTGGCGAATGGAAACAAGTCAATGGCGACAAAGACGGATGGCAACAGGCGACCGTTACAGATGACACAATCGAGATCTATTGGATGAGCGAAGACACGAAGGCTCTATATTGGTCGGGATCGTGTGAAAAACCAACCAAGTATACCAAGGTCTACAAATGGACTTCAACGGCCAACAAGGAAAAGAACGAAAGCGCCTTAATGGCACCCCAGGATGGTACAAAAGAGTTCTCTTACGACGGCAAGTATATTACCTATAAGGCATCTGCACTAGGTGTAGAGAAAAAGATGAAACTTGAAAAAGTAAAGAAGTAATTAAATAAAAAAACCGCCCCTACGGCAATAGGAGCGATTCGGAGCTACTGGTATAAGGTCCAGTAACACAACACAATTATCAATTAGAAGTATATCAGTAGCGCCCATATATTACAACTAAGTTACGAAAATAGTTGTTATTAGGGCGTTTTTAGTGCAAAAATATACGAAATTTATGGAGGTTATCATGCCTATATATAAAACCGGGGATAAGAAGGACGGATTAACAAAATATAAGGTCCGTGTTAATTATACAGATGATAGCGGTAAGGCTCATTCCCTTACTCGTGTTGCGTATGGACTTGATGCTGCAAAGACACTTGAGGCTCAGTTGCAAAAATCTGATCACGCTCCTTCAAGCACAATTACGGTTCCAGAGTTAATAGATCTATACATAGAAGATAAAAGACACGAACTCCGAGAGAGCACGTTAGATAAAAATAGTCGCGTCCTCAATAGATATGTGCGCCCTTTGGATATAAGGATAAACAAGTTGAATCTCCAGTCTCTGACAGAATGGAAGAGAGGTATAGGCGACCTGGACTTAAAACACAGAAGCAAGTCTAATATATATACGGTGTTCAAATCGTTGCTTAATTGGGCGGTTCAAAATGAGTATTTACCTAGCAACCCTCTAGCAAAAGTGCCTAACTTCCGTGATGCATATGAACGTAAGGAAGAGCTGCATTATTATACTCCTGAGGAGTATATCCGTTTTGCCTCTTCAGCGTGGAATATCGCAACAGAGATAGGTTTTTATGATTATTACGTATTCTTTGCCATTGCATATTACACTGGTGCTAGAAAAGGCGAAATACATGCCCTGCGTTGGCATGATTTAAGGGATAACTCTATATATATTACAAAGAGCATTACGCAGAAGCTGCAAGGCGCAGATAGAGAGACCCCACCGAAGAACAAATCTAGTAATAGAATTGTTCAATTGCCTGAGCCATTAATTGATATACTGAAAGAACACAAAGAACGTGGCAAGACCTACAAGGGATTCAACGATGATTATTACATCTGCGGTGGTATACGTCCTCTCCGAGATTCTACATTATCAAAAATGAACTTCCGTATTGCTGACGAGGCAGGACTACACCATATACGCATACACGACTTCCGTCATAGTCACGCATCTCTATTAGCCAATAATGGTGTTAATATTTTAGAAATTAGCCGCCGACTCGGTCACAGCAACATAGAGCAGACGCTTAACACATACAGCCACTTCTACCCCCAGGAAGAAGATAAGGCTTTATCTATTTTGAATAAAATTCGTGTATAATTCGTGTATAAATAAAAGAACCGTTGATTTCTCAACGGTTCTAGTCATATTGGCGGAGGACATGGGACTCGAACCCACGGGGCTGTTACGCCTTACCTGATTTCC
>ERZ772999.1441-NODE-1441-length-13913-cov-16.877688_pt1 | contig 13913 bp, 10 predicted proteins | sample MGYA00511467_ERZ772999 | MGnify/ENA primary metagenome ERZ772999 (study PRJEB29015, sample SAMEA2738064) | human oral metagenome | biome: human oral; feature: human-associated habitat; material: saliva | place: China | collected 2218 ...
GACTAAAGAAAAACCGTGTTCCTTTTGGAACACGTTTTTTTTTGCATTGAAAAGACTTACTTACTTTGTTCTTTACGATAAGTCTCGATTTCGGCTTTGTTACCCCAAACGAAGTGTCCTGGACGTACTTCAACCATTTCTGGTTTATCGACAGAATAGTCGTGTTGGTTTGGATCATAAACCTTCAAGACTTTCTTACGTTCCAAGATTGGGTCTGGAATAGGAACAGCAGACAAGAGTGACTTGGTGTACGGGTGGATAGGATTGTTGTAGAGTTCTTCTGTCTCAGCAACTTCCACGATTGTCCCCTTGTAGATAACAGCGATACGGTCAGAAATGAAACGGACCACTGACAAGTCGTGAGCGATAAAGAGGTAGGTCAATCCCAACTCTTTTTGGAATTTCTTAAGCAGGTTCAAAATTTGGGCACGAACTGACACGTCAAGGGCTGAGATTGGTTCGTCAGCGATGACCAAGTCAGGTTGCATAACCAAGGAACGCGCAATACCGATACGTTGACGTTGTCCTCCAGAAAATTCGTGAGGGTAACGTGTCAAGTGCTCCTCAAGAAGTCCCACTTCTTTGATGATTTCCTTGATTTTAGCTTTACGATCTTCCTCATCCTTATAGAGATGGAAGTTATGCAAGCCCTCAGACAAGATATAATCAACTGTTGCACGTTCATTCAAACTAGCCGCAGGGTCTTGGAAAATCATCTGAATACGACGGATAAGGTCGTTTTTCTCAGAGTGAGATAAGTGCCCATTGATTTTCTTACCGTCAAAAATAATCTCACCATTACTTGTATCATTCAGACCAATAATGGCACGACCGATAGTAGTTTTACCACTACCAGACTCACCAACGAGGGAAAAGGTTTCACCCTTGTTGATGAAAAAATTAGCATTGTGGACAGCAACGAATTTCTTGCTTCCTTCACCGAAGGAAATCTCCACATCTTTTACTTCAACTAACTTCTCAGGCATTGCCTTCCTCCTCATCTCCTAAATGTGCAAATCCCATATTAGTACGGATTTTTTCATGTAGATTTTGGATAACCTCAGGTTTTTCAACTTTTGGTGCATCCTCATGTAAGAGCCAGGTCTTAGCCCAGTGAGTATCTGAAACTTGGAATTGTGGTGCTTTTTCCTCGAAGTCAATTTGCATGGCATAGTCTGAACGCAAGGCAAAGGCATCTCCAACAACTGGTGTATAAAGTGATGGTGGTGTCCCTGGAATAGAGAAAAGCTCACCCTTATCGTCAGCCAACTGTGGCAAGCTTGAAAGCAAGCTCCAAGTGTATGGGTGACAAGGCTCATAGAAAATTTCCTCAACAGTTGCGTACTCGATGATTTCACCAGCATACATAACAGCAACCTTGTCAGCGATACTTGCTACCACACCAAGGTCATGGGTAATGAAAATCACTGAGAAACCGTACTCTTCTTTAAGTGATTTCAAGAGGTCAATGATTTGAGCTTGAATGGTTACGTCAAGGGCAGTTGTTGGCTCGTCACAGATAAGGACATCAGGACGACAAGCCAAGGCAATGGCAATGACGATACGTTGACGCATCCCACCAGAGTATTGGAAAGGATATTCGTTGAAACGTTTTTCAGCATCAGGAATACCAACCTTGTCCATGTAATCAATGGCCATTTTTTTAGCTTCTTTAGCTGATTTTCCTTGGTGTTTGACAATGACTTCAACAATTTGGCTACCGATAGTCTTAATTGGGTCAAGACTGGTCATAGGATCTTGGAAGATAGTCGCGATCTTAGCTCCACGAATAGGTGCCCAATCTTGGTGACTCTTAAGTTTGGTCAAATCTTGGCCACGATAATCAATAGAACCGCTAGCTACACGACCATTTTCTTCAAGCATCCCTGTGAAAGTCTTAGTCAAAACTGATTTACCTGAACCAGACTCACCAACCAAGGCTAAAACTTCACCTTCAACCAGATCAAGGGAAACTCCTCGAATGGCTGTCAAAACACGGTCACGAACGTCAAATTCCACGACGATATCGCGAGCCGATAATATTACATTTTTATTTTCTGTCATATTGGACTCCTATCTATGCGTACGTGGGTCACTGGCATCCGCCAAGTTTTGACCGACAATAAAGAGAGAGAGGGAAACGAGGATCAAGGTAGTCAATGGAATCCAGAAGAGATAAGCATTGACTGTAACGTTCTGTGCATAGTCTGAAATCAAACGACCAAGACTAGGCGTTGTAACAGGAAGCCCCAAACCAAAGTAAGAAAGGAAGGCTTCGTAAGAGATAAATCCTGGCAAGAGCTGACTAGCCATAGTCACGATAACTGATACAAGTTGTGGCATGATATTTTTAACCACAATCTTAGGAGTTGGTGTTCCCAAAGTACGAGAAGCCAAGTTGTACTCCAAATCACGGTAACGCATGATTTGAATACGGATAGTATAGGCAATACCAATCCACCCTGTGACAGTCATGGCAAAAATCATGTTCCAGAAACCTGCACCCAATGAGTAAGTCAAGACGATAACGACAAGGAGGGCAGGAATGTTTGAGATGATGTTGTAGATTTCCATCATAATCATATCAAAGGTCTTAGAAATCCCCCAAACAGCACCAACGACTAAACCAATAACAACGTTAATGAAGGTAGCGATAACAGCAATAAGGATAGAATTACGAGCTCCAAACCAAACACTGTCAAAGAGAGACTTACCATTACTGTCCGTACCGAACCAGTATTGAGCATTTGGATGCACATAACGTACACTAAAGTCATTAACCTTAGACACGTCATTAAAGTCAAATTTTGAAAACATTGGGTAGATAAAGCTCATCAAAATGATAGCAATCAAGATTCCCAACATGACAGTTGTTGACTTTTTCTTGAAGAACTGACGCATCACCGATTTCCAGTATGAATAGGCCGGCGCATCAATTGTTTCAGAGGCAAAATCATCGCGCTTTACAAATTGGAACTTACTTTTATCAATTGAAGCCATTATTTACCTCCTTTAGATGTCAATTTGATACGTGGGTCAATCATAGTCATAAGGATATCACCCACAAGCAATGAGAAGATGGTGAGGGCTGTGAAAATAAATACAAGACCCACAACCATAGCGTTATTTGAAGCACGGACAGAGTCAATCAACATTTTACCCATACCAGGGTAGGCAAAGATTGTTTCTGTCAAGGTTGCCCCTGTGATAACACTAACGATAGATGCTGGGATCCCTGAAACCAAGGAAACCATAGCATTTTTGAAAATGTGTTTATTCGAAATTTCTTGTTCTGACAACCCTTTGGCACGTGCAAAACGAACGAAGTCTTGTGATTGCAAGTCAATCATATAACGACGAATCCAAATAGCAAGACCTGGTGTTGACAAGAGACCGAGAATAACAGATGGCAAGACGTATGAACGCCAGTCACCTGCACCCAAGATAGGGAAGGAGTCTGGAAGACCAATCTCAGAACCAATCAAACGGATGATATAAACCAAGGCGATGGTTGGTAGTGAAAGCAAGAAAGTCAAGACACCTGTTGATACACTATCAAAGAGTGTGTTTTTAAAGCGTGCCATGTATGATCCCAATGGAATTGCCAAAGCATAAGACAAGACCAAACCAATCAAACCTGCAATGGCAGAACTTGTCACCATTGATGGGTATTGGTAGCGACTCTTGGTTGCTGTGTATGGGTCATTTCCATAGTAAGAACGATCTCTCGCATCAGCCTGACTTGGTGATTTATAAGTACGAGAGTAGATATCTACTGAAGATATCTTCTTACCAGTAGGGAAGTTGACCTCAGAGCTTTGTGTTTGCCCTTGGCCTTGCGTAATAACATCAAGAACACCTTGCTCAGCATAAGTTGGGTAAGAGGTACCAAGGTTCATCTTCACAAAGTTTTGGTGAACAAATGGGAACTGACCGTTAAAGTAAAGCAAATATTTATGCTTAGTTCCTGAACCGACAACTGACCAACCGATAGCTGGATCATTTTCAATACGGATGTAACGCTTCAAGTTTGGATTTGTTTTATCTTTAACCCATCCAGTATTGTCAAATTCAAAGAGGTGCGTATAGAAGCCAAACACACGTTCAAGCACTGGAACATCACGTGTTGCATAGAATTGTTTACTTTGCTTGAACTGATGTAAACTCCAGCCACGTCCTAAACTATCCACATATTTTTGGTAGATAGCCTTATTTTCTTTTGTTGGCTTAGTGGTTACTGACTTATCAAGGGAGCTAGCTTTCTCCTGCAACTCCTTGGTGTCATAGTAATCAATATAACCCATACGTTCATAGATTGTATTTTCATAGTTAGCCTTAGAATCAGCTGTCTTAGCAATCTTGTTGTAGTTAGGGTCCTGTCTGAAAATCAGACGCCTCGGCACCATGGTATAGATAATCGTGTAGGTCAAGGCCGTCACGACAAATATTGACAATAGAGAACGGAGGGTTCTCAATAAAATATATTTTTTCATGTCTCTTCCTTTAATTCCAAAAGAACTTTCCCAATCTAATGAGAAAGTTCCATCGTCCTTTTATTTAACGTGTTTCTCAAGGTCTTTTTGAGCTTTTTCGTTGGACTTAGACTTTTCTTTAAGCCAGCTTTCGCGAGCTTTATCATAGTTTTTCTTAGTGACAACATCTTTTTGAGGTTCAAGGTACTTGAAGTATCTGTCAGAACCCTTAGGTCCTACTTGAGAGTAAGCACCTGAGAATGGTGTCAAACGAGCTACCATTGGCGCAGCCCCCTTGTTAACCATAAGTGGCATGAAGAGTGAGCTATCTTCCAACCAAGCTTGTGCCTCTGCATAACGTTCATAACGTACGTTGAGGTCGCTTGTTTCTTTAGCTGCATTATCAACCAAAGCATCAAAGTCTTTAAGACCTACTTGAGCTGCTGCTGCATTGTTAGGATCGTCAAATCCCATGTAAGTTTTTGTGTTCTCACTAGCTGTTGTCTTGAAGATATCAAGGAATGTTGATGGGTCTTCGTAGTCAGGCGCCCAAGCAACTGAAATATTGATATCCCAGTCTTCTGCTGCTGCGTTAGCTGCATACAAAGTACTGTTAAAAAGATCATCTTGAGACATTTGATGAACGTCTACAACCACATTTTCTTTACCGAGTGTCTTTTCAACAGATTGTTTCAAAGATTGTGCACGTGCTACAGTTGGTTTTGCAGCTTGGTCAACTGGAAGGTCCAAGTGAATTGGGAATTGAACACCTTGTGCTTGGAGAGCTTCCTTAGCTTTATTAAATTCAGTCTTAGCCTTATCAGCGTTGAAGAGACCATCTTGGCTGTCTTTAAGGTTAACACCTGACCACTCGTCACCATATGAAGGCATCTTTTCAGTTACCAAATCACCGAATGACTTGTCACCAGCATAAACAAAATCAGGTTTCACAAGAAGGTTACGAACAGCAAGTGCTGCACCTTTTTCACCATTAAGTTGTGCTGAATAAGCTGTACGGTCAATAGCAAAGTTAACTGATTGACGGAAATCTTTGTTAAGAAGAGCTTTCTTAGTTGAATCTTTTTCAGCATCAGTCTTCTTAGATGTATGGTTATAAGACTGACGGTCAATATTAACACCAACCCCACCAATATCTGCAGATGGCTGTGTATAGAAGATATTATCTTTATATTGTTTTTCTACTGAATTAAAGTTTGAGCTTGTTGGATATAGACGTGCTTGGCTATAAGCGCCATCAGTGAAATTACGAACAAGCGATTCTTGGTCTGATGCATCATAGAAAGAAAGTTTAATGCCATCGAAGTGGACATTTTTCTTATCCCAGTAGTTTTCATTTTTAGCCAATTCAATAGATGATTTAGCTGTCAATGACTTAAGGATGTATGGACCATTATAAAGGATAGATGATGGATCTGTTGATTTACCAAAGCTATCCCCTTTTGACTTAAGGAACTCTTCATTTACAGGCCAGAAGAGAGAATAAGTCATCTTAGAATTCCAGTAAGGTTCTGGTTGTTTAAGTGTGTACTGAAGAGTGTAATCATCAAGCGCTTTAACGCCAACTTTAGAGAAGTCTTTATCAGTACCATTGAAATAATCAGCAAGACCTACTACAGAATCTTTTGCCAAATAAATTGACTCTGTCTTTTTATCAGCAGCATGCTTAAGACCTGTTACGAAGTCTTTAGCTGTTACTTCTGCATACTCTTCACCGTCTGAAGTATACCATTTAACTCCTTTACGAAGTTTGTAAGTATAAGTCAAACCATCAGCTGAAACAGTCCAGTCCTTGGCAATAGAAGGTACCAAGTTACCATATTTATCGTTTTCCAAAAGGCCATCGACACCATTTGTCACAGCGTCAGTCGTTGAACCTTTATTGGAAATAAGGTAATCCAATGTCTCAGGATCAGCAGTATAAACATAGTTATAAGTATTGCTTGAAGTGTTTGATTTTGATGAGCAAGCCACTAAAACCCCAACACTTAGGAGGGAAACACCCGCAAGGGCCAACCATTTACTTTTTTTCATAAGCATTCTCCAAAAATTCTTTTTTAATATGCCTACATTATACCATAAAAAATAAGATGAGTACAATTTTCAGAATATTTTGTCTTATACTGACTTTCTCACAATTTTACCCCTTACGAACACTATGGATTAGCCCTTTTTGGACAAAAGAAAAAGGCTAACTGCCTTTTTCTCAAGAATATTATTTAACGTGTTTCTCAAGATCTTTTTGAGCTTTTTCGTTAGATGCTTTCTTTTCTTTAAGCCATTTTTCACGACTTTGTTCATATTCTTTCTTAGTAACTACTTTTTCTTGTGGTTTCACATATTTGAAGTAGTCTGATGAGTTCTTATCACCCACTTGCATGCTAGCACCCGTAAATGGTGTCAAGCGTGAGATAACTGGTGCTGCACCGTTACCAACAGTCAATGGAATGACAAGCGAGCTATCTTCCAACCAAGCTTGAGCTTGAGCATAACGGTCGTAACGAGCGTTGAGGTCTGTTGTTTCTGAAGCTGCTGAATCAAGCAAGGCATCATAATCTTTAAGACCTACTTGGGCTGCGGCCGCATTGTTTGGATCATCATAACCCATGAAAGTCTTGGTATTTTCACTTGAAGTTGTCTTAAAGATATCAAGGTAAGTTGATGGATCTTGATAGTCTGGACCCCAAACCACACCGTTTGAAATATCCCAGTCTTCTGCTGCCGCATTAGCCGCATTAAGAGTAGCATTTTGCATATCATCAGATGACAACTGGTTGATATCGATAACGACATTTTCACTGCCCAATGATTTTTCAATCGTTTGTTTCAATGATTGAGCTTGAGCAACATTAAGTTTAGAACTTTGATCAACTGGAAGGTCCAAGTGAATTGGGAATTGAACACCTTCACCTTGAAGAGCTTCTTTGGCTTTGGCAAACTCAGCCTTAGCTTTTTCTGCATTGTAGAGACCATCTTGACCATCCGCAAAATTGACACCAGACCATTCATCACCGTAAGTGCTCATTTTCTCTGTCACAAGGTCACCGAAGGTCTTATCACCTGCACTGACAAAATCAGAAGGAACAAAGAGGTTACGTAGAGCAAGAGCTGCCCCATCTTTACCATTAACTTGAGATTGATAAGCTGTACGATCAATAGCGAAGTTGATTGATTGACGGAAGTCTTTGTTTAGAAGAGCCTTCTTAGTTGATGTCTTTTCAGCATCTGACTTCTTAGCTGAGAATTTATAGCTTTGACGATCAATATTCACACCAATAGCTGCTGTAGACGCACCTGGTGCTGTGTAATAAATATTATCTTTATATTTCTTTTCTACTGACGCATAGTTAGAGCTCATAGGGAATACACGTGCAATGCTGAGAGCACCATCTGAGAAGCTACGCTCTTGAGCCTCCTGGTCAGAACCATCATAATATGACAATTTGATAGCGTCGAAATGCACGTTCTTCTTATCCCAATAATTCTCATTCTTAGTCAACTCGATAGATGATTTAGCTGTCAAAGATTTAAGAAGGAAAGGACCGTTATAAAGGATAGAGGTTGGGTCTGTTGACTTACCAAAATCTTTTCCTTTATTCTTAAGAAAGTCTTCGTTAACCGGGAAGAGCAAACCATAGGTTGTCTTAGAATTCCAGTATGGTTCTGGTTTTTTAAGGGTATATTGCAATGTGTGATCGTCGATTGCTTTGACACCTACATTTGAGAAATCTTTATTGGCACCAGAGAGGTAGTCAGACAAGCCTGCAATAGAATCTTGTACCAAATAGAGGGCTCCAGCTTTGGAATCAGCCGCATGCTTAAGACCAGTCACAAAGTCCTTAGCAGTCACATCAGCATACTCTTCACCATCTGAAGTGTACCATTTAACACCCTTACGGATTTTATAGGTATAGGTAAGACCATCTTGAGAAACTGACCAATCTTCAGCTACAGAAGGAACAAGGTTCCCATATTTATCAGCTTCCATAAGACCATCTACACCATTAGTTACAGCAGTCTTAGTAGGTCCAGTATTTGACGTGATATAGTCCAATGTTTCAGGATCTGAGTTATAAATATAACCATAAGTCGTTCCACTAGTGCTTGACTTAGATGAACAAGCCGCTAAGGCACCTACACTGAGGAGTGCCACACCCGCAAGGGCTAACCATTTGCTTTTTTTCATAAGATTTCTCCCAAAAATAAAATTTTACTCTTTCATTATAGCATAAATAATCAAGAAAAGGAGTCATTATCAGACTATTTTGCACAATTATTGCACCTAATGAAACACGAAAAACTCAGCAGTCCTTTGTGTTTTCTGGATTTCTGGCTACTTTAATCGATTTATTTTTAATCACCAGTCATGCATAAAACAAAAAGGCCTAACACCTTGGTTAAACCTCTGTTTCTAAGTTAAAATTAGCTATTAAGAGCTTGAGCAGCTGTGATAATCGCCAAATTGTAAATATCTTCAGCACTAGCCCCACGTGAAAGGTCGTTAACAGGTTTATTAAGACCTTGCAAGATTGGTCCGATAGCTTCGAACATTCCCAAACGTTGGGCAATCTTATATCCAATGTTCCCTGCTTGCAAACCTGGGAAGACAAAGACATTGGCATGTCCTGCTACGTTACTATCTGGAGCCTTAATGGCAGCTGTTGCTGGAACAAAGGCTGCATCAAACTGCAACTCACCATCAATAGCCAAGTCAGGACGCATTTCTTTAGCAATATTTGTTGCCTCTACTACCCTGTCAACTTTTGGCGATTTAGCAGAACCTTTTGTCGAGAAGCTAAGCATGGCCACTTTAGGATCAATACCAAAAACTTTAGCTGTTTCAGCAGTATTAATTGCAATTTCTGCCAATTCTTGAGCATTTGGTTCAATGTTGATGGCACAGTCAGCAAAGACCAAACGATGATCGGTATTTTCACGGTTCATAAGGAAAACACCTGATGTACGTGAAATGCCTGGTTTTGTTTTGATAATTTGAAGGGCAGGACGTACCGTATCCGCTGTTGAGTGAATGGCACCTGAAACCATTCCATCAGCAAGACCAAGTTTAACTAGCATAACACCGAAATAGTTCACATCACGAAGTAATTTCTCTGCATCTTCGACTGTTGCTTTTCCTTTACGGATTTCAAGAAATTTTTCCTTCATTTCCTCAAAACCTTCATAGGTTTCAGGATTAATAATCGTATAGTTAAAGTCTGCAAAACCAAGATCGCTCAAGATTTTGTGAACCTCAGCTGGGTCTCCCAAAATAATAGGATCCACCAATCCTTCAAATTTCAAACGGGCAGCAGCACGAACCACACGGTCGTCGTTACCCTCAGGGAAGACAATCTTAACACCTTTCCCTGCAATACGTTCACGAAGTTCACCAAATAGACTACGCATAAAAAAATCCTCAATCAATCTTTTTTAGTTTGTAAGTTCATGATAACGGTTTCAAAATCATCTGTCAAGGAAGATGCATGGACCATCTCTTTTTTGGTGAAAGGATCAATAAAGTCAAGACGATGACAATGCAAGGCTTGGCGCTTAATACCATAGTCTAGGGACCCGCCATAAAGGTCATCTCCCAAAAGAGGCAAACCTAAGTGGGCAAAGTGAACACGAATCTGGTGCGTACGTCCAGTATGAAGATTGATATCAACCAACTTCACTCGACCATAATCAGCTACCAAGCGATAGCTCGTATGGGCATATTTCCCCGATTTATGAACCCGACGTGTAATAATGGAATCCACATCACGTGCAATCGGTGCAATGATTTCGCCCTGCTCCTCAAGTTTGGTGTCACCTTCAACCAAGGCATAGTAATGTTTCTTAATAGACTTCTGCTGCAACTGTTTATCCATTCGCGCGTGGGCATATCCATGCTTAGCAAACAGCATGAGACCAGACGTGTCCTTATCCAGACGAGTCACGATATGCACACGCTGGTTAGGATAATTGTTGCTAACGAAGTGATGTTTGACGAAATTAGCCATGGTATTGTCATGATTAACACTTGGAATACTGGCATAGCCATAAGGTTTATTAATCACCAAGAAGTTATCATCCTCATAGACAATATCCAAGTCAAAAGGAATAGGTTTCAAGGTCTCGTGCGGTGCCTCATCAGGGATTTCAATGGTAACCACGTCTCCTTCATGAACAGGATAAGTCGCAAACTGCTCCTCGCCATTGACCCAAATATGACCGCCCTCAAACTTAATCTTGGCCAGTAGTCCTTTAGAAATATCGTGCTCCTTCAAAAAGGTCTTAACCCGACAAGAACGCCCTACTGTAAACTCATATCTCATTCTTCCATGTCTCCGATAAAGGAATCACGTACACGTTCCCAGAAACTGGTGTGACTAGCACTAGCCACAAAGGAAATCTTACGTTGGTCAATTGAGAATTCTACCTTTTTCACATTGCGGTTGGTATAGGTTTTATTATCAACAGATAGAGTGTAGCTTCCCATTCGGGTAGGATAAACCGTAATCTTCTCATGCTTAGGCACAATAAGGGGACTACCTAAGGTACGATACACACGATTATTAAGACTAGCAATCTCTGTCAGTTGCAAGGCTTCAATGGTAGGATGAAGGACCGCACCACCCAAAGATTTATTGTAGGCCGTTGATCCTGTAGGCGTTGACACTGACAGCCCATCACCACGGAAGCTCTCAAACAAGACATCATTAAGGCAAACATCTGCTGCCATGGTTTTCTCATTACGCTTGATGGCCGCTTCATTGAGGGCAATCGACGTAAAAGAACGACCATCAGCCAGGGTCAATTTGACATTCAAAAGAGGGTAAGAAATCTTAGCACCACTATCTTTTCGAAGCGTTTCGATTAATTGATCCACTTCACTGTCCAAATAATCCGTATAAAAGCCCAAATGACCCGTATGAATCCCTACAAAACGCACACGAGCAAGCTCTTTTTCATACATATGAAAGGCCGACAGCAACATGCCATCACCACCAATTGAGATGACCACATCTGGATTTTTCTTGGTCAAATAAAAATCAGGATCATCTCGAAAGGCATTAAAAAGTTTCGAGGCCACACGCCTACTTTGGGGTTTGCCATTGGCAATAATAGCTACCTTCATCTCATCCGAAGAGGTCTTCATCTGTGTCATCACTATTTCCTACACTATCCTTCAAAGTTCTGTTAATTGGATCAAAGAGCAACTGGGCATCTCTAATATCATCACGTATCTTACGCATTTCTTCATCAAGTTCATAAGCCATGCGGGCCGTAGTTTCCAAGCGAAGTTTAATTTCCTCTGGAAAGTTCCCCTGATACTTGTAATTTAGGGAATGTTCAATGGTGGCCCAAAAGTTCATGGCCAAAGTCCTAATCTGAATCTCTGCAAGAATTTCCTCACGACCATCTATGGTATCAACGGGATAAGAGATAATAACATGATAAGAGCGATAACCCGAATGTTTACGGTTTCTGATATAGTCTCGCTCTGAAACAATAGTCATATCACTACGATGACGAAGCAAAGCCAAAACCTCATCCACATCATCGACAAATTGGACCATGACTCGGAGACCAGCGATATCCTGCATATCTTGAGCCAAATTTTCAATCGAAAGGCCACGAAGGGCGATTTTCTCCTCAATGGAAGCTACTGACTTCACACGTCCCGTCACAAACTCAATGGGCGAGTGACGATTTTGCTTACGAAATTGTTTACGAATGCCTCGGAGCTTGATTTTGAGCTCACCTACGGCCTGAATATAGGGGTCTAGAAATTCTTCCCAATCCATGGTCAAGATAGGACTCCTCCTTGTCAAAAGCTTTAGTTTTTTATAAAATAAATACAATCTGTTATATTATACCACATTTGAAAGCACAAGGGAGGACACACATGAACCATTTAGAGATAGAGTACAAGACTCTACTCACCAAAGACGAGTACAATCGTTTAGCGATGCTTTTCTCCCATGTGACACCTGTTACGCAAACAAACTACTACATCGACACTCCTCAGAGTGACATGAGAAATAAAAAGTTGTCTTTGCGTATTAGGACACTTCCCACTCATGGTGAGCTGACCTTGAAAATCCCTGAAAAAGTCGGGAACATGGAGTACAACGTTACCATGGATTGTGCGGATGCTAAGGCTTTGACTAAGTCGCTAGACTTTCCTGATTGTCAAATCAAATCCATTCTTTTAGAACGTGGGGTTAAACTAGAGGACCTAACCATCCTCGGACATTTGACCACAACTCGTCGCGAGTACCAGACCAACATCGGCCTCATGGCTCTTGATGTCAATGTCTATGCTGATAAGAAAGATTACGAGCTTGAACTAGAAGTTTCGGATGCTGAGAAAGGTAAAGACGACTTTGATGCCTTTCTTAAAGAAAATAATATTGACTTTAAGTATGCCAAGAGTAAGGTTGCACGCTTTGTAGCTACCCTCAAACGAGACAAAGACTAAAATTTAGACAAGGAGTTGGCTCCTTGTTTTTTTATTTTAAACACATGCAGCTTCAAATACCACAAGTATTTAGAACTTCAGAGGATAATAGATTTCTCTAAAAACGCATACAAAGGCGTTTTATCTAACAAAGGTTCGGTATTTTTCACTAATATCATACTTTGATGGCTGAAATTTCTGCTTCTTTTTGCTAAAATAGAACTATCTGTAGTTTTATTACAATAGCCCTAACTAGGCTTAGCATCTTATTTTTTAAAAGGAGTCACCATCGTCATGGTACATCAAAAAGCAAACCCACAATTGAAATTGTTCTCGCTCAGCTCAAACCCAGAAATTGCTGAAAAAATTGCTGAGGCTACTGGATTGCCACTTGGTAAAGTATCTTCACGTCAATTTTCTGACGGTGAAATCATGATCAACATTGAAGAGTCTGTTCGTGGGGACGATATCTATATCATCCAATCAACTAGCAACCCTGTTAACGACCACCTTTGGGAATTGCTCATCATGATTGATGCCTGCAAACGTGCCAGTGCTAACTCTGTCAACGTTGTTATGCCTTACTTTGGTTATGCACGTCAAGACCGTATCGCTGCGTCACGTGAACCAATCACTGCTAAATTGATTGCCAATATGCTAGTTAAAGCTGGTGTCAATCGTCTCTTGACGCTTGACCTTCACGCTGTCCAAGTTCAAGGATTCTTCGATATCCCAGTAGATAACCTCTTCACAATGCCTTTGTTTGCTGAATACTACAACAAAAAAGGATTCACAGGAAGTGATGTTGTCGTTGTTAGCCCTAAAAACTCGGGTGTTAAACGTGCTCGTAGCTTGGCGGACTACCTTGATGCACCAATCGCTATCATTGACTACGCTCAAGATGATTCAGAACGTGAAGAAGGCTACATCATCGGTGAGGTTGAAGGAAAAACAGCAATCTTGGTTGATGATATCCT
>ERZ772999.1447-NODE-1447-length-13884-cov-5.685516_pt1 | contig 13884 bp, 10 predicted proteins | sample MGYA00511467_ERZ772999 | MGnify/ENA primary metagenome ERZ772999 (study PRJEB29015, sample SAMEA2738064) | human oral metagenome | biome: human oral; feature: human-associated habitat; material: saliva | place: China | collected 2218 ...
TCTGCAACCGCCGCTTCTAGGGAACGCAGGCGGATCTTTGCGGCACCCAGGTTCGAAACTTCGTCGATCTTAAGGACCGTGTGCACGTCGCCTCGGCCCTCGAGGATTTCTTGAACCTGGTCGGCGGTGATTGCGTCAACGCCGCAGCCGAAGGAGTTGAGCTGGACCATCTCAAGGTCAGGTTCATCGCCCACGCGCGCAGCGGCCTCGTATAGGCGCGAATGGTAGGACCACTGATCGCGCACGCGAAGGGGGCGCTCGAGGCGCTGGTCAATGATGGAGTCCTCGGTGAGGACGGCCATTCCCAGTCCAATGATGACCTCGGGAATACCGTGGTTGATTTCAGGGTCGAGGTGGTAGGGGCGGCCCGCCAAGACGATTCCACGCACTCCATGTTCGCGCATCCACTCGAGCGCTTCGCGGCCCTTTTCCTTGATTTCAGCCTTGACTGCTGCGTCTTCTTCCCACGCCTTATCCAGTGCGCGGGTCATTTCTTCAACGCTGATGTCGTAGCCGTACTGCGCGAAGGTGCGCACGAGGTGTGCGGGTAGGTAGTCGCGGTTACCGAAGTTGATGAAGGGACTGATGAACTTCACGCCCGGCTCATTCAAGCGTTCCATATTGTTGCGAATGACTTCGGGGTAGGTTGCAACGACCGGGCAGTTGAAGTTGTTATCCGCGTCGGTGAGCTTTTGCTCGAAATCAACGCAGGGGTACCAAATCGTTGTAATCCCCTTATCCAGCAGGGATTCGATGTGTCCGTGGACGAGCTTGGCCGGGTAGCACACGTTTTCGGAAGGGATCGATTCCATTCCCTGTTCGAATAGCTCGTGGTTGCTTCGCCCTGAGATCATCACGCGGAAGCCGAGCTCGGTGAGCATCGTGAACCAGAAGGGGTAGTTCTCGTACATGCCCAGAACACGGGGAATACCAATGTCCCCGCGGAACGCCTTGGCTTCGGTGAGGCGTCGGTACCCGAAGATCCTCTTGTACTTCCAGTCATAGAGGTTGGGGAGGTCCGACTTGCGTGGGACCTTTTCAAGGCTTGCTCCGCGTTCGCAACGGTTACCCGATACGTGCCTTTCTCCGTTGGAGAAGGTCGAGATCGTCATCTGGCAGTGGTTTTGGCACAGGCGGCAGGTCTTGCGCGTGGTCTCGACTTGGAAGTCCTCGAGGTCTTCCACGCGAGCGAGTGTCGACTCACCTTCACCGCTATCGTGCATACGGGCAGTGAGCGCCGCGCCGTAAGCGCCCATGAGTCCGGCGATATCGGGGCGAACAACCTCGCGGCCGGTGAGCAGCTCAAATGCGCGAAGAACCGAGTCGTTGAGGAAGGTTCCACCCTGGACAACGACGCGTTCGCCCAAATCCGAGGGGTCCTTGAGCTTGATGACCTTGTAGAGGGCATTACGCACGACCGAGTAGGACAGTCCGGCGCTGATGTCGCGCACGTCCGCGCCTTCTTTTTGCGCCTGCTTGACCGATGAATTCATGAAGACCGTGCAGCGCGTTCCCAAGTCGACGGGGCTGCTCGATTCCATTGCCATCTGCGCGAAGTTTCGCACATCGGTTCCCATGGTCTGCGCGAAGGTTTGCAGGAAGGACCCGCAACCCGAGGAGCAGGCCTCGTTGACGGAAATTGAATCGACTGCGTGATCCTTGATCCGCAGGTATTTCATGTCCTGGCCGCCGATGTCGATGACCGAGGTGACGCCGGGCTGGATGAATTCCGCGGCGCGGTAGTGCGCCATTGTTTCGATTTCGCCCTCGTCCATGGTCAGGGCCGCGGTGACCAGACCTTCGCCGTATCCGGTTGCGCAGGATCGGCCAATCACGGTGCCTTCGGGCAGTTCCGAGCGAACGCGGCGGACGATGTTGACGGCCGCTGCGACGGGGTCACCTTCGTTGGAGGCATAGTGGGTGAAGACAATACGGTCATCTTCGTCGATGACGACGGCTTTGATGGTGGTTGAACCGGCGTCAATTCCGAGCCAGCAGCGCCCGCGAGCCTGAGAGAGATCGGCCTTGGGGATGACTTCTTGTGCGTGACGCTGGACGAATTCTTCTTTTTCTTCCGGGGTCGCGAAAAGGGGCCGCATGCGAGCGGATTCGGCTTCGACGTGTGCGGTGGCGAGGCGGTCGATCAGTTGCTCGAGCGCGTTTCCTTCTTCTTCGCCTCGTTTCTTTGCTTCTTTCGAGGCCAAGAGTGCCGCTCCGATAGCGACGTACAGTTGCGCGTTTTCCGGGGTGATGAAGGAGTCTGCCTTGGGGAGCAGGGTCTTGTAGGCCTCGCGAAGTTGAGGGAGGAAGTGCAGCGGGCCGCCAAGGAACATGACGTTTCCGCGGATGGGGCGACCGCAGGCAAGACCTGCAATGGTTTGGGTTGCGACCGCGCTGAAGATCGAGGCCGCGAGGTCCTCGTGCGCGGCGCCCTGGTTGATCAGTGGCTGGATATCCGATTTCGCGAAGACACCGCAGCGCGAGGCGATCGGGTAGAGCTGAGTGTGCGCTTCGGCCAGCGCGTTCAGTCCCGAGGCGTCGGTGTGGAGCAGCGTGGCCATCTGGTCGATGAAGGCTCCGGTTCCACCCGCACAGGTTCCGTTCATGCGCTGTTCAGGGGTGGGGTGAAGGTAGGTGAGTTTTGCGTCTTCACCGCCCAATTCGATGACGACGTCGACTTCTGGGTGGAGCCGCTGGGTGGATTCTGTTCCCGCGATAACTTCCTGAACGAAGGGGATGCCCATTGCGCGGGCTGTCGTCAGGCCGCCCGAGCCGGTGATCGCAGCTTGGACGACGAGTCCCGGGTAGATGTCCTCGATGTCTTCGAGGAGGTGTCCGAGTTCGGCGCGAACATCTGCGTTGTGGCGGCGATAGTCGGAGAAGAGGATGCGGTTGCCGTCTAAGACAACGGCTTTGACCGTCGTTGACCCCACATCAATACCAAGCTGGCACGGGTGATCCGGTGTGCTTTCGACGTGTAGACGCGAGCCTTCAATGATCTGCGTATCCATACTGCGAAACTATGACGCAGATTTCTAATTTCCAAACTGTTGAAATTAGACTGAGGACATGACTCAATCACGGGTGACAAAGGCGCAAAAACAGGGAAAAGAGCCTTCAGATTCCCTGACAAATGACTCCGAAGTTTCATCAGGTGTTGAAATTTCTGATTCAAATAACGCAACATCATCTGTATCTAAAATCCACCGCGGCCCCAGCGCCTGCCGAGGCGAAGTCAAACAACACATCATTACAGCTGCCAGAAGCGAATTCGTCACTCAGGGTTACGACCACACAACCCTGCGTTCAATTGCCCGAGGAGCCGGATGCGACCCCGCGCTCATCACCTACTATTTCGGAACTAAGCAGAAACTTTTCCGCGCCTGCATGGATCTTCCCCTCGACCCGGCCTCGGAAATCATCGCGCTTCTCACCCCAGGCCCACAGGGAGCGGCCACACGCCTAGTCGACTACATCCTGGACCTCTACGAGCACACGCTCACTTCAGACACCCTCTTGGCGCTTATGCGCGCGCTGATCACTGATACCTCAACCTCTCAGCGCTTTCGCACCTATATCCGCAGCGATGTCTTAGAGCAGATCAGCCAATTCCTTGCCGCAGACCCCGAACGTGCTCGACGCCTTGGCGAGGAACTCGAGATCGTCCTTTCCATGCTGTACGGCGTAGTCACCATGCGCTACATCATTGCTCTGGAGCCTCTGGCAACCATGCCTCGTCAGCGCATCCACGAAAGCCTGACACCTCTATTACAACAGCGCATCGATCACATATTCGCCTCACTTCTTCCGCAATAAAACGCCACTTTCGGCGCGCGCGCGGCATCAATTCGCAAGGCTGTTGGCACAATTGGAGCATGACAACTCACGCTCCCACTGCTGAAGAACGCGCAGCATTTGTCGCCCCCCGACCCAAGCGTCACTGGTGGCAAACGCGTAAGGGCACCGCAGCCGGCACGGCTGGGGGCAAAGTCGTCTATTTCGCCCGAAGTGCAACCATTATTGATCCCTCAACCCAGGCCCACTACCTCGACCGCTCAGATCTTGCTTTCCGCGCCGATTCAACGGTCGCTGTTTTCGACCCCCAGGCTGTACGCCGCCATCATGTCGCATGCGCTCTTTCTGGCATCAGCCCGCTTGACGAAGGTTCGGTGTGGATGCCCACGGGCAGCAGGACTACCCTGATCAGCCCGGACGAAGTCCTCAACCCCTCCCTCACGCTCCTCCAAAACTTGGTGATTCCGTGCGCAACGATGGGGCAAACCCTTGATCCCGAGGTCATCGAGTCAACGGCCTTTCGCCTTGGCATTGATCTTATGCGTTCCGCCAGTGATCTTTCCGCCTCTGAATTGCTGGATTTCCAGGTGTTGCGCGCGATCGTGTACCGCGCAAACCTGGTGATTATCAGCGACCTTCCCGCCGATGTCGACCAGGGTGATTTCCTTGACGAGTTCTTCGATGCTCTCGCTCCCCTGCGTTCCAGCGGTATGTGCGTCGTTTTCTTTACCGATCTTGCTCAAGCCGCTGAGCGCGCCGATCGCCTTCTCATCATTGCGAATAGTACGGTCGCTGCAGACACCGGAAAGGTTGACGCGCAATTCATCCACATGGCCTACGAGGCGATCAACGAAGACCCTTCCTCCTACCTTGGACCGATTCCACGCGCGGGCAATCCGATTCTTCCCCTTTCTTTCCCCAGCGACGAGGCCAACTCCCCCGTCGGCGCCAGCACCGCGGTAGGCACCCCCGACCTTCCCCACGAAGACGACGAGGCGTCAGAAGAGGAAGCCCACCCCGCGAAGGAGAGCAGTCACGAGGAATCCAGCTCGGCCTCGGAGATCAAGAAAGAGGAGCCCGCGATTACGCCCAATTGGCACCCGCTGACTACTCGGATTGTGCGCACAGCAGGCTCTCCGCTCCCCGAGCCAGTGACTTCACAGTGGGAGGACAATCCTGAGACTGCCGAGATTGCTCTCGCTGCAATTGCTGAGGCACAGCGTTTCCATCGCATTGATCAGGCGCGCGCTTCATTGGGTGATGAACTCAAAGAACAACTCAATGAGGATTTGCCTTCCGGTTCTGAGGCAAGCCCCGAGGAGCTTGCGCTGATCGAACACGCACAAAAAATCTTGGGCGAGCTCCCCGGTTCGGTAATGCCGGATGAGGATTCGGTACCCGAGTCGGATGCTAAGTGACACGTATTCGTGTCAAAATTAAAGAGTGACTGCACTTCGGTGCCCATCTTCGTAGGAAGCGATGAAGGTATGAGTAATTACCGTCCCTCTTTGGGGCAGGTTCCGTCTGAGCCCAAACCCCCCAGCATTGGCGAGCTTTTCGGCCGTATGACGGCGCAAATCTCCACGCTCATCCGCGGAGAAATCGAACTGACAAAGACCAAGGTGATGACCCTCCTCAACTTCGCAAAAGCGGGGATCATCGCACTGGTTATTGCGGGTGTTTTCGCCCTCTACGGCCTGGGATGGCTTCTGCACAGTGCGGAGCTTGCACTGGCTTTGGTCCTTCCCGCTTGGGCAGCGTCACTCATTGTGTGCGGCGTGATCTTCTTGATCGTGATCATCTTCGCTCTGGTTGGCATCTCGAAGCTGAAGAAGTCCAGCCAGCACATTCCCGCACCCCAGCAGGGCCTGAAGGAAGATGTGGATGCCGTGAAGAAAGGGGCTCAAAAGTGAGCAACGAGCAGACTCAAGCGGACCTGAGCGCAGATGAGATTGAAGCCAAGCTACGCATGACGCGTATTGAGCTCACCAATACGGTTGATCAGCTTGTGACACAGCTTCACCCTTCGTACCAGATTGAGCAGGCAAAGCAGAATGCTCAGGCAAAGGTTGAGGAGCTGAAGGAACGTGCTCGCTCGACCTGGGAGCTGGCACGCGAAGGTGATACTGACGCGATGCGCACTCTGGGAATTGCCGCATGCTCTGTCGTGGCAGTTGTCGGTCTTGTTGCGTGGCGTATTACTTCCCGCGTGAGGCGTTCGGGTTCTAAGTACTCCCGCTGAAGGCATAATTTGGCCCCATCCAACACTTCGGGTGGGGATCGGGCATCGTTTTTAGGTATGATGTTCCCACGAAACATTTTGAACACCTAGGGCACCGCTTGTGCGGACCCGACCGACGTAGAGGGGGTCGACGCCATGGGGCGCGGCCGTCAAAAGGCCAAGCAGACGAAAGTCGCACGAAAGCTGAAGTATTTCAGCCCTGACACCGACCTGGATGCACTCCAAAGGGAGCTTGCAGCCGGGCATGAGGCGCATAGCGAAGAGCAGCAGACAGACGAAGATGATCTGTACGCGCGCTACGCGGATTACGCCGAAGATGACCAGTCTGCAGATGATGATCATTGGGATGACGAAGATTACTGGACGTCCCCTTCCTCGCAATCGCGAAAGTAGCCGAGTTCTTCCGCTTTAAGACATACGGAAACGCCGTCAGACGGGTTTGCTATACCCTTCTGACGGCTTTCTTCTATGTCGCATAGGGAAGCCAAGTCTTGCGCTTATAAGCCTCTAAAGGCTTGAAGGAGCATCAGCACACTCGTACCCGGATAAAACACAGTCCCGGTGGCGAATTCTCGCCACCGGGACCAGTGCGTTAGAGCGTCAGCTCGCTAGATGGTCAGCCCATCCTGCGACGCGATGCGATTGCAGCACCACCAGCAAGGAGAGCGGCCAAGCCTGCTCCCAGGAGGATTCCGCTGTCTGCACCGGTCTTTGCCAGAGGAGACTTGGGATTCTTCGGCTTATCGGGAGTGCTCGGCGGAACCGCGGGAGGATTCGACTCTGAGGGTGCGGGAGGCACCGAGGCAGTGGTCGACGTTGAGGGGCTCGGCGTCGTCGAAGTGGACGGCGAAGGCGTGGGCGTCGTGCTCACTGCAGGAGTCGGGGTAGTCGTAGACGGGGTCGGAACCGGAGTGGTCGTCGACGGAGTCGGTGCAGGCGTCGTTGTGGAAGGCGTCGGCACCGGAGTAGTCGTGGACGGAGTGGGCACCGGGGTGGTGGTGCTCGGGGTCGGAACCGGAGTGGTCGTCGACGGAGTCGGAGACGGGGTTGGCGTCGTCGTCGAAGGTGTCGGCGAAGGCGTCGGTGTCGTGGTGGACGGAGTCGGCGAAGGCGTCGGCTTCGGCTTGGTCACGTTCGTCACCGTTGCGGTGTAATCCTTTTCAGGATTAATCGTCAGGGTTGCAGTCTTCTTGTCTGCACCCAAGGTCACGCCCTCGGACTGGTCAAAGACACCGGAGGTCGCGTTATCCCACAGAACACTTGCATCGGGAAGGTTCTTTTCCTTGATGCTGACCTTTGTTCCGATAGGCAGCTTGTCCGGGTAGGTGTAGGTCTGTCCCTTCTTAACAGTGACCGTTTCAGTCCTGTCAACACCAGGGCCCTTCAGGGTGACCTCGAAAGTGAAGTCCGGGTTCTCGGTCAGCGCTGCGGCAGAATCATCGACCTTCTTTGCAATGGAGAAGACCTGACGTGCCGCTGCACCTGCATCTGCACCAAGGACGACATCCTGAGCAGAGACCGTGCGGGTTTCCATGTCATTCGCAGTAATAGTCGCGGTGTTCCAGTAGTGGCCGGAAACAACCTCGGGGGTGTGACCGTACAGAACAATGATCGCGAACTTATTTGCGGGAACCTCGGGAAGCTTGATTTCCAGCTTGTTCGCCGAGCAGCTGATGGTCGCATTCTGACGAATTGCTCCGCCGGACACATCTGGCCCGTTGTAGCCGTTAGCGACCGAGTCGACAAGCTTAAGATTCCGTTCGTCGTTCTTCAACAGCGGTTCAAGATCAGCGCAGTTGAAGTCCCACTTCGTGTCTTCGGAGTTGTCAACAACGCTGACGTTCTTCAGACCAGTGTCGCCACCGGGAACCGTGATACGCCACGCAAGCGTACGGTTCCTGTTGTACATGTTGAAGAGCCAGCCGTCCTTGCGGAAGTCCACGCCGACACCGATACCCGGCTGAATATCGACGTCAACGGACTTTGTCTCGGTGAGTTTGAAAGGCTGCTTCTTACCGACCTCGTTCTTGGACAGGGTCAGCTGTGCAGTGGTGATCACCCAACCGTCCCAAGAGGCTGCGCCTTCGGCCGCATCATTGAAGACGACCTTGACGTTACCATCCTGATCCCAGGTGCCACAGCCAATGACTGTGCCCGTCGAAGACTTCACGTCGAAGTTGAAGGGCATGATCGGCTTAGCGGACTGAGTCGAAACCTTGTACTGGAAGTACTCGCCGGCATGAACCTTCGAGCTGGTCGACCACTTCACCTTGAAACCAACGGTCGCTCCGACAGTGAAACTTGTCTTCGGGGTGCCGTTTTGATCGGTCAGCTCAGGGTCACTGATCGTCATGTTGGACGTGATATTGGTTGTTGGCGCGGGGCAGCTTGCTGCAACCGCGGCGGGGGCGTGATCGGAAAGAACCTCAACAGCCCCGATACCACCAACCGCTAGTGTCAGTGCTGCAAGTGCTGACACAGCGCGTTTCGTGCGTAGGTTTGACACAGTCAAAACTCCATAATTCACGAGTGAATAAATACTCTTAAAGAATACAGCACCTGCGCACAAATTTCATAGGCTTTTTTCAGACGAACTAGCTGCAACCAGCACTAATACTATCATTCAGCGAGACCAAAAAATCATCCTCATCAACCACGGCTCCGCCCGTAATCGCATGGATAATAGTTGCGGCGGATTCAATATCGCGGATCGATCGCATCCGTTCCAAGCGCTCACTGCGTGTGACAATCGCCTCAGGAATCTGGACCTGTCCCTTCGGTAGCCACCGAAGCCGATACTCAATAACTGCGCCCTGCGCCCACTGCTCCCATCGCAGTACGTGGGGTGCGCGCTCAACCTGGTGCGCCTCGATCATCATCATCGACTGATTGGCAATCGGAGTCAGCAGCGCATATCCGTCAACGACCTGTTCCGAAGCCTCTGCGCGTTCCCGGTCACGAGCCAGCGCCTCGCGCAATTCATCACTGAGCTCGGGAGCCACCGAACGAAGCTCCCTCTCTGCTGCGGCTTCTCGACGCGTCTGCGGAGGCGCATCCTGGCCAATGAGCTCACGCGAATCGATGACCTCGGGGAAGGCGGAAGACAAGGCCTCGGCAAGCTGAGCAGGACCCAGCCAGCGCGGTGTGTAGACCGCCAAGGACACCGCAGAATCCGGATCGGGCTGAATAATGCGGCCACTGCCCGCGATGCGCAGCGCACCCGCAAGGCGACGAGCCATCCGCTCCAGCACAAGTAAAACCTGGTATTCGGTCCCGAAAGGCAGCCCCTCAGGGAAGGCTTCAGCCCAGCGATCGCTGCCGCGCAATTCCTCGGGAACGCGCGCGCCTCGCATCGGCTCGCACTCCAAAACCCACGCGCTGGTCAGATCCGCACCCAAGCCAAGTTCGCCTCGAACATTAACGGGAAGAGACCAGGGGCCGGACAATTCGACTCCCCCGCGCAGGTGCAGACGTCCGGGAGCCACCCAGTGGGCCTCGTCCCAAGCGGAAACGGCAAGCGCTTCAAGCTCATCGTCCTCAACGGAAGCCCCCACGCAGAAAAGGTGGTGATCCTGTGCAAGCTCAAGGGGCAGCGGCAAAATCTCACGCTCACCCGCCGAAACCCCCATAGATACGCGTGCCACGTGATCATCGATGCGGATCTCACCGGTATCGTTCACACGCAGCGCAGTATCGAAAGCACGCAGCCCACCGACCGAAGTCATCGAGGTCTGTGTCAAAGGATGCGAAGCAGTCTCACTCAGCGAGGGTTCTCCAGCGCCGCGCGCTGAATCATGCGCTTCCCCAGCGGGGACCGCGTCCATTCGTTCGCGAAACGACCGGCGACGAGGCGGCAGAGAGGCTTCCTGTCCCACGGTTAGCGCTCGATACGTGTACGAGTGAAACGCAGGTGCGTCCGAGAGGGCGTGGGGCCGCGCTGTCCCTGGTAGTGCGAGCCGAGGCCCTCACTTCCGTAGGGGTACTCGGCGGGAGAAGACAGGTCGAAGAAGCACAGCTGGCCGATCTTCATTCCCGGGTAGAGGAGGATCGGCATGGTCGCAGTATTCGACAGCTCCAAGGTCACGTGGCCTGAGAAGCCGGGATCAATGAAGCCAGCGGTTGAGTGCGTGAGCAGGCCCAGGCGTCCAAGCGAAGACTTGCCTTCCAAGCGCGCGGCAATATCGTCACCTAGGGTGACCAATTCATAGGTCGCGCCCAGCACGAATTCGCCGGGGTGAAGGACGAAGGGATCATCCGGCCCCACATCGACACTGTGGGTGAGGTCAGACTGGTCGGCCGCGGGGTCGATTACCGAGTAGCGATGGTTGTCAAAAAGCCGAAAAAGCCGATCCAAGCGCACGTCAATACTTGCGGGTTGAATCAGAGAGCGATCCAGCGGATCCAGTTGGATTCGTCCGCTATCAAGGCTTGCCGAAATATCGCGATCACTGAGCAGCATGGTGCCATTCTCGCACAGTTTCGGCTGCCTATTGTGCCTCGGCGGGCGCGTTGGCTGACCGCTAAGCTACCTCTTGTGCCAACCCCAAATTACGAGATGCTTCGCGCGCCAATCCTCGCGTGGTACGAGCTCCATCGCCGCGAGCTCCCCATGCGCGCGAGCGACGTCTCCCCGTGGGGAACCTTGGTCTTTGAGGTGATGAGCCAGCAAACCCCGATCCCGCGCGTGCAGCCAATTTGGGAGCGGTGGATGAGGCTGTGGCCGACTCCTGCAGATTTCGCTGCCGCTTCCCCCGCCGAGGCTTTGGTCGAGTGGGCACACCTGGGTTATCCCTCGCGGGCACTGCGGCTTCGCGAGTGCGCGCAGGTTATTGTGCGTGACTTCGGTGGATCTGTTCCCGATAGCTACGAGGCCCTGCTGGCCTTGCCGGGGATCGGCCCCTATACCGCGAGCGCTCTTGCCTCCTTCCAATTCCACGAGCGCATTCCCGTGTTGGATACGAATATTCGCCGAGTTTTTGCGCGCGTGCGTGACGGGGTGGAGTTTGCTCGGCGCAGTGCGCCTTCTCGCGCTGAGTTTGCGGCCGCAGTTGACTGGTTGCCCGAAAATGGTGCGGATTGCGCCCGTTGGAATGTGGCGATCATGGAGTTTGGAGCGCTCGTGTGCACGCAGCGCTCCCCCAAGTGCGAGGATTGTCCACTGCGCAAGGACTGCGCATGGGCAAAAGCCGGTTTCCCGCCTGCCGAGGTGCGGCCTCGTGGGCAAAGTTGGAAGGGGACGGATCGCCAGGCCCGCGGCCGGGTAATGGCGGCACTGCGGCGCTCTCCGGAGGGGATCTCCATTGACGAGGCCGTGGCCGCGGCGCGCTTGGAGGGCGCGGATCCCGAGCAGGCGCCTCGGGTCATTGAGGCACTGATCAGCGATGGCCTGGTTGCCGAAGATTCGACAACCAGGCACATCACACTTCCTCGGGAGTGAGGAAGAAGGGAGGCCTTGGAGGGGAGGCCTATCCCTTCACGGCTCCAGCTAAAGCGAAGCTTCCTCCCGAGACCTTTTGCATGATCGCGTAGAGGATCAACGCCGGGCTGGAGTAGATCACTGCGAATGCGGCCAGTTTTCCGTAGACGACCGCGCCGTGCGTCCCAAAGAATTGGTAGATGGCGACGGCTGCGGGCTGAATGTCCGGGTCGGTCGTGAGGATGAAGGGGACGAAGAAGTTCCCCCAGGTCGCAGTGAAGATGAAGATGAAGACCACCAACAGGCCCGGCTTCATCAGCGGTAGGACGATGGTGCGCAGTGCTTTGAGCGCGCTCGCGCCATCGACCCAGGCCGCTTCTTCGAGGGATACGGGAACGGAGTCCATGAAGTTTTTGAGCATCCACACTGCCATGGGCAGGGAGGTTGCGGTCATGAAGCAGATAATCCCCGGGATTGAATCGATCAAATCCATGCTGACAAAGAGCGAATACACGGGAACCATGAGCGCCGTGATGGGAAGGCAGGTTCCAAAAAGAATCGTGTACATGAATCCGCGCGCGAAACGACTCTTGTAGCGAGAAAGCGGATAAGCCGCGAGCGCGCCAACGAACACGGTCAAAATGGCCGTACCAAAGGAGAGAATCGCGGAGTTCCACAGCGGCAGCCACGTGCGATCAAATGTCGCAATATCCGAGTAATTCGAGGTCGTAAAGTGCTCGGGGATACTTAAGGACACCGTCGCTGTCGGATTGAAAGACGCGAAGAGAACCCATGCCAGTGGAACGACAAAGGAGATGCCGATCAGAGCAAGGATTGTGCTCGAAATCAGACGGACGGTCTTTTCTCGCGGGTTCGCGACGGAGGGGATTTCTTTGCGCTGCGTAGCCATTAGTCCACCTCCGGCTTGAGAGCACGGATGTAGACCAGAGCGAAGAGTGCGCCCAGAACAATGGTCACGGTCGCAATAGCCGTTCCGTAGCCAATCAGGGAGTTCTTAAAGGCTTCTTGGTAAGCCATGACCGGGAGGGTCGTGGATTGAGTGCCAGGGCCACCACCCGTCATAACCCAGAGAAGGGTGAAGACGCCCAGGGTCTGAAGGGTCGTCAACAGAAGGTTGGTTGAGATAGACCCCTTGATCATTGGCAGGGTGACGAAGCAGAATCGCTGCCAGCCTCGGGCGCCGTCAACCTTCGCTGCTTCTTGAATCTCAGGCGGAACTTCGGCCAGCGCGGCGGAGTAGACCATCATCGAGAAGGCTGTTCCGCGCCAGATATTCGCCATGATCACAGAGAACATGGGGAAGGTCAGCAGCCAGGTTGTTCCACCGAGGCCGATGTAGCTCAGCAGCGTGTTCAGCGTTCCGTCGGTGGAGAAGAAAGCGTAGAGCGCAAAAGCGGCGACGATCTCCGGCATAACCCACGCGATGACAACGACGCCACCGACCAGGGTAGAGAGAATCTTGGGGGCTTTGCTCATGAGCATGGCAAGGGCGAGCCCCAAGATATTTTGGCCGATCACAGCCGAGGCGACGACGAAGATGATCGTCAGCAGGACCGCTTTCCAGAATGCTCCGCTGGACAGCAGATCCGCGTAGTTCTCGAGGCCAACAAATTCAGGATTTGCTGCTTTGTAGCCCGAGAGGGCGGCATTGGTCAAAGACCCATACACCGAATATGCAATGGGACCTACGAGGAACACCGCCATGAGGGCAACTGCTGGAAACAGAAGACCCATTCGGCCCGTTTGGCGGGCGGCGCGAGCAAGTAGCGTCTCGCGTCGCCCGCCAGGGGTCGCAGTGCTCTCGGTCCCCACACGAACCGAGGTGGACATGTTACTTCGCCGCTTCGATGTTCTTCTCGCCGACGATCTTCACCAGGCCCTCGTCATAGGCCTTTGCGGCCTGTTCGGGGGTCTGTTCCTTGGTGACCACGGATTCGGTGGCCGTCTGGATATTCGTGGAGATCTGCGGGTAGTCGGGAGTTGCAGGGCGGAAGTGCGTGTACTTGACGATTCCAGCGAAGAACTCGAAGGAGGGGTTGGCCTTGAGGTACTCAGGATCGGAGACGATGTCCTTACGGACGGCAATCGCGGAGGTCGCGATGGAGTACTGCAGGGAGCCCTTCTTGTTCAGAGCGGTCTTGACGAAGTCAGCTGCCAGTTCGGGATCCTTGGTCTGGGATCCAACAGAGAGCACCCAGCCACCGGAGAGCGTGGTGAATCCGGGTTCTTGCCCCTTCTGAGTCGGCATCTTTGCCAGACCGATGGTGTCTTGCCATTCGGCCCACTTGGTGGAATCCTGCATCCACACGTAGGGAAGCCAGGAACCATCGATATCGATGGCGAGCTTGCCCTTGGGGAGAAGCTCGGTGGACACGCGGGTACCGACTGCCTTGTCCAGTGCGACATCGTT
>ERZ772999.1455-NODE-1455-length-13857-cov-3.137734_pt1 | contig 13857 bp, 9 predicted proteins | sample MGYA00511467_ERZ772999 | MGnify/ENA primary metagenome ERZ772999 (study PRJEB29015, sample SAMEA2738064) | human oral metagenome | biome: human oral; feature: human-associated habitat; material: saliva | place: China | collected 2218 ...
TGATACGGATGCAACTCGTTTAGTGATTCCATTCTTCAAAGATATTATGCCGCAATTAGGTCTATTCTATATTGTGTTGTCTTACTTTGTGATTGTCGGTACAGGCAATGCAGTAAACTTAACCGACGGTTTAGATGGTCTTGCAATTATGCCAACAGCGTTAGTCGCAGGTGCATTTGCTTTAATCGCATGGGCGACTGGTAACGTTAATTTTGCAGAATACTTACATATTCCTTATATCAAATATAGCTCTGAAGTCGTGGTTTTTTGTACCGCAATCGTAGGCGCGGGCTTAGGTTTCTTATGGTTTAACACTTATCCAGCTCAAGTCTTTATGGGCGATGTGGGCTCTCTTGCACTTGGTGGTGCGCTTGGTGTTGTTGCCATCCTTGTTCGCCAAGAATTCTTATTAGTGATTATGGGCGGGGTATTTGTTGTTGAAGCCTTGTCTGTGATTTTGCAAGTGGGCTCTTACAAATTAAGAAAACAACGTATTTTCAGAATGGCACCAATTCATCACCACTTTGAATTAAAAGGTTGGCCAGAACCTAGAGTGATTATCCGGTTTTGGATTATTTCCTTGATGTTGGTGTTGATGGGGCTTGTAACGCTCAAACTAAGATAATTTTTGTAGGGTGCACTTGTTGCACCCTGCGTGATCCCAGAATACGAGAGAAGAAAAACAACATGACAACTCTATATCAAAATAAAACTATCACCATTATAGGCCTTGGGAAAACAGGCCTTTCTTGCGTTGAATATCTTCAATCTCAACAAGCTAATATTCGTGTGATTGATACACGCCAACATCCAGCAGGTGCGGATAAATTACCTAAAAATGTTCCCTTACATACAGGTAGCCTAAATCAACAATGGTTACTTGAAAGCGATATTATTGTCATTAGCCCAGGACTTGCCGTAAAAACACCTGAAATTCAGACCGCACTTTCAGCGGGTGTGGAAGTGATTGGGGATATTGAATTATTCTGTCGAGCTGCCACCAAGCCAATTGTCGGGATTACAGGCTCTAACGGTAAAAGCACTGTAACAACATTAGTCTATGAAATGGCGAAAGCTGCGGGAATAAAAGTGGGCATGGGTGGAAACATTGGTATTCCTGCGTTGTCATTATTAAATGAAGATTGCGATCTTTATGTATTAGAACTTTCCAGTTTCCAACTTGAAACCACTTACAGTTTGAAAGCGGCTGCAGCGACTGTGCTTAATGTGACTGAAGATCACATGGATCGCTATGTGGATTTAGAAGATTATCGCCAAGCCAAATTACGTATTTACCATAATGCGGAAACAGCGGTAGTGAATTTAGAAGATAAACTCACTTTTGGCGAAGGTGAAAATCAAGCTAAGAAGGTTGTATCTTTTGCTGAAAATCAAGCAGATTACTGGTTGAAAACCGAAAACGGTAAACAGTACTTAATGGCGAAAGAGGAAGTAATTTTACCTTGTGATGAAGCAACCTTGGTTGGTCGTCATAATTACATGAATATTTTAGCCGCTACAGCATTAGCACAAGCAGTAGGCATAAATTTAGAGGCAATTCGTACCGCACTTCGTCAATTTAAAGGCTTAGATCACCGTTTCCAATTAGCCCATCAAGCGAATGGTGTTCGTTGGATTAATGATTCTAAAGCCACCAATGTAGGCAGTACCGTTGCGGCATTAGCAGGGTTATATGTTGAAGGAACATTACATCTTTTATTAGGTGGTGATGGCAAAGGTGCAGATTTTTCTGAACTCGCTGATTTAATCAACCAACCTCATATCTCAACCTATTGCTTTGGTCGTGATGGCAAACAACTCGCGGCACTTTCAAGTCAAAGTAATTTGTTTGAAACCATGGAACAAGCCATCTCATTTTTACGTCCACATTTAAAATCAGGCGATATGGTGTTATTATCTCCTGCTTGCGCAAGTTTGGATCAGTTTGCCTCTTTTGAGAAACGTGGCGAAGAATTCACTCGTCTAGCAAAATTAGCTTAAAAATTAGGGTAGTAATGGAATTTATCAATAAAATTAAACAAAATTATGAACAATGGGCGAGAGTGACACCGCAAGGGTTGCTCTATGATCGCGCATTGTTTTGGCTTTTTGTCGTGCTATTGCTGATTGGTTTGGTGGCGGTAACTTCTGCTTCGATGCCTTACAGTGCACGCGTATTTAATGATACATTCTATTTTGCAAAACGTGATGCCGTTTATGTTTTGCTTTCTTTTGCAACCAGCTATTTAACGCTCCAAATTTCTTCCTCTCAATGGGAAAAGTGGCACGCTAAAATTTTCTTATTAGCCATTGTTTTATTAATACTGGTTCTCGGTATCGGTACTTCTGTTAATGGTGCAAAACGTTGGATTTCTTTAGGAATTTTAAATTTCCAGCCTGCGGAATTTGCGAAGTTAGCGTTAACCTGTTTCCTCGCGAGCTATTTTACGCGTCGTTATGATGAAGTACGTGGTAAAAAATTCAGTGCGGCTAAGCCTTTCATTGTGATGGGGGTATTAGGGGTATTCTTACTAGCTCAGCCTGACTTAGGGAGTACCGTTGTACTTTTCGTTATTACCTTTGGCATGCTTTTTATTGTTGGGGCAAATTTTTGGCAATTTATTTTGCTAATTGGTACAGGCATACTTCTCTTTGTATGGCTGGTTCTCTCTGCCTCTTATCGTTTAAAACGTTTTACCGGTTTCTTAGAGCCATTTAAAGATCCATACGGAACAGGATTCCAGCTGACTAACTCTTTGATGGCCTTTGGTCGTGGTGAAATTAGTGGGGAAGGACTCGGTAACTCGATTCAAAAACTTGATTATCTTCCTGAAGCACATACTGACTTTATCATGGCGATTATTGGTGAAGAGTTCGGTTTTATTGGTATTTTGGTGGTTGTGATTCTCTTAGGGTTATTGATTTTCCGTGCGATGAAAATCGGACGTGAATCACTGATGCTAGAACAACGTTTCCGTGGCTTTTTTGCTTTAGGTATTAGTTTCTGGATTTTCTTCCAAGGTTTTGTCAATCTAGGCATGGCCTTAGGGATGTTACCAACAAAAGGTTTAACTTTCCCATTAGTGAGTTACGGTGGTTCAAGTATCATTATTATGTCGGCGACCGTAGGGATTTTATTGCGTATTGACCATGAAAATAGATTACAACGAGGTGGTCAAGCGCGTTTGAGAGATGATTAGGGATATTTATGAGTAAAAAATTATTAGTTATGGCGGGTGGTACTGGTGGACATGTTTTCCCCGCCATTGCGGTTGCTCAAACCTTACAAAAAGAAGGTTGGGAAATTTGCTGGTTAGGTACCAAAGATCGAATGGAAGCACAACTTGTACCAAAACATGGTATTCCGATTCGTTTTATTCAAATTTCTGGGTTGCGTGGTAAAGGCATTAAAGCATTACTAGGCGCACCTTTTGCTATTTTAAGAGCAGTATTGCAAGCTCGTAAAATTATCAAAGAATATCAACCTAATGCAGTATTAGGTATGGGCGGTTATGTATCTGGTCCAGGTGGTATTGCAGCAAAACTTTGTGGAGTGCCGGTTATTTTACATGAACAAAATGCCGTAGCAGGCTTAACCAATGAATGGCTGGCTAAAATTGCGACACGTGTATTACAAGCTTTTCCAACTGCATTCAAAGATGCCGAAGTTGTAGGAAACCCGGTTCGCCAAGATTTATTTGAAATGCCATCACCACAAGCGCGTTTTTCAGAAAGAAGTGGAAAATTGAGAGTACTTGTCGTGGGTGGAAGCCAAGGGGCTCGCGTACTCAATCAAACGATTCCACAAGTAGTAGCGCGTTTGGCAGATAAACTAGAAGTGCGTCATCAAGTGGGTAAAGGTTCTGTTGAAAGTGTGACCGCACTTTATGGTAAACATGCAGATTCGGTCAAAATTACAGAGTTTATCGATGATATGGCAGAAGCCTATGCTTGGGCAGATGTGGTGATTTGTCGTTCTGGTGCTTTAACAGTATGTGAATTAGCGGCAGTGGGGACACCAGCAATTTTCGTACCATTCCAGCATAAAGATCAACAACAATATTTAAATGCAAAATATCTTGCCGATGTCGGTGCAGCAAAAATCGTTCAGCAAAATGAATTAAATGCGGATGTGTTGGTCGATTTCTTAGAAAAAACAGATCGTGAAACCTTGCTAGCGATGGCAATTAAGGCAAAAGAAATGTCAGCACCATTAGCGGCTAAACGTGTAGCTGATGTCATTGTAGAGAATGCGAAATAAGAACAGAGAAGTTGAGGGATAGTAAATAAAAACCCTTAACCTAAAAGTGCGGTTAAAAATAAAGGTGAAATAATATGAAACATATTTCGGACGAAATTAGAAAGATTATCCCTGAGATGCGTCGGGTTCAACAAATTCATTTCATTGGTATCGGTGGTGCCGGTATGAGTGGAATTGCCGAAATTTTATTAAATGAAGGTTATGATATCTCTGGTTCTGATATTGCAGATGGTGTCGTGACTCAGCGTCTTGCTCAAGCTGGCGCAAAAATTTTCATTGGTCACCAAGCTGAAAATGTGAAAGGGGCAAGTGTCGTCGTTGTATCCAGCGCGATCAATGAAGATAACCCTGAATTAATTGCCGCAAAACAAAATCGTATTCCCGTGATTCAGCGAGCACAAATGTTGGCTGAAATCATGCGTTTCCGTCATGGCATTGCGGTTGCAGGAACTCACGGTAAAACCACAACAACAGCCATGATTTCGATGATTTATACTCAAGCGAAACTGGATCCAACTTTCGTTAATGGTGGTTTAGTTAAATCAGCCGGTAAAAATGCGCATTTAGGTGCAAGCCGTTATTTAATCGCTGAAGCAGATGAAAGTGATGCTTCTTTCTTACACTTACAGCCAATGGTTTCTGTGGTGACCAATATTGAGCCGGATCATATGGATACCTATGAAGGTGACTTTGAGAAAATGAAAGCCACCTATGTGAAGTTCTTGCATAACTTGCCGTTCTACGGTTTAGCGGTGATGTGCGCAGATGATGCGGTATTAATGGAACTTGTTCCTCAAGTTGGACGTCAAGTATTAACCTATGGTTTCAGTGAACATGCTGACTATCGTATCGAAGATTATGAACAAACCGGTTTCCAAGGCCATTACACTGTAGTTTGCCCAAGTGGTGAACGTATCAATGTATTATTGAATGTGCCAGGTAAACACAATGCGTTAAATGCGACAGCCGCACTTGCTGTGGCAAAAGAAGAAGGCATTGGCAATGAAGCGATTTTAGAAGCGCTTGCAGATTTCCAAGGCGCAGGCAGACGTTTCGATCAATTAGGCGAGTTTATTCGTCCAAATGGTAAAGTGCGTTTAGTGGATGATTATGGCCATCACCCAACTGAAGTTGGTGTGACAATCAAAGCAGCACGTGAAGGCTGGGGAGATAAACGTATTGTGATGATTTTCCAACCTCACCGTTATTCACGTACTCGCGATTTATTTGATGATTTCGTACAGGTATTATCCCAAGTGGATGCATTGATTATGTTAGATGTGTATGCAGCTGGCGAAACGCCAATTGTCGGTGCAGATAGTAAAGCACTTTGTCGTTCTATTCGTAATCTAGGAAAAGTCGATCCAATTTTAGTTTCTGATACGGAACAACTTGGCGATGTGTTAGATCAAATTATTCAAGATGGCGATTTAATTCTTGCCCAAGGTGCGGGAAGTGTAAGCAAAATTTCTCGTGGTTTAGCTGAACGTTGGAAAGCATAAATACACCGAAAAATAACCGCACTTTTGACGAAGAATAAAAAGAAAACAGGATAAAACAATGAATTTAAAACAAGAAAAAATTGCCGTGTTGTTAGGCGGCACATCAGCTGAACGTGAAGTGTCTCTTAATTCTGGTGCAGCTGTGTTAAACGCCTTAGTAAGCCAAGGTTATAATGCACACGGTATCGATCCTAAAGAATATAATGTCGCGAATTTAAAAGCAGATGGTTTTGATCGTGTCTTTAACATTTTACATGGTCGCGGTGGTGAAGATGGCACCATGCAAGGTTTATTAGAACAAATTGGCTTACCTTATACTGGTTGTGGCGTGATGGCTTCAGCATTAACCATGGATAAAATGCGTACTAAGATGTTATGGAAAGCCTTTGGTTTACCTGTTGCCGATATGGAGATTGTGACGAAAGAAAACGCTCACGAACTAAACCCACAAGCAGTGGTCGAAAAATTAGGTTTACCTTTGATGGTTAAGCCATCTCTTGAAGGTTCAAGTGTGGGTTTAACGAAAGTAAAAGCAGTCGAAGAATTAAAAAGTGCGGTCGATTATGCACTTAAATTTGATAACACCATTTTGATTGAAGAATGGTTGGCTGGTGATGAATTAACTGTACCTATTTTAGGTGGCGAAGTATTGCCTGCTGTTCGTATTGTGCCAGAAGGTGAGTTTTATGATTACGATGCGAAATATATTTCAGATAATACTCAATATTTTTGCCCTGCCGGCCTTTCAGCTGAGCGTGAGCAAGAATTAGCGAAATTAGTTAAACGTGCTTATGACGTAGTAGGTTGTCGTGGTTGGAGCCGCATTGATGTGATGACTGATGCGCAAGGTAATTTCCGTTTAGTGGAGGTAAATACGAACCCTGGCATGACAAGTCACAGTTTATTCCCTAAATCTGCGTCAACAGTCGGTATTTCATTTGAACAACTCGTCGTGAAAATTTTGGAGTTGAGTGCGTAATGAATGTAATTAAGCGCAAAAATACACCGCCAACGCAATTTGGTCGCTCATCTAACGGAGAAGGTAAATTCCGTTTTATGTTGCAGATTAAACTTGCTTTGGTGTTACTTTGTGCGGGGCTAGGGTATTTCGTTTATTCAAACTGGCAAAATTGGCTCGAAAGCTTAGACGGTGATAGAAAAATTACTGCCTATGCATTAGTGGGCCAAAATGAATTTACCACTTATCCGGATGTGCAAGATGTATTACTCAAAATGGGTTCACTTAAGGGCTTCTGGGGACAGGACGTTAAGCAAATTCAAGAGCAGCTTGAAACAATTCCTTGGGTAAAAGGTGCGGTAGTTCGTAAAATTTGGCCAAATCGTTTAAGTATCTGGTTATCAGAATATCAGCCAGTCGCCATTTGGAACAAAACAGAGTTCGTCACAAAAGAGGGAACGGTTTTCCAATTGCCGATGGATAAGTTAAAAGAAAAAGCTTTACCTTATTTAGGTGGCCCGGATTATCAAAGCTTAAAAGTATTAGAAGCTTGGAATCAAATTTTTGCTGATTTTAAAGCGAAAAATTTGGTGGTTAAAGGTGTGGCAATTGATGATCGTGGTGCGTGGCAAGTTACGTTAGATAATGATATAGTATTAAAACTTGGGCGCGGAGATTGGAAACCAAAATTAGATCGATTTGTAACGATTTATCCACAAATTGAAGTGCCTGAAGGTAAACGAATTGATTATGTAGATTTGCGCTATGCATCTGCATCAGCAGCGGTTGGATTGACAGATAAGTAAAAATAATTCATTGGGTGTAATAAGAAAATGGCAAAAGAGTTGGAACCGAAAGTAATTGTAGGTCTTGAAGTTGGTACATCAAAAGTTGTTGCTGTCGTTGGGGAGGTGCTTCCTGATGGCGTAGTAAATGTACTTGGCGTGGGTAGTTGTCCATCGAAAGGGATTGATCGTGGCAGTATTACTGATTTAGATGCCGTTGTTAATTCTATCCAACGTGCCATTGAAGCAGCTGAATCAATGGCCGATTGCCAAATTATGAGCGTGACTCTTGCGATTACAGGTGAACATATTCAAAGCCTGAATGAGAGCGGCTTTGTTGCTATTTCTGAAAATGAAGTGACTCAAGATGAAATTGATGATGCTTTGCATACAGCGAGCTCAGTAAAATTACCTGAAGGTCTTTCTTTATTACACATCATTCCACAAGAATATGCCGTAGATAAACAAGTTAATATTAAAAATCCATTAGGTTTACAAGGTGTTCGTTTAAAAGCAAACGTACACTTAATTGCGTGTCACCAAGACTGGCAGAATAACTTGAAAAAAGCAGTTGAGCGTTGTGGATTACAAGTTGATAAAGTTGTGTTCTCCGGCTTTGCAGCAACACATTCTGTTTTAACTGAAGATGAAAAAGATCTTGGTGTTTGCTTAGTTGATTTCGGTGCAGGCACCATGAATATGATGGTTTACACCAATGGCTCATTGCGTTTCAGCAAGGTTATTCCTTACGCAGGGAACATTGTAACGAACGATATTGCTCATGCATGTACTGTTTCTCGTGCAGAGGCAGAGCGCATTAAAGTGAATTATGCGAGTGCATTATATCCGGCACGTTTACATGGTGATAAGAAAATTGAAGTAGCAAGTATTGGTGGTCGAGCACCACGCGCTTTAACAAAAAGTGATTTATCTTTAATCACTTCAGCAAGATATATTGAACTATTAGGCGTTGTTAAGGACGAATTAGATAAGCTCAAAGCAGATTTAGAAACCAAACATATTAAATTTGAATTAATTGCGGGTGTCGTTATCACTGGTGGTGGTGCACAGATTGAAGACTTAAAAGATTGTGCATCAAATGTATTTGGTTGCCAGGTGCGTATTGGTAGTCCATTAAATATTACGGGTTTAACAGATTATGTGAATCGTCCACAATATTCAACTGTAGTGGGATTATTACAATACCATCATCAAAATAGTGATAATGATCCTGTGGATAATAATTATGGCGATGAAGCATTAGGTAAAAAATTCTGGAAAGGCCTTAAAAATATTTTCAACAAAGTGAAATCAGAATTTTGATCATTTTGGCTTTTTCATTTACAATAGAAAAAATTTAACTTTTATTAATGTGCTAGCAGAGTATTAGCAGTAACGGAGAACAGCAAATGTTATACCCAGAGTATGGTGATTTTGAAGAGCAAACAGGTGCACTGATTAAGGTTGTCGGTGTCGGTGGAGGCGGCGGTAACGCAGTTAACCACATGGTTGCTAACATGGTGCAACAAGAATTCAATGGTAATTTCTTGGGCGAAAGTGCAATTGATAGCGAAGAACACGGTAAAATCGTATTCTATGCGGTGAATACCGATGCGCAAGCATTACGCAAAAGCCAAGTTCAACAAACTGTACAAATTGGTGGGGCAACAACGAAAGGTCTTGGTGCAGGTGCAAACCCAAATGTAGGTCGTAAAGCGGCTGAAGATGACCAAGAAGAAATCCGTAAAATGCTTGAAGGTGCAGACATGGTCTTTATCGCAGCCGGTATGGGCGGTGGTACAGGTACTGGTGCCGCACCAATCGTCGCTAAAGTCGCGAAAGAATTAGGTATTTTAACCGTTGCTGTTGTTACTAAGCCATTTAGCTTTGAAGGCAAAAAACGTATGCAATTTGCTGAATTAGGGATTAAAGATCTTTCACAATACGTTGATTCAATGATCATTATTCCTAACCAACAAATCCAAAAAGTTCTCCCTAAAAATGCAACGTTAATTGATGCTTTTGCTGCTGCGAATGACGTATTACGTAACTCTGTTATGGGCATCTCTGATATGATTACGTCTCCTGGTTTAATCAACGTGGACTTTGCAGACGTAAGAACCGTTATGTCAGAAATGGGCCAAGCAATGATTGGTTTCGGTTCAGCTCAAAGTGAACCAGGTGCGGGTCGTGCAGAAGAAGCAGCACGTCTTGCAATTAAAAATGATTTATTAGAGAAAGTCGATCTTTCTAACGCTAAGGGTATCCTTGTTAATATTACCTCAGGTATGGATCTCGGCTTTGACGAATTTAACGTAGTGGGTGACACAGTAGGTAGCTTTGCATCAGAAGACGCTACTATCGTTGTGGGTACCAGTTTAGTCCCTGAAATGAGCAATGAAATTCGTGTGACGATCGTTGCAACAGGTTTAGGTGATGTTGTTGCGGCTGAGCCAGTAGTGATTGCTCGTCCTCAAGCAGCAGTACAACAAGCGCCAGTTCAACAACCTGTAGCACAAGAAACGATTCAACCACAACCGCCAGTTGGTTTACATGGTTTAGATGCATTAAGACATAATCCACAGCCAGAACCAGCACAGGAACAAAATCCGCAATACGGTAACTTAAATAAACCGCTTGATCCAAGCCGTTTAGAACAGTTAAGAAATAATCCTAATTTCTTTAATCCGGCATCATTTGGTCGTGATGAGAAATAAGAGTAGAAGTAATCTTGTTGTGAAGCAATAAGGTAAAAGAGATGATTAAACAAAGAACATTAAAACAAAGCATTAAAGTCACAGGTGTCGGCTTACATAGCGGTAAAAAAGTAACATTAACGTTGCGTCCAGCTATGCCTAATACTGGCGTGATTTACTGTCGTACCGATCTTAATCCGCCGGTGACTTTTCCTGCGAATGCAGATTCAGTGCGCGATACAATGCTTTGTACTGCACTTGTGAATGAACAAGGTGTGCGTGTTTCAACCGTAGAACACTTAAACGCAGCATTAGCAGGTTTAGGTATCGATAATATTATTATTGAAGTTGATGCACCTGAGATTCCAATCATGGACGGTAGTGCGAGCCCATTCATTTACTTGCTTTTAGATGCAGGTATTGAAGAACAAAATGCACCGAAGAAATTTATTCGTATTAAGAAAAAAGTACGAGTAGAAGACGGTGATAAATGGGCAGAATTCAAACCTTATAATGGTTTCCGTTTAGATTTCACCATCGACTTTGATCATCCAGCGATTAGTAAAAATGTACGTAATTATGTGATGGATTTCTCAGCGCAAGCATTCGTACATCAAATTAGTCGTGCAAGAACCTTTGGTTTCATGAAAGATATTGAGTATCTTCAATCTCAAGGTCTTGCGTTAGGTGGTAGCTTAGATAATGCCATCGTATTAGATGATTACCGTATCTTAAATGAAGATGGATTACGCTTCAGAGATGAATTAGTTCGTCATAAAATGCTTGATGCGATTGGCGATCTTTATATGTGTGGCTATAACATCATCGGTGATTTCAAAGCTTATAAATCTGGTCACGGTTTAAATAACAAGCTACTCCGTGCTGTACTTGCCGATCAGGAAGCGTGGGAATTTGTTACCTTTGAAGATAAGAAACAAGTTCCACAAGGTTATGTTGCGCCTGCGCAGGTACTCATCTAACAATGTTTTGTTGAAAAGCTATACTTCTTTCGGGAGTATAGCTTTTTTATTTCCCATCTTGCTCTATTATTTTTGTTTTCTGCGAAGGTAAAGGGCGGTCAAAAATAGAGGTGTTTTTTATTATGAAAAAATTATTTACCGTGCTTCCTCTTGTGCTAGCAACTTCTGCTGCAATGGCATATGAACAGGACAAAACCTATCAATTTACCATATTGCACACTAATGATACGCACGGACATTTTTGGCCGAATGCAAAAGGTGAATATGGCTTTCCAGCGCACAAAACAATTGTTAATCGCGTAAAAGCTGAAGTCGAGCAAAAAGGTGGCTCACTCATTTTATTAAATGCAGGTGATTTTAATACTGGTGTACCTGAGTCAGATATGCAAACAGCAGAACCTGATATTAAAGCAATGAACGCAATGGGCTATGAGGCAACTGTATTAGGTAACCACGAGTTTGATAATCCACTACAAATTCTTGATATGCAAGAAAAATGGGCGAACTTCCCATTCTTATCTGCAAACGTGATTAATACGAAAACAGGTAAAACCTTAGTTAAGCCTTATACCATTTTAAATAAACAAGATCTTAAAATTGCGGTGGTTGGTTTAACCACAGAAGATACGGCAAAATTAGGTAACCCAGAATACCTTCATAATGTGAAGTTTGAAGATCCAACAACGGTAGCAAAAGCCACATTAAAAGAGCTAAATGAAACCGTTAAGCCCGATGTAAAAATTGCTTTAACACATATGGGCTATTACTATGATGCGAAACATGGTTCAAATGCGCCTGGTGATGTAAGTCTTGCGCGTAATTTAGATAAAGGTGCATTCGATATGATTATCGGTGGTCACAGCCATGATCCGATTTGCGTGGATGAAAAAGGCGTATGGATTAAAGATTATCAACCTACTCAGCCATGTAAACCAGATTTCCAAAATGGTACTTGGATTATGCAGGCCTTTGAATGGGGCAAATATGTTGGTCGAGCTGACTTTGAGTTCAAAAATGGTGAATTAAAATTAGTGAATTATCAATTAATTCCAGTGAACTTGAAGAAAAAAGTGAAAAAAGAAGACGGTAAAACAGAATATGTGAACTATGCCGAAGAGATTCCACAAGATCCAGAAATGGAAAAACTTTTAAAATCTTACCAAGATAAAGGTGATGCGTTATTAAGCCAAAAAGTGGGTAAATTAAATGGTAAGTTAGAAGGTGACCGTACCATTATTCGTTTTGAACAAACTAACCTTGGTCACTTAATTGCAGAAGCACAACGTCAAAAAGCGAAAGCAGACATTGGTATCATGAACTCAGGTGGTATTCGTGATTCTATCCAAGAAGGTGATGTGACTTATAAAGACATTTTAAAAATCCATCCATTTGGTAACATTGTGAGCTATTTTGAATTAACCGGTAAAGAATTACTGGATTATTTAAATGTAGTGGCATTGAAAGAAGTGGATTCTGGTGCCTATGCACAATACTCAGGTATCAGCATGACAGTAAATCGTGCGGAGAAGAAAGTTGAAAATGTGAAAATTCAAGGTAAACCATTAGATTTAAATAAAACTTACCGTATTTCTTTACCAAGCTATAATGCAGCAGGTGGAGATGGTTATCCAGTCATGACCAAAAATCCAACTTTCGTTAACACAGGTTTTATTGATGCGGATGTTTTAAAAGAATTTTTTGAGAAAAATTCACCTATTAGTGCTGAAAAATACATCCCTCACAATGAAGTAACCTTTAAATAAGGAATGAAATGGCATTAGATTTATCAGAAATTCGTCAGCAAATTACGCAAATTGATCGCAGCTTGTTAAAGCTGCTTTCAGAGCGTCACCGCCTGGCATATGATGTAGTGAGAAGCAAAGAAGTGACGCAAAAAGCGTTGCGTGATTTAGAGCGTGAGCAACAGCTCTTACAAGAGCTTGTGCAATTTGCTGAAAGTCAAAATTATCAGCTTGAACCACAGTATATTACATCAGTCTTCCAAAAAATCATTGAAGATTCTGTGCTTACACAACAAGTATATTTGCAGAAAAAACTCAATGAGCAACGAGAAGAAACGTTACATATTGCTTTCTTAGGCAAGCGTGGTTCTTACTCTAATTTGGCTGCGCGTAATTATGCGGCTCGTTATAATCAGCAGTTTGCTGAAATCAGTTGCGATTCCTTTGCTCAAATTTTTGAAAAAGTTGAAAGCGGAGAAGCTGATTATGGCGTACTTCCTTTAGAAAACACCACATCAGGTGCAATTAATGAAGTTTATGATTTGCTTCAACATACCACCTTATCTTTGGTGGGCGAGTTGGCTTATCCTATCAAGCACTGTGTTTTAGTGAATGAGCAAGATGATTTAAGCAAAATTGATACGCTTTATAGCCATCCACAAGTGATCCAGCAGTGTAGTCAATTTATTCAAAGTCTTGAGCGTGTGCATATCGAGTATTGCGAAAGTAGCTCTCATGCAATGCAGCTCGTGGCAAGCTTGAATAAACCGAATATTGCGGCATTAGGTAATGAAGATGGTGGCAAGCTTTACGGCTTACATGTGTTAAAACATAATATTGCCAACCAAGAAAACAACATTACTCGTTTCATTGTAGTAGCCAAACAAGCTCGTGAAGTTTCACCGCAAATTCACACAAAAACCTTATTGTTGA
>ERZ772999.1458-NODE-1458-length-13832-cov-17.563548_pt1 | contig 13832 bp, 12 predicted proteins | sample MGYA00511467_ERZ772999 | MGnify/ENA primary metagenome ERZ772999 (study PRJEB29015, sample SAMEA2738064) | human oral metagenome | biome: human oral; feature: human-associated habitat; material: saliva | place: China | collected 2218 ...
CTTGTCAGGCATAATTGTTTTTGCAGTTTTATAGCAGTTTTTGTGCTATACATATTAACGCATGAATCTTTATTTTTTTCTTTGATATTTAATCAAAAATAAAAAAATAACCGTCGGAAATTCAACGGTTATAAATACATGGTGCGGTCTAAGGGATTTGAATTATCAAATCGCCTTTTTGCTTGCTATCTTCTGTTATTATATACCTTTATATATTCACTGTATACCAACATTTATTTATTATATGCTTTTGTCTAATTTTAACTAAGTTTATTCGCTTGGCTGTCAATAGTTCCGTCAAACTATATTCCCAAACGATCTATGACAGTTTGGTTGTTACGCCTGGACTCTTCAAGCATATCACTTGTTATACTTGCGTATCGCTCTAGAGTAAACGCTGGCGTTGCATGACCTAGATTTTCTTGTACATTTTTCACATTATCGCCAGCTCTTAAAGCATTTACCGCGTATGTATGACGTAAATCGTGTAGCCTTCCGTATGGTATATCTAAAGTTTTGATAGTTTTCCTAAATATAACACCTACATAATCATAGCTAAGATGGGTGCCTAGTTCATTGCAAAATATAAAATCCTCTTCAGCGTTATAAGCCTTGCCATATTTAGCCTTATTTTCTTCTTGTTCGCTTTTAATGTTTTTTAATAGATCTATTATACCTTTAGGCAGTGCTACATTCCTAGACTTATAGTTTTTAGGAGTAATAAACATATGACTACTATTTATATATTGTAGCTGCCTATACACCCTAAGCGTTCCACGTTGCCATTCTACACAATCCCATGTTAAGCCTAAAACCTCTGCACGTCTAAGCCCAGTAAAAAGCGCCATTTTATAAAAATTATAGTATGGCGTTTCTTTTAAAGCCTTAAATAATATACGCACCTCTTCATCAGTAAAAACGCGTATTTCAGGCTTTTCGCTTCTAGGTAAAGTGATATATTCACACGGATTATTCTTTATGTAGCTTAATTCTTTCGCCTTATCTAAGCTACTATTTAACGTTCCTATGATGTTTTTTATTGTTTTAGGACTAGACTCTAAGCCATTTATAAACATCTGTACATTATGCGGTTTTAGCTTCTGAAGAGGCATATCCCCAATAGTAGGCTTAAAATGATACTCTATATGTGTTTTATATGATCTAAACGAACTAGGTTTTAAATGGCGGCAATACTGAGCTAGCCATATATCAAGCCAGGCGCCGACTGTAAGTTTATTTGTTTTTACATAGCTACCGTCATTTATTTCCTTTTGTAGTTTGTGCAGCTTTTCGAGAACCTCTTTTTGTGTTTTACCGTATAAGTCCTTACGCTTACGTTTTCCCGTAAGTTCATCATAGCCTAAAGATACCGTACAGCTCCAGCGCCCATCTTTACGCTTATATATGCTGCCTTCTCCGTTTGCTCTTTTAGCCATATCTATGCTCCTCTAAAATGGCAATATTTCATTTTCTGGCATATTTGCATATTTATTTATTTGTTTTTCGTGCCATAGTTCTAAAATTTCACTATCTATTCCAGCGTTTTGATCTAATGCTATTAACATTTTATTCAATTCATCAATATAGCGCCTCATTATATCAGACTTGAAAAAGACACAAGGATATAGCAAAATATCACCCCACGCGTCACCTAAATGGCAATCACCCAGCCCCATATTAACAAAAAGTTTTTCATTTTTTACCCAAGCAAAAATAACATCCATAATGTCGGTATAGTAATTAGATAAAATTATGCTTCCACGTTCATTAGAATTTCCACAAAGCCAATCTAATGAAACATTATACACCTTTGAAAGAGCTATTAAAATTTGAATAGGTGGTAAAGTTTTCCCCTTTTCATATGACGACAATGTTGCTTGTTTTAATTCTGTTCCTGAGATTGCTCCTACTTTTTCGATTATTTCTTTTTGTGTGACATTCTTCTCATATCTTATGTCGCTTAATCTCTTGCCAATTATAGAGCGTATATCATCATTCATTTTTCCCATTTTTATTTTATCTCCTCAATTTTTATATATCTAAATAAACGATACAACAGAAAGAAAAAAAAAGCAAACGAAAAATTAAATTCATTTTTGTATTGATTTTACAATTTAAATTGATATAATATGATTAAAATAGAAAAAATAAGAAAGGCGAGTTAAAATGAAATTTAATAAGGAAAAATTCGATTTGATTAGGGCTAAAAAAGGGTTAACGGTTCAAAATATTGTTGATAATGCAAACGTGGCATATAAAACATTATGCGCCGATAACATCGGGCCTATTCCTCTTGGGAAAATTGCAAAATACTTAAAAGTAGATCCGGAGGAGTTAATTATTAAAGATACGGGAACACATCAAACAACAAAACGCATTAATGGGGATTAACTGAAGAGGTGGAGCATGGAACAGACAAATAACATTTTGACATTAGCGCAAATTCAAGAACGCTTACATATAGGAACAAATAGCGTTTATGAATTAGCTAAGCGTAAAGATTTCCCAGCTTTTAAGGTTGCTGGCAGATGGCTTATTTCAGAAGATGCATTCAATGAATGGATAGCTAAGAAGTCTTTAGGTGGTGACGCTATATGATGGACCTAAGAGAGCTAGAACGATACTTTGAGAATGTAAAGTGGCATGGTAGTGATAGTTTTGTATGCTCTAGCCCATTAAGGCGTGATAGTGACCCTAGTTTACGTATAGATTACAATAACGGAAAAATCTTAATAAAAGACTTTTCATCACATGCAAGCACTGAAGAGGTTTTAGCTGCAGTAGGTTTAAGCCCTAAACAAGTCTTTGGTAGCATTGATTATAAACCGCCATCATGGCGTAACGGCTTAAAGGCTGAATACCGTTATTATTCCCCTAAAGGGAAATACCTATATTCAAAACTGAGGTATGAAGAGGCTGACGGTAAAAAGAAAATCCGTTATGGTGAAATATATGGCGACCTTAAAAAGAGCGATAAAAAGCCACCTAACACACCTTTAACCCTCTACAGACTGGACCGCTTACAGTGGGCTATAACAAAAGGCTTACGCGTTTACTATGCAGAGGGAGAAAAAGACGTAGACACCCTAACAGAATTAAAGTTTTTCGCTTGCTCTGCTGGAGGCGTTAGCGACTGGAAGAGCGAACACGCAAGATTCTTTAAAGGCGCTAAACTAACCATACTTCAGGACAATGACAAAGCTGGCGCAGAATTAACTAACAGAATGTTAAACGATTTAAAAGGGTATTGCCATAGCATAAGGGTAGTAATACCCTCTTCAAAGGATAAAGGCGACGTTACAGACTTCCTAGAGCATGAAGGCAGCGTAGACGACCTAAAGGCTCTAATTGATAAAACACCTTCAGAGCTTGCGCCCTGGTGCTACATCGTGAACAAAGGAAGGGAAAATCAAAATACAAAAATAAACTCTAGCATATTGCAGAACTACGTTATTAGAAATGATAAGTGGCTTAAAATACCAGGGAATACGGAAACATCTACGGCGTTATTCTTTTATTCTGATGGAGTTTATAAAAGGCTTCACTCTGTAGAGACAAAAGGGATTATAAGGCAATATATCCCCCCTGAGTTGCTTAAATCGGCGACCTTGAACGACGCGTTCAGCCTTATGACCTCTTCAGTAATAGAAAGTATACAATTTGATGCCCTTAACGCTGAAGAGGAATACATAAACTTTAAGAATGGTATTTATAATCTAAAGACACAAACATTAGAGCAACACACGCACAAGCTAAAAAGTACAATACAGCTAAATTGTAACTATGACGAAAACAGCAAGATTCCCACAACATGGCTAAAGTTTATAGATGATCTATGTACCTCTTCAGATGGTATCATTCAGGAAGATATGAAGCAAGCCATACAAGAATGGTTAGGTATATGCATATCAAACCGTAAGGGCTATAAAATCAAAGGCGTATTTCTTTTATATTCTCCATTGGGCAATACTGGCAAAAGTGTATTTATGAATATTCTACGTTATATAGTAGGCTCAGAAAATACCACTAATGTATCAATGCAAGATCTAGGAGATAAACAAGGCGCTGGAAGATGGGCTACTGGTAAAGCGTACGGGAAAAGGCTAATAATTGTAGGTGATCAAGACAGCTCAGACATATCAAGTAGCTCAGTATTCAAGCAGATAACTGGCGGTGATGCTATAGGCGCAGAATTTAAAGGTGGGCAAAACTTCGATTATATATTCAATGGCGTTATCGCTATAGCTTGTAATAATTTGCCGACATTCAAAGATGATAAAGGCGGACACATGCTAGATCGTTTGAACATATTCAAGTGCGAGAACTCAATACCAAAAGAAAAGCGTATACCAGGTCTTTTAGATACGCTAAAGGGAGAAGCTGACGGTATCGTAAAATGGGCTATTGATGGGTTAAACCGCTTTATATCTAACGGTGATAAGTTTACCCATTGCGCTAGTTCTGAAGAGGCTAAACGCAAATATGGACGTGATTCTGACACATTGTACGATTTTCTAAGCCATTACTATGATATAACTGGGAACATTCATGACCACATACGAAAAGTAGATTTTTATAAAAAATACAAGAACTATTGTGACAAGAACGAAAGAACGCCTATTTCCTCCAAAAATATGCCTATCCGTATGGAGTCGCAAGGCGTACCTTTAAAAGAGAAAGGGCGCGACGGCTATGATGCTTATATAGGCATTAAAGAAAAGGAATTTATAGAGATAGATTGTCAAATAGGGTTTGAAGATTAGCTATCAAGTGAAATTTTAACGCTATAAGTGATATAAAAGTGACACATTTTTAAGAAACTCACTTTTATAAAATGCTTAAATTTCAATAGCTACAGCCGTTATAAGTGAAAAAGTGAATATTTTATATATAATATAAATAAATAAATATATATATATATAGTATAGTGATATATCAGTGTGTGTAGCGCTGGTAACTAGTTGCGAAAAAAGTCACTTTTTCACTTTTTACCAATGTTTAATCGCAAATAACAGCATACAGATAACACATAACAATATATAAAGCCAAATACAAAGTGACACGCTTTAAAAAAAATCACTTAAAACATCACTTTTACGGCAAATTACTACAAACGATATATATAAGGAGAAAAAACAATGATACTAATAACTAAACGTGGAGAAATGATACAAGATCCATGCTGTATTGGCTATTATGCTGACAGTGAACCATTAGCTTGTGACTCAATAATAATATCTGCTATCCCAAAGGGATGTAATCAAAGAGTAATAGTTGGGCGCGTTCATAACGATACGGCCGCAGTAGATTTAATACATAGATATGCGATGGCTGTAAAACGTGGTTCAAAAGAGATAATATCCTGGAGCGAACTAATATAGTATCTGCAGAGGTGCAAGCATGGGAAAAAAGAGACTTGCGCAGCACCTAAGGAACAACGAAACAAGACACATTATACCTTGTAGCTTCAACGAAGAAAATAAAATGAACTACGAGCGAACTACGGAGATTGTTTTATATGAGAACACCGAGGGAACACCGAGAAAGAACCAATATAGTAATGAACAGCTGGTGAAACTAATACAAGAAGGTAACGACGACTTAATACCGACACTATGGGAACAAGTAGAGAGGTTTATACACCTTAGAGCCAATCTGAAAGCTAAGGAGATGGACAAAGAAGAGTTAACGGAGGATTTACACCATGAGGGATTTTTCGCACTTATAAAGGCTATTAAGGGCTTTAATCCCTCTTCAGGTGCTAGCTTTATCCATTATTTATCGTTCCACCTTAAAAATTCATTTAATACAGCTTTAGGGCTAAGAGGAACAAGAAAACAGAATGACCCTTTGCATAACGCTATTAGCTTTGATATACCTTTGAACGCTGAAGAGGATACAACACTAAAAGACTTGATTGTTGATCCAGGTGGCGAAGAACCATTACGCAGCATTGAATACACCGACTACTATAGGAATATAGAATCTATACTTAGTAAAGCTATTACAGCAATACCGAACAAAGACGAAAATAGATTGTTGCGTTATATGTTCGATAATGGATTCGGCACTATTACAGTTTCTTGCGCTGGTAAGGTTCTAGGTTTAAATAATCCACAAAGCAAATATAGAAACGCACTAAAATATCTGCGAACGTATTTAACTCTTTATGTAGATGTAAAAAAAGAATTATTACTTGCTGGCTTAGATGTATCATGTTACGGTTCAAGTGTTCATTCATATAGACGGAGTTTTACCTCTTCAGTAGAAAGAGTAGCGCTGAAGAGGGACAGAGTAAGGGCAAATTTACTAAAAAAGGGTTATTATCCTGGAGAAATAAGAAAAATAGTATCAGATTATGACGACATTGATAAATTCACGCTATAGCGTTTGCTCTGATGAATTTTAATCTACTTTAGGATAGATATTATAGCTAGATATCAAAGTCGCTTAAATCTCAATTTAGAGCCTTAAACAAGCGTTACGCATTTTCAACATGATATATACATGCAATAAGCTATATATACGTACTATATGAACCAGTGGCAACGATTGGGGACATAGGTTTACTATCTAAATATATAAATCTATCATCAAGTTATTTATAGCCACATCATAATTGCAGCCCCCTATTCACATTTTATATTGCTTACTATAGCTACTCAAATATTCCATATTAAACAGTCCCTTGCATCAGTTACAAACAAGGGACTTTATTTTATATAGGGTATATGTAATTTTTTACTGCTTTATCAATATAAAAAAGCAAATCCCTACAGCCACCTAAATGGTAGAGCCTTGAAAATCTGCTTTTTAGATTATGTTATATATATCCTGGTGCTACCTTACAAAACCTTATATTTGATTATATATATATATTTATTTCTCACATTTTCCAACAATTAAAAGCTATATTTCTGTTATTGACTTTTAATTTGCTGTATGGTAGATTATCAATAAATAAAACATTCAGTTTTTGGAGGGTAGTCCCCTGACCCTTTAAGGTTGGGGCTCGTGCTACCCTCTTTTTTTATTTCAAACACATAGCAATATATTTAGGCTAGATCTCATCAAAAGATAATACCAATTCAAACCCCATCACATTAAGAATTTTTTTAGCATCTTCAAACCCAAAGTTTTTTTTATTAAATAAGCTAGTTAATGATTGCGGAGTTATTCCCAGCTTATCGGCTATATTTTTTTGAGTGATGTTATTTTCTAGCATCAATTTTTTTATCTCAATTATTACTTGCTCATTGTTTTTGTAGGTTATCATGATTTTATCTCCTTTTTTACTAATAACATTATAAGGCAAATAGCTATATAAGTCAAGTAAAATATCATATAAATACATAAAAATATAATATAAATCACTTGACAAATAAGGTAAATTACCTTATACTATAACTAAGTTAAGATAGTAAACTAAAAGGAGGTAGAACAATGCCAACAAGAGAAATATTATCAGAGCTAGAGGACATAAGCATAGAAGCTAAAAGAGTTAATAGCTTAGCTGGCGCGCTGTTTTCTGCGTTCTATGAAGGTAGTGGAAGCTACAAAGAATATGAATGGGCTTTTGATTCAATGTTAAATCAGGCTCATAATTTATCAAATAAGCTAACTGATCTACGTGACAACGCTACAGCGATTTTTAGAAAAGAGGCAAATAAGTGATTACAACAAGATACGACACAAACAGCACGATGCGACTAATAGGATTCCAGGGACTTGACTATGTTTACTATAATGACGGATTAGAGAAGCTGGATGATATACTGAGAGCCTATCAGTCAAGGCATGAGGCAGCTAGTGCAAGGGAGTTAATGTTAGATGCTTACATGCTGGGTTTTGTACAAGGCATGAAATACGCAAGAGGAAAAAAAGCGACTTCCAAAACGACGAAAATTTAGCTTTTCCAAAACAAAAACGCACCCTTTTTTAGGGCAAACAAAGCAACAACCTCATAAAACCTCAAGCAATTAACATATTGCAATTACAACCGATTCGCACACTTAAATAATAGCGAGCATATAAACATAATTAGTTTAGTGTTCGCTATTTTCTTTGCACCCTTTTTTGTACCGTTGCACCCTTTACAACACATTTCATATAAGCTAGCTAAATATGATATACTGTTTATAGTGTTTTGTTTTGCTGGTTTCGAGCTAGCGCAGTGGCTGCATTTATTGCAGCCTTTTTAATAAAAAAAGAAGAGGTTTTACCCTCTTCAGTAACGCTCTATAAACTTCGTGGCTGTCAATTCTTCCGTCAAATTATTTTATCTGACTAAATTTAGCGCAACAAAGCTAGTTTTTCCAATGCATAAAGCGTTTAGATATATGGTGCGGTCTAAGGGATTTGAACCCCCATGAGTTTCCTCACACGGACCTGAACCGTGCGCGTCTGCCAATTCCGCCAAGACCGCATATACACTTCATCTCACCCATATAATTATACATAATATATATTGATTTTCAAGAAGCAAGGTTTAGAAAAACTTGATTTTATTTAAAAAGATAGAGCTTCTCAAATCGAAATTTAAGAAGCTCGTATTTTACTTGTATTTATAGCAATAGCTGCATCCTTCTTCCTGTAAAATTTTCCAGTAGATTGGAACACTGAGAGAGCCTATTCCATATCGTCCTTCAGCATAATTTATGTAAAAATAACTATCTACTGCCTGTTTGAGCTTTGTTTTTTCTACTTCCTCAAGCCCATTAATCGGCAATTTTTTTAATCTAATCCCTTTGATGCCATAATAATGCTTGTAGTTATATGAATCTGGAAATAGATATAGCTCGCTGATATTCTTTTTGTTATATAGGTATACGGCAGCGCGACCTATTGAAGCGTGGTCATCATGTGGTGAGAAATCTTCTAAATTAGGAGCATGGGCACGTACTGCAGCTCCTTCATATTTGTTCACCCACTCTAGCATGTACTGACGAAGTGCCTTCGTGTTATCTTTGAGACTTCCGTCAACAAATCTGCCTTCTGTATGTATATTATTTTCGTCTACTCCAAGTGCAGTTAGTGCCGACCTAAACTCCTTGTTGCGACTTTCAGTAAACTGAGCCTTATTCTCTATTAAACCACTCTTAATCATAAGATCACATGCACCAGATGAAGATCCATCCGTTATCAAAACAACATGAACCTCTCGCCCATCTCTGAGATCTTGTATTATACCACCAAAGTGGGAAAGCGTTTCATCATCTTGGTGTGCAATGAAGTAAATAGCAACATTTGACTTTGCTTCTTTTCCAAAATCTATAGCGTATTCGCTTACCTCTTCATCATTTTCCGTTATAGAAACATCTTTCTCAAAGATCCTCACAAGTTCTGAAGCCCTAAGCTCTCTTTTACTTCCAATTGCTATACATTTTTTTATATCCTTCAGATTCGAGTATACATGTGCGTCCTCAAATTCCTTTCGTCCTGTTACAAAGACTGGCAAATTAAGATTTTTGCCCAATGTCCCCCCTATAGCACATTTAGCAGGGCTTGTAGCCGGATTACATATAAATCTATCAATCCTTCCCTTAAAAAAATACTCTGCGATTGAGCGATCATTTATCGGAGTTTCATCGTTATCAAATCTGAAACATGATTTAGTGTATTCACGAAGAACAAGTTCTGTCTCTGTACTAATCGTTCTAGCATCGCCTATAAGATAAATGTTATTTAGGGAGATTCCCTTCAAAAAATCCCTTTGCTCCTTAGATATCTTCTCATCAAAGAAAAAAATCGGCCTTCCTGTTGCTAAAGCAGAGAAGGCATTCTCTGCATTTTGTGTTTCACATATAAAGAGTTCCTTTATTCCACCATCGCTATTTTTCAAAATTTGCGCAAGTACACTTTGGTTTATCTCGCTAGAGTCTTTCCCCATTATACTATTTAACTTGTAGTCTTTTGATAACTTAGCTTCTAGATTTTTCAAACTCTCTTTGTCTGTTTTTTTATCACCAACAAAGTAGATTAATCCATCTTTCTTGACATATTCTGATATATATTTTTGGATATCATCAAAATTTCCATCTTCTTCAATGATAAGTGGAACATTCTCTGCATTTGCAAGGCAAGCAGCTGATATTAAATTTGAATTATTGCCATCGCTAGCTATGACAATCTTATCAAAGCGGTCTATAGATTTTTGCTTCCTTATTTTTTCTGCGATTTTAAGTGAAGACTCTGTAGGGTTAGCTTCGCCTATTCTATCAACTCCATCTGGATCAGAATCGAATATCCCACTCAACTTAAGCCCCAAAGCTATGATAACTAGACTCAAAATTAATATTACTATTATTATCTTGTTAGGATTAATTTTTCGATTCATTTTCTCCTCCTGAAACAAAATCTATAACTATAATAAATAATACTATGAAAATATTAGCAATGCAATCTTATGCGAACTATCACCCATACTGGTTGAATTTAAATGTGAAGTGATGTATTATAATGGGTAAACCATTAGTTATACATGTGATAAATAGTGGTCACGGAGGATAAATATGAGATTAAAGTTTAAAATATACCTTGCCTTAGGGCTGGTCTTTTTATTTAGTGCAGGGCTTGTCTATGCGGACGAAAATCAGTCTGCACTTCCAGATTCTCAAGCTGAAGAAACTGAACAACAAGTTGATAAAAATATACAAAATCCAAATGATGTGCAATCACAAAACGGTGATACTACAGGTAAACAAAACCAGATCAATGCTTCAAATAGCAACAATTTACTAAGATCATCGCAGAATGCTAGCCTTAATTCTAACGCTAACAAGAGTAATGAATGGGTTTACATAAATAGTAATATCTACTACCTCGGTAGCGACGGTAATTATGTTAAAGGTATATATGAAATAAACAAAGTAATCTACTATTTTGATCCTACAACTGGTGCTCTAAAGAAAGAGGCCGGCTGGAGAACCTGGAACGGTAATAGGTATTTTACTAACTCAGAAGGAATAGCTTATAGAAACCAGTTTATCAGCTTTGGTCCTCGCAGATTCTATATGGGAGCTGATGGCTCAGTACAAACTGGTATATACAGAACAGCAGATGGAAGCCTCTACTACGCTGACAATAGTGGAGAACTTGTACAGAAGGCTCAATGGATTTCGCTAAATAGCAAAAGATACTTTTCTAATGCAGATGGAAAACTCTATATGAATCAGTTCATTAGCTTTGGACCTCATAGATTCTACATGAGTTACGATGGCTCAGTTAGCACAGGTATTCTTGCAGCAAATGACGGCAATTTATACAACGCAGATGCTAGCGGTGAGATTGTACAAAAAGCTCAATGGATTAACCTCAACGGCAAAAGATACTTTTCTAATGCAGATGGAAAACTCTATATGAATCAGTTCATTAGCTTTGGTCCTCACAGGTTCTACATGGGTGCCGATGGCGCAGCTATGACCGGTACTTTTACAGCAAGTGACGGCAAAGTCTACTCAGCAGACGATACAGGTGAGATACTAGGCAGTAAAGCTCAGTGGGTTGTGCGTAACGGCAAAAGGTATTTTGTAAGTGCTGATGGCCAGTTATACAAAAATCAGTTCATCACCTTTGGTCCACGGAGATTCTACATGGGGCCTGATGGTGCAGTTATTACTGGAATAGTAACAGCAAATGATGGCAGAATGTACAATGCTGACGACGAGACTGGCGAGATAATTCAGAAGGCTCAATGGATAGAAAAAAACGGCAAAAGATATTTTTCTAAAGATGATGGTGAGCTATATAGAAATCAGTTCATCTCATTTGGTTATCGTAGATATTATATGGGTAAAGATGCCGCTGCAATGACTGGAGTATTCACTGCAAACGATGGAAAAAAATATGCTGCAAAGTCAGATGGCGAACTTTACCGAAGCCAGTTCATAAACGCTGACGGCTTGAGCTACTACATTGATGAAGACGGTGCTGTAAGTATTGGAATATTCACAGCAAGCGATGGTAATAAATACTACGCTGATGAAAATACAGGCGCAATAGTAAAAAAAGCTCAATGGATTGAAAAAAACGGAAAGAGATACTTTTCTAATGCTAATGGAATACTTTATAGAAATCAGTTCATTTCATTTGGCACACATAGATTCTACATGGGACCTGATGGTGCGGTTATAACTGGAATATACGAAGCAAATGACGGCAAACTATATCATGCAGATGCTACTGGTGAAGTCGTACAGAAGGCTCAGTGGATTGAGATAAATGGTAAGAGATATTTCTCTAACTCTGAAGGCATTCTTTATAGAAACCAGTTCATTTCATTTGGCTCACTTAGATATTTTATGGGACCTGATGGCGCACTAGTAATTGGAAACTTTATATTCGAAGGCAAAAAATATAAAACTGACACAAATGGCGTTGCCACTGAGATAGGTTCAGCAGAACCAGAAAACAAGGTTCTTATTGGGTATATCGCAGCTGATGTCGTCAATGTAAGACCGACTGCAGGAACAGATAAGCCTGCTAAATTCCAGCTTAAATATAATACAAAGATTACAATTTTGAGCTCAGAAACAGGTAGCGATGGATATAAGTGGTACTATATATCGCATGCTGATGGAACAGGATTTGTTCGCTCAGACCTAATATATAATATTGGAGAAAGCGTACCTGACAACACAACCCCTAACATAATGACAGATGAAGAATTTGAACAATATATGATAACTCAGGGTTTCCCAGATAGCTACAAATCTTTGCTAAGAGCTATGCATAAGGCTCACCCTACTTGGATACTCAAGGCTGCGCAGACAGGTCTTGACTGGAATTATGTAATAACCAAGGAAAGTGAACTAGGTGTAAATACAGTCCATCTGACATCCCCTGACGCATTTAAATCAAAAGATCCAAACGCAAAAAATGCTGATGGTTCATATAAGGTTTATGATAGTGGCGGATATATTGCGGCATCAAGAGAAGCAATCGAATACTATATGGATCCACGTAACTCCTTTGATGATACTTTCTTTCAGTTCTTATCGAATAGCTACGATGGAAATACTCAGACGCTATCTGGAATAAACACAATTGTTAAGGGTACATTCCTAGGTAAAGCCTTCCCAGAAGGAGGATACACATCATATGCTGATCTTCTTTTGAACGCAGGCAAGAGATATGGTGTAAACCCATTCATACTTGCATCAAAGCTAATAAACGAGCATGGCAGCGATGGTAATTCAGGCTCTGTTTCAGGAAAAGTTGAAGGCTATGAAGGATACTACAACTACTTCAACATCGGAGCTTATGCACATAGTGGTAGATCTGCGATTGAGAACGGTCTAATCTATGCAAAGGAACACGGCTGGGATTCTAGAGAGAAATCCATAATGGCAGGAACTGAGTTCTTTGCTAAGGACTATATTAGAAGCAACAAAACTACAGCATATTTCCAGAAATTCAATGTTATGAACGGAGCTTCAGCAGTAGCAAGGGGCCAGTACATGACGGCACTCTGGGGTGCAAATAGTACAGGAGTAACACTTGGCAAGGGATATGTTTCGGCATATTCATCGGCACTGACCTTTGAGATTCCAGTATATCTCAGCATGCCTACTCTTCCAGCTCCTTATCCAAGATAAACAAAGAAGGCTGACTACCAATAACATGGTAATCAGCCTTTTATTTGCATAGCTACTTCCTCGCTAGTACCTCTCCAGCCACGCTACACGCGTACATAGCTGCAGTTTCTGCACGAAGTATTCTAGGTCCAAGAGTAACAGTCTCAAAGCCCATTCCTTTGAGCATCTCAACCTCATCATCACTAAATCCACCCTCAGGTCCAATAGCAATGGTTATGGATTCTTTCTTATCAAGGA
>ERZ772999.1460-NODE-1460-length-13813-cov-7.889155_pt1 | contig 13813 bp, 8 predicted proteins | sample MGYA00511467_ERZ772999 | MGnify/ENA primary metagenome ERZ772999 (study PRJEB29015, sample SAMEA2738064) | human oral metagenome | biome: human oral; feature: human-associated habitat; material: saliva | place: China | collected 2218 ...
CGATTTTCACGTTGTTTTTGTGCAAGTGCTGCTTGATAAACAGCATCACGATCACTACCAGCATACATATAGTCTGTTTCTTTATTTCTTTCTTTAGCGTATTCAACGCCGTTTTTCGACTCGATTCCTGCTGGTTTTTCAAATGTTGCAGGAACTTTATTATCTGAAGCTTTCTTCAGAACCTCTGCCATTATAACTTGGGTTGTTTTTGCCTGATTATAAGATAATGCTTTGGCAGCAGAGTCTACTACATCGGCACCTTGCCAAACAGCAACAGTATAGTCAGTTGTATAACCTATCATCCAGCTATCTTTAGTTGAATTTTCCACATCAATCCCATAGTTATAATAAGCAGAATCATCAAAGGTACTAGATCCAGATTTACCAGCCATGTCAAAGTTTGGAATTTTACCATTAGGAGATGTTCCATCTTCAGTTAAAACTCCTTTTAAGACGTTTGTCATAAGATAAGCTGTTTCTTCAGACATTGCTTTTACAGGCTCAGACTTAATATTTACTAATTCTTTACCATTAGCATTAAATACTTTTACAATAGTAGAAGGTTTATTATAGTAACCTTTATTACCGAATGAAGCAAAGGCTCCAGCCATTTGTAAAGTTGAAACTCCATCAACATTACCACCGATTGCAGTAGTAGGTTCATCTTTAGTTACAGGTATTCCTAATCTTTCAGCAAAAAGTTTAGCTCTTTCATATCCTACAGATTCAAAAGCGCGTACTGCGGGAATATTGTAAGACCAAGACACTGCTCGAGTCATAGGCACTGTTCCATGATAAATTCTATCCCAGTTTTGAATATAAAACTCAGTTCCAGCTATTTTATATGGTGTATCAGAAAATGTTGTTTGTGGGTCCCAACCATAATATTCTATCCCAGGAGCATAGTCGATTAGAGGTTTAATTGATGAACCAGGCTGTACACGTGCGTCTACTGCGAAGTTATAACCACCAGCTTTATAATTTTTTCCTCCACCAATAGCTTCAACAAGTCCTGTCTTAGTATCAAGAACAGAAATAGCAGCTTGAGATGCATGTGGAGTCATTGGATAAGATTGATTGTCTAACATGTCTTGAACATACATTTGCAATTCAGGATTTAAATTAGTATAAATTTTTAATCCCATAGATAGTGGGTCTTTGACATTTTCAAAGTTTTTATTTTCTTTTAATTCTTTTGTAATTTGATCTATGTAAGCAGCAAATTTAGGATTATAAGTGTGTTGGTTAGCTCTTTCTTCATTCGTTTTGCTTACAATACCTTCAGTAATTGGAGTATTAACTGCATCATTATATTCATCTTCTGAAATTTTTCCATTACTTAAAAGTGCATATAGCACTGTATCACGTCGTTCTTTAGCTTGTTCAGGATAATCATAAGGATTATATAATATAGGCTGTTGAGGCATCCCTGTTAAAAGAGCAACTTGAGGTAAAGTTAACTGATTTAATTCTTTATTGTAGAAATATTTAGCAGCTGTTTTTACACCGTACTGACCATCAGAATAGTATATTTTGTTCATATACATTTCTAAAATATCTTTTTTAGAATACTTATTTTCTAGTTTTAGAGATAAGTATGCTTCTTGAATTTTACGTTGTAATGATTTATCTGATGTAAGTAATGAATTTTTTACTACTTGTTGTGTTATTGTACTGGCACCTTGTTGAGCAGAATTAGAACGTATGTTAACAAGAACTGCTTTGATAAGACGAATAGGATCAATCCCAAGGTGAGAATAGAATCTTGTATCCTCTGTTGAAAGAACCGCATCAGTAATATTTTTAGGAATATCTTCTAATGATACATATTCTCTTTTTTCAGCTCCAACAGTAGCGATTAAATTAAGGTTTTTATCATAAATTTCTGATGATAAAGGATCTTGTAAGTTAGCCTGAGTAATATCAGGTACATCTCTTAATTCACGTGCAAATAGTATCATAACAACAAAGAATAATACTAAGCAAATAGAAAAAAAGATTGAACTTATATATTTAAATAAAGTTTTCATCTGTTATTAAAACTCACTTTCATTATTTTTTATAATATTTAAATAATCTAATCTTATTTTGTAGTTGAACGATAATTCAAATGCCGATTCTTCAAATTCACTAAGTTTTATTGATTTTCTTCCTCCGCTAATAGCTCGATCATGAAAGAATATAAAATTTTTGAAAGGTAAAATAAAGGTTCTATCTATTTTTTTAAAACGAACTATGATAAAAGTTATTCCACCGTGATCTAAAATTTTTTGCATATGTTCTATTTGATGGCCATGGATATTATTTAGAGAAAATGAAGTTGCTGAATTAGTCTCTTTAGCCTCAAAATCAATATATTTTCCATTCCAAAGACCGTTATAATCCGTAGTAGAAGGTGTTTTATAGAATGCTTTTGTAATCATAGCGCTAGATCTACTAGGATAATTAACTTCAACAATTTGAATAGGAATTGGCTTTTTATGAATGACTGCTATGTCATTATTTAAATAATATTTATTCGCAAAATTTATGTCTTCTTCAAGTTCCATACCCCGATTAGAATACTTAGTTTTTTGAATAAAATTACCTTTTTTATTAGGATAATTAAACATATATCCCTCCATAAATAATTATCTTATTTATTATACTATATTATCGAAAAAAATTAAATTACTAACAACTAAAAATATAATATTTTTGAAAAAAATCTTGAAAAAGAAATAACTGAAGATAAAGATAAAAAGTGTTGATAAATTAGTAATAATGAAAATCGCTATTAGTGTAATAAAAAGATATATAACAGTATTAAATTTATAAGTAAATATTCAATAAAAAATTACAATAGGCAGCGAAGCTAATAATAATTATAGTTTTAAATGTAATATTTTAAAATTAATAACAAAAGATTATGAATGAGTAATACAGTAATATATTTATAAAAAGTGAAATTTTTTGAAAAAAATCATAAGTTTTGTGGTATAATATAAGTAATTTTAAAAATGAGAGGTGGTATTGTTATGAGACAATCAAGAACATTTATTCCAACAACAAGAGAAGTACCATCCTCTGCAGAAGCAATTAGTCACAAGTTGCTTATTAAAGCGGGGATGGTGAAGCAGGTATCTGCAGGAGTTTATACTCATCTTCCCTTAGCTACTAAAGTAATTCAAAAAATTGAAAAAGTTATAAGAGAAGAACACGAAAAAATTGGCGCTGTAGAATTATTAATGCCAATTTTACAATCTGATGAGTATTGGAAAAAATCAGGACGTTGGAATAAAATGGGAGACGAATTAATTCGTGTTACCGATAGAAAAAATGCAGGGTATGCATTAAGCCCAACGGCTGAAGAAATCATCTGTCAAACAGTTAGTAATATGGTAACTTCATATAAACAACTACCAGTGAACTTATATCAAATTCAAACTAAATTCCGTGATGAAATTCGTCCACGTTTAGGTTTATTACGTTGTAAAGAGTTCATCATGAAAGATGGTTATTCTTTCCATGATACCCCAGAATCTTTAAGAGAAACTTATAAAGATTATTATCAAGCATATAGTAATATTTTTGATAGATTTGAACTTAAATATCGTGCGGTAAAAGCTGATTCAGGAAATATCGGGGGAAGTTATACTCATGAGTTTCAAGCTTTAGCAGAAGTTGGGGAAGATACTATTGCGTATACTGAAGAGAGTGATTATGCAGCAAACATTGAAACTGCGGCAGTAGTTGAACAAAACTACACTATGCCTACTGGTTTTGAGAAAAAAGAGCGTAGTTTATTAGAAACTCCAAATCAACAAACTATTGATGATATTGCTGCATATTGTGGAGTTGAAGTAAATCGTGCTATGAAAGCATTAGCTTTAAAAGCTGACGGAGAATTCTACTTAGTTCTTATGCGTGGTAATGATCAACTTAATGATATTAAATTTATGAAAGCTACAGGAACTTCTGAAGTAGAAATGGCAACTGAACAAGAAATTGAAGAAGTTATGGGTGGAGTAGTAGGTTACATGGGACCATTTGGTATTAAAAACTGTAAAGTAATCGGTGATAATGCTATTAAGTACATGTACAATCACAGCTGTGGAGCTAACAAAAAAGGATTCCACTACATTAATGTAAACCCAGGAGATTATGAAATTGATGCTCACTATGATCTTCGTATGATTGAAGAAGGAGATTTAGCTGAGGACTTATCAGGACCAGTTAAATTTGCTAAAGGTATCGAAGTAGGACAAGTCTTCGAACTTGGTAAAGGATATTCAGAATCTATGGACATTACTTACCTAGATGCAAATGGCCGTGCAAATCACTTCTATATGGGATGTTATGGAATTGGGGTAACTCGTGTTATTTCAGCAATCATTGAACAACACAGTGATGAAAAAGGAATCATCTGGCCAAAAGAAGTGGCTCCTTATCAAGTTCACTTAGTGTGTGTAGATGTTAAGAAAGAAGAACAAGTAAAACTTAGTGAAGAATTATACGATAGATTAACGGCTGCTGGTTATGAAGTACTTTATGATGACAGAGCAGAACGTGCTGGAGTTAAATTTAACGATGCGGATTTAATCGGTATACCATTACAAGTAGTTGTAGGTAAAAAAGCTGGAGAAGGAATCGTAGAAGTTAAAGAAAGAAAAACTTTAGAAAAAGTTGATACAGAAGTTGCTGATGTATTAGCTAAAGTAGAAGCATTCTACAAATAATAAGAAAAAGTTAAAATAATAAATACCAATTAAAAATAAATAGTTAATAGAAAATAACCATTTGTTTTTAGTTGGTATTTTTAGTATAATTTAAATAAGTGTAAAATTATATTGTATTGATAATTTATAATAATGTATTATTGAAAAGCTAATTCATTTTGTTAAAGTAGAAATAAAATGAATGGATTTTTTTCGTTTAATCGATAATTATTATAATAATTATCGATTTAGTAAACTGTAGGAGGAAGCATGAGTAATAAACATTTTTCTTTATTGGTTAAAACATTAGAATTAGAAGAAAGATTAGCCGACTCAGAACTTATTAATTTTTCTTTAGATAATATAGAAAAAGATAATAAAAATAAGACATGGACATTTAATTTCAGTGGTGAAACTTTGCCATTAGTAGATGAATTAACATTACTTATCCAAAAATTACGAGAAAGTTTTATGGGTGATTACATAGTTAATTATCGATTAAAAACAAATAATATTGTAACTGATGAGCAAATAAAAGATTTTTGGAAATATATTATATTAGAAAATTTTTCAGAAATATCTCAAGTTCTATTAGAGAGTATTTTATTTAGTGAAATAGATGTGAACAACAATGTTTTAACTATGAAGATAATGGCACCATCTATTTGGAATAATTTTATTAATGAGAGAAAACAGCAGATAATAAGTAGTTATTCTAATCTAGGTATTGCAATTAAAGATATTGTTCCTAATTTTTCTAAAACTGATGTAGAAGCGGTATTAGAAAGTCAAGAAGAGAAGATTTCCCAGGAAATAGTGAAACTAGAAGAAATTGAGAAAAAAGAAGCGGAACGAAAACCAAAAGAACCCGAGAAAAAATTTGTTGCCTTCGGTGGAGGTGGTGGAACTCGATATGGACAAGAAATCCGTGATGAAGATATTGTGGAAATTAAGGATGTTATTGGTTATGCTGGTGATGTAACAATAATGGCTCAAGTCTTTGGTACTGAAGAGATTGTACATAGAAATGGTTCAAGTCAGTATCGCTTAAAACTTACTGACTACAGTGATTCTATAATACTAAGACTATTCGGCAATAATCCTAATTCTAAGTTTCAAAATAAAAGAAGAAATGAACTTATAGATTTAGTAAAAGGAATTAAAAAGGGGCAGTGGCTTAAGATTCATGGAAGTGTTAGTAATGATCCATATTTAAGAGACACTATTATAGAACCGAAGTCTATTGAAGTTACTCACAAAGATGAAAAGAAAGATAATTATAGTGGTAAAAAGAGAATAGAGTTAAATACTCATACAAAAATGAGTCAGTTGGAAGGTATTTCTTCTGCGAAAGAATATATAGCTAGGGCTATGGATTGGGGACACGAAGCAATTGCTTTTACTGATACATATGGTGTTCAAGCATATCCAGAGATTTGTTTAAGTTCAAAAGGAAAAGAGATTAAACCTATCTATGGTCTTAATGCTTTTATTATGGACGACAGTATTACTGCTACAACTAATCCAAAAAATCTTAAATTAAAAGATGCCACTTATGTTGTGTTTGACGTAGAGACTACAGGTCTTTCTGCCGAACGTGATAGATTAATTGAGATTGCGGCTGTTAAGGTTAAAAATGGAGCTGAAATAGATAGTTTTGAAAGTTATATAAATCCACAAAGACCTATTTCAGAATTAATCACGAGATTAACTAGTATTACTAACGATGATGTTAGAGATGCTCCATTAGAAAAAGAGGTCATGACTAACTTTTATAATTGGTTAGATAAAGACGATATATTAGTAGCTCATAACGCTAAATTTGACCTTGGATTCTTAGACACATGTTTTGAACGTTTAGGTTTAGAGAATAAAAATAATGCTAGTATAGATACACTTTTTGTTTCTCGTGCTGAAAACAAAGAAGCAAAAAGGCATGGCCTTAGTAATTTAGCTAAACTATATAAAGTACGTTTAGTACAGCACCACAGAGCGATTTACGATACTAAAGCTACTGCAGAAATTTTTGTTAAAATGTTAGATCAATTGTATGAACTAGGTATTGAATATCATAATGAGATTGATGAAAAGATTGATTTAGAACTTGCTCATAAACGCTCTAGAACATTCCCATGCTCAATTTTAGTTAAGAATGCAAAGGGACTGAAAGATTTATTTAGATTAGTATCCTATAGTTGTACTGAATACTTGAATTCAGCTAAGCCTACAATTCCACGTAGTTTATTAGAACAATATCGTGAAGATTTATTAATCGGTAGTGGTAATGGTGATAATGAAGTATTTGAAGAATTATTAAACTCAAAAGAAGCAAAGGTGAAAAATATAATTGATTTTTATGATTATATAGAAATTCAACCAAAACATCATTATGCTAATTTCATAAGAAATGAAAGAATATCAGATAATACTGAGTTAGAAGAAATTCTGAAGAAATTAATAAAATTAGCTGAGGAAAAAGAAAAAATAGTTGTAGCAACAGGGGACTGTTATTATTTGGATGAATATCAACATGTTTATCGCCAAATATTAAGACTAACGGTGAAAAGTAATCCTGGTGCACGTGATTTAAAACCTATGGCAACATTCTTAACAACTGAAGAAATGTTAAAAGAATTCTCTTATCTTGATGAACAATTAAGAGAAGAAATAGTTATAGGAAATACTCACAAAATTAATGATATGATTGAGTTAGTAGTTCCATTAAAAGATAAGCTGTATACACCAAATATTGAAGGTGCAGCAGATGAAGTTCGTAATTTAAGTTATGATATGGCTCATAAAATATATGGGGAACAGTTACCAGAAATAGTAGAGAAGAGATTAGAAAAAGAACTTGCATCTATTATTGGTAATGGATTCAGTGTGGTATATTTAATTTCACATAAGCTAGTTAAGAAATCTCTTGATGATGGATACCTTGTAGGATCAAGGGGGTCTGTCGGTTCATCATTAGTTGCTACGATGATGGAGATTACAGAGGTTAATCCGCTAGCGCCACATTATGTTTGTCCAAAATGTAAACAAAGTGAATTTTTCCTAAATGCAGAATATGCTTCAGGATTTGACCTTCCGAATAAAAATTGTCCTCATTGTGATGTGAAGATGATTAAAGATGGTCAGGATATTCCGTTTGAGACTTTCTTAGGATTTAATGGGGATAAAGTACCCGATATAGATTTAAACTTTTCTGGTGAATATCAAGCAACGGCACACAACTTTACGAAAGAAATTTTTGGGGAAGATTATGTATATCGAGCGGGAACAATTTCTACAGTTGCAGAAAAGACAGCCTATTCATTTACTAGAGATTATTATGAGAAAAATGAAATAGAGAAGAGAAGTATAGATATTGAACGTATTGCAACAGGATGTGAAGGTTCTAAGAGAACTACAGGTCAACACCCTGGAGGGATACTAGTTGTTCCAAATGATATGGATATTTTTGATTTTACGCCATATCAATTCCCAGCAGATGATGAAACAAGTCCATGGCGAACTACTCACTTCGATTTCCACTCTATCCATGATAACATCTTGAAATTTGATATACTTGGACATGATGATCCGACTATGATAAGAAAACTTCAAGATTTATCTGGTATTGATCCTAAAACAATAGATGTATCTGATCCAGAAGTAATGGGGATTTTTTCAACAGTTGAGGCACTAGGCGTAACTAGAGAACAAGTAGATTCAGCCAGTGGAACTTTTGGAATACCTGAATTTGGAACAAACTTTGTTATTCAAATGTTAGATGATACGAAGCCGACTACATATTCAGAGTTAGTTCAGATATCTGGATTATCTCATGGTACTGATGTTTGGTTAGGTAATGCCCAAGAATTAATTAAAAATGGTACTTGTGAACTTAAAGATGTAATTGGTTGTCGTGATGACATTATGGTATATTTAATTCATGCTGGACTAGAAGAAGGTTTATCTTTCAAAATAATGGAAAGTGTTAGGAAAGGTAAAGGTCTTACTGAAGATTTTGAAAAAGCAATGATCGATAATAATGTACCAGAATGGTATATCGATTCATGTAAAAAAATTAAATATATGTTCCCTAAAGCCCATGCTTGTGCATATGTATTAATGGCTTTAAGAATTGCGTGGTTTAAAGTACATCAGCCACTTACATATTACTGTGCATATTACTCAGTTAGAGCTAGTGATTTCGATATCATAACGGTTGTTAAGGGAGTAGAAACATTAAAAGCGAAGATAAAAGAAATAAAAACTACAGATAAAAATGAATTATCAAATAAAGATAAAGATGCTCTTGTAAGTTATGAGATTGCTAATGAGATGATGGAGAGAGGATTTACATTCTCGAAAGTTGATTTAGAGAAATCAGCAAGTCATGATTATATCATTGAGGGAAATACGTTAATTCCACCGTTCTCGATTGTTCCTGGACTTGGAGATAACGTAGCGAATAAAATTGTTCAAGCAAGAGAAGAGAAAGCCTTTTTATCGATTGAAGATTTCTCGAAACGCGGAAGTGTTTCATCTACAGTAGTGGAATATCTAAGAGAGATGGGAACATTGAAAGGATTGCCTGAAAAAGCTCAATTATCTTTCTTTGATGAATTGTAATTGATATTTTTATTCACTAGAAATAGAGTGAAGTAAATAAAAAAGTGTTATTCTACAAAATGATAAAGTAATTAAGATTTTATATTGATAAAATTATTTTACTTTGTAGGATAACATTTTAATGTTTAATTAAAAAATAAAAGTATGAATAAAAAACAGTTAATACAATAGTTGCCAAATTTTGTAAATAGAATTAAGGAGTTACTCAAAAAATCGCGATTTTAGAGAAATTGATTTTGTTGAGGTACCCTCGTACAGTTTATTAGATATCTAGAAAGATTTTATAAAGTGAATTTAGGTATCAATAAACCACTGCATTTATGAGTTCTCAATATAAGCTTTGTTAAATTTTAAGCCTTTTGGGTTAGATACGTACTTTTTTTATAAATTAATATTAAAATAATTATTCAAACTTTATTTATTTTTTAATTTGTGGTAGTATTATATGTGATATAAAATGTAAATATAGAGATGGAGGAAACAACTTGGAAAAAATAGTTGTTAAAGGTGGAACACCTTTAATAGGAGAAGTACAAGTTTCTGGTGCGAAAAATGCAGCTTTACCAATATTAGCAGCTGGATTATTAGCAACAGAGGGTACAAGTAAATTTTATAACGTTCCTAAATTATCAGATATTAAAACAATCGGATTATTATTTGAAAGTCTAGGAGTGAAAATAGATTATAGACCTGATGAAAATACATTGGAAATGGATGCGAGAAATCCATTATTAACAGAGGCTTCTTTTGAATTTGTTAGTAAGATGCGTGCATCATTTTTAGTTTTAGGTCCAATGCTAGCACGTGAAGGAAGTGCTAAAGTAGCGATGCCAGGAGGATGTTCAATTGGAAGTAGACCAATTGATCAACATTTAAAAGGATTTGAAGCACTAGGTGCAACAATTATTCAAGATGCAGGGTTTGTAGAAGCTCGTGCAGAAAAAGAATTAGAAGGAACAACTATCTTCTTTGATTTCCCAAGTGTAGGAGGAACTCAAAATGTAATTATGGCTAGTTGTTTAGCAAAAGGTAAAACTACAATCGTAAATGCAGCACAAGAACCTGAAATTGAAGATATGATTAACTTCTTGATAAAAATGGGTGCTAAGATTGAAGGAAAAGGAACTTCTGTTTTAGTTATAGAAGGTGTTGAAAAACTAGTAGGAGCAGAGTACTCAGTAATGCCAGACCGTGTAGAAGCGGCAACATACATGATTGCGGCTGCAGCAACTAAAGGAGATGTTCTTGTTAAAGGAGCTCCATACAAAGATAATGTTGCTTTAGTGAGTAAAATGCGTGAAATGGGTGTTAACATTGAGGTAGTAGATGAAAACTCTATGCGTGTAAGTAATAAGTTGGATAGTTTAAAACCTGTAGATGTTAAAACTCTACCACACCCAGGTTTCTTAACTGATATGCAATCTATTATGTGTGTGTTAACACTTTTAGCTGATGGTACAAGTACAATTACAGAAACAGTTTTTGAAAATAGATTTATGCACGTAGAAGAACTACGTAGAATGAATGCTAAAATTAGAATCGAAGGTAGAAGTTCACTAATTGAGGGATTACCTCATTTAGAAGGAACTACTGTAAGAGCAACAGACTTACGTTCTGGAGCGGCATTAGTTATTGCGGGATTAATGGCAACGGGAACTACTAAAGTTATTGACATTTATCATATTGATAGAGGATATGTTGACATTGAAGAAAAAATGAGAAAATTAGGTGCAGATATTCAAAGAATAGATGAGTAGGATTTCATTATGAAACTAAATGATAAGTTAACAAGATACTTGCGTAATATAGCCTTAATGATAATTATATTTTATATTGGATTATTGCTAGGCTACACAATTCTAGGTAAGGGAAGTTTATTTGACTCTTTAAGCTTAAAGCCGATAAGACATATTAAAGATATTATATACAATTAGGAGGAAATGAAGATGGCAAATGATTTATTTGTAGAACTTCAACAAAAATTAGAAGGGAAAAATGTACGTATTGTACTTCCAGAAGCATATGATGAGCGTGTATTAGAAGCGGCTGTTAAATTAGGTGCTACTAGTTATGTTCAACCAGTGTTAGTTGGAAAAAAAGAAAAAGTAGAAGAGATTGCTAAAGGATTATCTTTAGATGCTTCTAACTTGGAAGTTATTGATCATGAAAACTACGAAAAATTAGAAGAATTAGTTTCTAAGTTTGTAGAACGTCGTGCAGGAAAAGTAACTGAAGAAAAAGCTCGTGAATTATTAAAAGATGTTAACTACTTCGGAACTATGTTAGTATATACTGGTGAAGTAGAAGGACTAGTATCTGGAGCAATTCACTCTACTGGAGATACTGTTCGTCCAGCATTACAAATTATTAAAACTAAACCAGGTACAAAACGTACAAGTGGTGCATTCATCATGAGTAAAGAAGATAAACGTTATGTATTCGCTGATTGTGCGATTAACCCAACATTAGATGCAGAAGGTCTAGCTGAAATCGCAATTGAAAGTGCAAAAACAGCTAAAAGCTTTAACGTTGATCCAAAAGTAGCAATGCTAAGTTTCTCTACTTTAGGTTCAGCTGTTACTGAAGATACTACAAAAGTGGCAGAGGCTACTAAATTAGTTAAAGAAAATGCACCTGAATTAGCGGTAGAAGGTGAATTACAATTCGATGCTGCAGTTGTACCTTCAGTTGCTAAATTAAAAGCTCCTAATTCAAAAGTACAAGGAGATGCTAATGTATTTGTGTTCCCAAGCCTAGAAGCTGGTAATATTGGATACAAAATTGCACAACGTCTTGGTGGATTTGAAGCTGTAGGACCAATCTTACAAGGATTAAACGCTCCTGTGAATGACCTATCTCGTGGATGTAATGCGGAAGATGTATATAAACTTTCATTAATCACAGCTGTTCAAGCTTTAGAAAAATAAGAATCTAATCTAAAAGAGGTTGACTTTGGTTAACCTCTTTTTCTTTACGGGATTTTTTGACATCGTTTACTTGATTTTGTATAATTAAGTAAAGAATATTGGCTATATTTATTGTGAAGAATACTGTTCATATGTAAAAAAATATAAGGGGAAATTAATAAAAAATAGCTTATTAGAATTTAAAGGAGAGATTACACTGGTAATTTATTTTTTTAATGTGTGTGAATAGTATTATGATAAAGTAGTAAAAAAGGAGATGTGAATTATGAATGATTTAGATTATTTTTATAAGGCAATTAATAGTCCTGTTGCAAATGTTATTGGCTATGTTATATTTTTATATCTAGTCTATGTTGCTGTAGACTTTATAAGAAAAGGATTAAAAAAATAGAACAGCTAATTTTAATAGATGATAAAAATAGTAAATTCGATAAGAGATAGAGTTTTCTATTATTCAAATGGGTTTAGTTCATTTTTTGAATAAATAAAAGCTATGTGGGAGTAACTTTGTATTAGTGATTTTTATAAAATCATAAAATAAAGGGTTACTTCCTTTTTAGTCTTTATAATTGCATTTATACCAACTTATATGGTATTATATAATGATGTATAAATATGGAGGTAAACATGGTTGCGATAGAATCAAAAGATGACTTATACGTTATAGATTTGTTAGAAGACTTTGATGAATTTTACTTAGAATTAGAAAAATTTGCTGAAGAAAATAGAGTTCCAATAATTGATAAAATCGGGATAAGATTTTTAATTCAAATGCTGAAAGTTAAGAAAGCTAAGAATTTATTGGAAATAGGAACTGCAATTGGTTATACGTCAATTAAATTAGCTGAGAGAATAGGATGTAATGTTACTACTATTGAGCGTGATGATAAGATGTATAAAGAAGCAAAAAACAATATTGAAAAGCGAAATCTTACTGATAAAATAACATTACTTCATGCTGATGCATTAGAACTTCAAGATGAAGTAGTGGCAAATGCCCCATATGATGTAGTATTTATCGATGGTGCTAAGAGTCAAAGTAGAAAGTTTTTTGAATTATATGAACCATATTTTGCTGAGGATGTCGTAGTTATTACGGACAATGTACTATTCAAAGGAATGGTTGCCGATCCAAGTATTATTAAACACAGTAGAGATTTAAAACAACTTTCTAGAAAAATTAATAATTACAATGAATGGTTATTAAAACATGAAAATTACGAGAGTGTAATATTACCATTTGGAGATGGAATAACTATAACAACGAGAAAATAAAATTATAGAACTGTGAAGTTAGTATATTTTATTAAGAGAGGATAAAAAATGACAGTAGAGTTAGTTGTAACACCGAAAAGTATTGATCATATTTATGAACTGATAAATGTAGGAGCTGATAGTTTCGTTATTGGTGAAGAAAAATATGGATTACGTCTTGCTGGTGAATTTAAGAGAGATGAATTAAAAAAAGCTATTGAGATTATACACCAAGCAGGGAAAAAAGCATATGTTAGTGTAAATGCAATATTCCATAATGAGCATATAGATGACCTAGTTGATTATTTACATTAT
>ERZ772999.1464-NODE-1464-length-13805-cov-15.698327_pt1 | contig 13805 bp, 13 predicted proteins | sample MGYA00511467_ERZ772999 | MGnify/ENA primary metagenome ERZ772999 (study PRJEB29015, sample SAMEA2738064) | human oral metagenome | biome: human oral; feature: human-associated habitat; material: saliva | place: China | collected 2218 ...
TTTATTTCAGTTAAAAAAAGGCTGTTGACCTATTTGTCAACAGCCTGAAAAAGAAGTAGCTAGTATTAGCTGCTTCTTTTTGTTTGTAATAAGAGGAGGGGATTAATCTATAGAATAGTGGGGATAAATTAAGATCTGTTAAGAAATATTAGTTTTGTATAAAAATATGATATAATAAATAACAAAATAGACATTTAGTTTACTGTAGTAAGATAAACATCATAGAGGTGTTTATAATGAAAGGTAATAATATATGAAAAAACTTAGTAAGAAATGGAAAATATTTCTAACAGCTCTAGTAGTCTTGGTAGGAGGATTATATGGTGTTTATAAAATAAACAATAGAAATGCATTTGAAGAGATGTACAACTCATACTATAATTTTGTACCGATATCGGCTCTATATAACATGCCGCAAATAGAGCCAATGCCAAGAGATGAAATAGGATTAGATATAGCAGAACTATATTATAAAGATACTAAGAATGATGTAAAAATTGAATTTTCTCTTATATCCTTTAATAACGAAAAAAAATAATACTAACAGGCTCTACATTTGTTGAAAAAGGAGTTTATTTAGATATAAACTATGTGTATGATATGAATACACACAAATTGGAAAATAGTGTAACTTTTCGTGGAGAAAATGTTCCTTTAACAAATGACAAACCTAAACAAAGAAAAGAATTACTAGAAAAATACAATATTTCAAAAGAATATCTACAAGAAAAATCAGACAAACTATTAGATACAGTACTGATGGACTGGAAGAGGTATAGTAATAGCTCATATTCGAAAGATAATATGGGAAGACTAACGATAGAGAAAGATGAATTTTTAAAGTAACAAGGTAAGCCTATGAAAAAACATAGTAAGAAATGGAAAATATTCATAACAGCTATGATAGTCCTAGTAGGTAGTTTCTATGGTTATTACAAAATAAACAATAGAAACGCCTTTGAAGAGATGTATAATTCGTATTTTAACGTATTACCACTAAGAGCTATAGATAATATGGGACAGATAAAACCTATCCGCAGAGATGATCAAGGTTATGATGTTAAAAGATTATACTATAAAGAGAAAGTTAATAATAGTGATATAGGAATTTTTTTAATAAATTTTAACAATAAAAAGAAAATATTTCTAATTAGCTCAACATTAATCGCCGATGGGGTATATTTAGAAACAAACTACCTATATGATATGCATAATCATGAATTGCGAAATACTGTGACTTTCCGAGGTAAAAACCTTCCTGTAGTAGAAAATTATCAAAAACAAACAAAAGAACTTTTAGAAAAATATAATATCTCAAAAGAATATCTACAAGAAAAATCAGATAAACTATTAGATACTGTGCTGACAGATTGGAAGAACTATAGTGGTAGCTCATATTCAAAAGATAATATGGGAAGACTGACAATAGAGAAAAATGAGTTTTTGAGATAGCAAATTAAATATAGGTAAAATAGAAGGTCGTAGCTTTTAAATAAAGTTGCGATTTTTTTATGAAAAGTGTATTTTCTATATAAAATAACCATAAAATATTTAATGTGTTTATGAAAGGGTGTTTCATGAAAATCATAGTAATCTTGATACAGCTAACTTTGTAGATAATAACAATTCAAAATCTGTTACATAAAAAATCCAACATCTATTTACTTTATTTTTATTTAAAAAAAAGGTATAATATAGCTACAAAAACGATTACAAAAAATACAAATAAAGGAGGCGTAATTTATGAGTGAATTAAAAAGAACGATAGGTTTCTTACCGGCATTTATGACGGTAATAGGTTCTGTAATAGGAGCGGGGGTATTCTTTAAAGCCGCCGTAATATATAAAACAACTGGAACAATGAGTTTAGGGCTTTTAGCTTGGGCACTAGCGGGAGTAATTACAATATGTGCAGGTCTTACAGTAGCTGAACTTGCAGCTTCTATCCCAGAAGTTGGTGGAATGGTTGTTTGGATTGAAAAAGCTTATGGTAAAACAGCAGCGTTCTTATTAGGTTGGGCACAATCGGTTATCTATTTCCCAGCTATGATAGCGGCTTTAGCAGTTATCTTCTCAACACAAGTATTAAACTTATTAAACTTAGATAAAGTATGGCATTTACCAATTGCTTTCGCTGCAGCAGCATCACTAATGTTTTTAAACTTCTTAGGAGGAAAAACAGGTGGGGTTATCCAAACAGTTGCTACAATCTGTAAATTAATTCCATTAGTTGCTATTATACTTTTTGGTTTATTCCAATCAGATTCTCAACCTCTACAACTTTTCCCAATTGAAGCAGGAAAAGATATCTCATTTGCAGGTGGATTAGGTGGAGCATTACTAGCTGCTATGTTCGCGTATGAAGGATGGACTAACGTAGGTAGTATGGCTGGAGAAATGAAAAATCCTCAAAAAGACTTACCAAGAGCTATTTTCCTAGGTCTTGCAGTAGTTATGGCTGTATATGTACTTATAAATGTTGCGTATCTAATGAGTTTACCTTTAGATCGTGTTGCTGGTAACCAAACAGTAGCTAGTGAAGTAGCAGCTAAGTTATTTGGTGGACTAGGTGGTAAAATCCTAACAATCGGTATCCTAATAAGTGTATATGGTGCTATAAACGGATTTACAATGGCAGGAATTCGTGTGCCTTACGCAATGGCGAAAAGTGATCAAATTCCAATGAAAAATGTTTGGACAAAATTAAATAAAGATTCTATTCCAGTAAATGCAGGTTTACTATTATTAGTACTAGCTGGAATCATGATGTTAACAGGAAGCTTTGATATGTTAACAGACTTACTAGTATTTGTAATGTGGTTCTTCTATACTGCTACATTCCTTGCGGTAATCATCTTACGTAAAAAAGATCCTGAATTAGAACGTCCTTACAAAGTGCCATTATACCCAATTATTCCATTAATCGCAATTTTAGGTGGGATATATACATTAGTAAGTACGCTTATCGCTCAAACAGGATTAGCTTTAGGTGGAATTGGATTAACAGTTATTGGTTTACTGTTCTACACAGAAACACACAAAAAATTCAAAAAATAGCATTATTCTATATACAAAAAGAGTACAAACAATTGGTTTGTACTCTTTTCTACGTTAAAAGTATATTTATACACGAAGGTTATTTTCTATTTTCTAGGTATTCAGCGATTGCTGCTACGTCTTTATCTCCACGACCAGATACATTAACGATAATAACTTTATCTTTATCCATTTTTGGAGCGCGTTTGATAACTTCTGCTAGTGCGTGAGAACTTTCGATAGCGGGAATAATACCTTCTGTTCTAGTTAGTAAAAGTAGAGCATCAACTGCTTCATCATCAGTTGCGCTTACATATTCTGCGCGTTTTGCATCTCTTAGGAATGAGTGTTCTGGTCCAATACCAGGGTAGTCTAAACCTGGAGAAATAGAATAAACAGGTTTAACAGAACCATCTTCGTTAAATAGTGCGTAAGTTTTCATTCCGTCTAATACACCAACAGTTCCAAGAGTTAGTGTTGCAGCGTGACGGTCTGTGTTTAAACCACGTCCAGCAGCTTCTACACCTAAAAGAGCAACTTCTTCGTGTGGTATAAATTCTGCGAAAGCGCCGATAGCGTTAGATCCGCCACCAACACAAGCCACAACTAAGTCAGGTAAACGACCTTCTTTTTCTAGAATTTGACGTTTAGCTTCTTTACTAATAACTGTTTGGAAGTCCTTAACGATAGTTGGGTAAGGGTGTGGACCAACTGCTGATCCAAGTACGTAGAAAGTATCATCAATATTTTCAATCCATGCTTTAAATGCAGCGTCAACAGCTTCTTTTAAAGTTTTTTCTCCTTCTTCAGCTGGGTGTACTTTTGCTCCAAGCATTTCCATTCTAAATACATTTAGACGTTGGCGTTCAACATCTAATGCGCCCATGTAGATTTCGCATTCCATACCGAATTTAGCGGCAGCAGCTGCAGTAGCAACACCGTGTTGCCCAGCACCAGTTTCAGCGATTACTTTCTTTTTACCCATACGTTTAGCTAGTAAAATTTGTCCAATAACGTTATTAAGTTTATGTGCGCCAAGGTGGTTTAAATCTTCACGTTTTAAATAGATTTTAGCTCCACCAAGTTCTTTTGTTAATGTCTCGGCGTAGTAAAGTGGTGTTTCACGGCCTGAATAGTCTTTTAAATAGTGTGCATATTCAGCTAAAAATTCTTCGTCATCTTTGTATTTATTATACGCTTCTTCTAATTCATCTAATGCTTTCTGTACTGCTTCAGGAACAAAGCTTCCTCCAAATTCTCCGAAATATCCTTTTAATGTATCTAAGTTGTTTTCTAAGTTTGTCATTTATTTATCCTCCAAGTAATTCGTCTTTAAAATTTTTTTAATAATCTATCTTACTCCAAAAAGAAAAGACCGTATAGATCTCTACACGGCCTTTTTTCGAAATTTAAATGAATTCTTCTACAGCCGACATAGACACTTTTTAGAGTACACTAAAGTTGCGTCTACGTCTTTAAAACATACACACAACATTATCTACGCCAGTTTTGCCAAGAATTTAAAGTTGTTGTTTGTTTCATTTTGTAGTACCTCCATTCATTTTGTTGACTTAATTATACATAGTTTTAAAATAAAAAGCAATAGTATTTTTAAAATTTTTTAAATATTTTTCAGAAAATTCAAAAGAAAAATTAGTGAATATAAAGAGGAGGATGCTTTTGTAATTAAATACAACAGAAAACAAATTTTGAAATTTACCAACAAAGATTTTTATAATATAGTGATAAAAATATTTTATATAAAACAGAAAGTTTATAAAATATAGTACACTTAATATTTCTAAAGGGGAATTTTAATAATAGGTTATAATACTACTGAATTTTTAAAATAATATAGTTATTATAACAGAGAAAATACAATATATAATACAGGATAAAAAGTAAAATTTATTACTATTTTGATGAGCAGATGAATTGATTTTTATTTTGCATAAATATAAAATACTGGTAATGATAATTGATATCAGAAATTTAATGAAAAGAGGAACAAATTAATGAGTAAAATAGTAGTAGTAGGAGCAAACCACGCAGGAACAGCATGTGTTAACAAAATTTTAGCAACATATGGTGATAAAAATGAAGTGGTAGTTTTTGACCAAAACTCAAATATTTCATTTTTAGGATGTGGAATGGCTTTATGGATTGGAAAACAAATTTCAGGTCCAGAAGGATTATTCTATGCTAGTAAAGAATCTTTAGAAGAAGCAGGGGCAAAAGTTTATATGAACTCTCCTGTTGAATCTGTCGATTATGATAAAAAAGAAGTACACGTATTATTAGATGGAAAAACAAAACACGTTGAAAGTTACGATAAATTAATATTTGCGACTGGTTCAACACCTATCTTACCTCCAATTAAAGGAGCAGAAATCGTACCAGGGAATCGTGAATTTAAAGCTACATTAGAGAATTTACAATTTGTTAAGTTATACCAAAACTCTGAGGAAGTTATTAATAAACTTAATGCCAACCCAGATATCAAACGTGTAGCTGTAGTAGGTGCAGGATATATCGGTGTAGAACTCGCAGAAGCATTTGAACGTTTAGGAAAAGAAGTAACTGTAGTAGATATAGTAGATACATGTCTTGCTGGATACTATGATCCTGAATTTTCAGACTTAATGAAGAAAAATTTAGAAGATCACGGTATTAAATTAGCATTTGGACAAAAAGTAGAAGCTATTGAAGGTGACGGTAAAGTTAAAAGATTAATTACAGATAAAGAAACATTTGATGTAGATATGGTTGTATTAGCTGTAGGTTTCCGTCCGAATACTGCATTAGGCGACGGGAAAATTGAATTATTCCGTAATGGAGCATTCTTAGTAAATAAAAAACAAGAAACAAGTATAAAAGACGTATATGCTATTGGAGACTGTGCAACTGTATATGATAACGCAGTTGGAGACACTAATTACATTGCTTTAGCATCTAACGCAGTTCGTACTGGATTAGTTGCAGCTCTAAATGCTGGAGGTAATGGAGATGTAGTTGAATCAGCAGGTGTTCAAGGTTCAAATGGTATTTGTATCTATGACCTAAAAATGGTATCTACTGGTTTAACATTAGAAAAAGCAAAACGTTTTGGTTATAATGCAGCTGTAACAGAATACACAGACTTACAAAAACCAGAATTTATTGAACATGATAACCATGAAGTAAAAATCAAAATAGTATACGATAAAGATAGCCGTGTAATTTTAGGAGCTCAAATCGCATCTAAAGAAGATATTTCAATGGGAATCCACTTATTCTCATTAGCTATCCAAGAGAAAGTAACTATCGAAAAACTTGCTCTTACAGATATTTTCTTCCTACCACACTTTAACAAGCCGTACAACTACATTACTATGGCAGCATTATCAGCAAAAGAATAGTAAGTAATATTATTAATAAATATCACCAAGGAAATAATCTTTGGTGATATTTTTTAATGATAAGGAAGGTATCTTCGAAAACCTAGTGTCTATAAAGTAAAATGGATAAACTAATATAGAAAGAAAACTTTTGATAAACTAAAGTTTTTTATCTTAAAATTTGCCTTAAAAAGTGATATAATGTAGCAGTAAATGTTTTAGTATGGAGGTGTAACTTGAAATTATCGGTATTAGCCAGTAGTAGTAGTGGAAATAGTATTTACTTAGAACATAATGATTTTAAATGTTTAGTAGATGCAGGACTAACTGGCAAAAAAATAACAGAAAACTTAGCGCAAATTGAACGAGATATAAAAGATATTAATGCTATATTTGTAACACATGAACATATAGATCACATAAAAGGTATTGGTGTACTTGCACGTAAATATAATATTCCAGTTTATACGAACAAGTTAACTTGGGATAATATGCAAAAGGTTGGCGAGATAAAAACTGATCTTAAATTTCACTTTGAAAAAGAGGAAAGTAAAATTTTTGATGATGTAGTCGTCAATAGTTTTGGGGTAAGTCATGATGCTGCCAACCCGCAGTTTTATACTTTTGAGTGCGAAGGTAAGAGAGTGAGTATTCTTACAGATACAGGATATGTATCTGATAAGATGATAGATTATGTAAAAGATTCGCATACAATAGTATATGAAAGTAACCACGAAGAAAATGTATTATTAAGTGGGCCGTATCCATGGGTTACAAAACAACGTATTTTATCAGATAAGGGGCATTTATCAAATAACGATTCTGCCAACTATTTAACTAAGATAGTAGGGGATAATACTAAAAATGTCTTTTTAGCCCACCTAAGTGAGCAAAATAATACAAAAGAGCTTGCTAGAATGTCTGCGGATATGACGCTTAAAAATAAAGATATTGATTGTGTATTAGAAGAAAATACTACTATTGAATGTAATAATAAAATAGTAATAATGGATACAGATCCAGTAATCCCTACAAAATTACTTGAAATATAATAATTATAGAAGGAAATGATTATTAGTTGGTTGTTAAAAATATCTAGTTTGATTTACGAATAAAATGATAGCTATTTTAAGAAATACTGAGTGTATTTTATAAAAATAGCTATTTTTTTGTCGTCTAGAATAAAAATAAAAATATTAGATGTTGATATGTATAGACAATATTTCAAAGATATCTAATAATTAGGCCATAATTTTCTCAAAAAGAAAACGTTTACTCTTAAATTTTCAGAAAATTCTAGTTTTTTTGACTGAAATTTTAATTTTTTTATTGCATTTTATCGAAAAATCTTATAAGATATTAATATGTTATTTTTATTTTTAGAGCAATATAAACAAAGAGATTATACATAATTATTGAATTGTTTAGTTTTATGGCAATATTAAAAATAAATGGATGTCTTAATGGAAAGTATTTATATAGTAAATACTGGTTATTTTTGGAAGGAGTTTAGCGAATGGAAAAGCTATTAGAGATTAAAAATCTAGAAACAGCATTTAGAATTAAAGATGATTACTTCAATGCTGTTGATAAAGTTAGCTTAGATCTTTATAGAAATGAAGTGCTTGCTATAGTAGGAGAGAGTGGTTGTGGTAAATCAACTTTAGCAACTACAATTATGAGACTTCACAATGAGAATTTAACGAAATCTACTGGTGAAGTTATCTTTAATGGAAAGAACTTATTAGATCTTAGCGAAGATGAAATGAATGAAATTAGAACAAAGGATATTGGAATGATATTCCAAGATCCACTTTCTTCATTAAACCCACTACACAGAATTGGAAAACAAATAGAAGAGGCACTAATTTATCATACAAAACTAAGTGCTGAAGAACGTAGTGCACGTGTTATCGAATTATTAACACAAGTTGGTATTCCTAATCCGGAGCGTTGCGCTAAACAATATCCACATGAACTTTCTGGTGGTATGCGTCAACGTGTTATGATAGCGATGGCTATGAGTTGTAAACCTAGCGTTCTTATCGCGGATGAACCTACAACTGCGCTAGATGTTACTATCCAAGCGCAAATTCTTGACCTTATTAAAGGATTACAAGATGAAATGCATGCTGGAATCATCCTAATCACTCACGACCTTGGTGTTGTAGCTGAGATGGCGGATAGAGTAGCGGTGTTATATGCTGGTGAAGTAGTGGAACTTGGTACTGCAGAGCAAATATTTAAAAATCCACAACACCCATATACACGTAGTTTATTAAGAAGTATTCCACAATTTGATGGAGAAGAGAATGACGATGATTTATATGTAATTCAAGGTATGGTACCATCTATCAAGAATCTTGATAGAAAAGGATGCCGTTTTGCGGACAGAATACCTTGGGTTGAAAAACACTCACATGAAGAAGAACCTACTTTACATGAAGTAGAGGAAGGGCATCATGTAAGATGTACATGTTATAAAGATTTTATTTTTGAAGGGGAGGAGAACTAATGCTTAAAGTTGAAAATCTAAAAGTCCACTATCCCATTCGTGGCGGATTTTTCAATACTATAAAAGATTACGTACATGCAGTAGATGGTGTAGATATTGAAATTGAAGCAGGTAAGACTTACGGACTTATTGGAGAGAGTGGTAGTGGTAAAACTACAGTAGGTAAAGTCGTTTTAGGTCTTGAAAAAGCAACTGATGGACACATTATCTATAAAAATGAAGATGTTACTCAAAAAGCATCTCGAAAAAAACTTAAATATAATCGTGACGTTCAAATGATTTTCCAAGATGCAATGTCTAGTTTGAATCCTAAAAAACGTATTATTGATATTATTTCTGAACCTATTATCAATTTTGAGAATCTTTCAGAAGAAGATACTAGAAAACGTGTTTTAGAACTTCTAAATATTGTAGGTATGGGTGAAGAATCACTGTATAAATACCCGTTTGAATTCTCTGGAGGTCAACGTCAACGTATTGGTGTTGCACGTGCTATTGCATGTAATCCTCGATTAATCGTTGCGGACGAACCTGTATCAGCTCTTGACTTATCAGTTCAAGCGCAAGTACTTAACTTTATGAAAAAGATTCAAAGAGAATTTAATATAAGTTACTTATTTATTTCACACGATTTAGGTGTTGTTAAACATATGTGTGATTATATTTACATTATGTATCGAGGACGTATTGTAGAACGTGGAACACGTGAGGATATTTACAATAATCCACAACATATTTATACAAAACGTCTTATCGCAGCTATTCCAAGTACTAACTTAGATAAAGCAAAAGAAGTTATTAAAATAAGAAAAGCTGTTGAAAAAGAATATGAAGAAAACTATAATGATTATTTCGATAAAGAAGGAAGAGTTTATCCGCTTAAAAAATTAACGGATACTCACTACGTTGCCATGAAAGGAGGAGAAGCATAATGTGGAAAGTAGTTTTAAAACGTGTTTTAGTAATGATACCACAATTATTCATCCTTAGTATTCTGGTATTCGGTCTTGCGAAATTAATGCCTGGGGATCCTTTCGGTGGTCTTGCAGAAAATCCAAAAATTTCTCAAGAACAAATTGAGTCGATTCGTCGTGCAAGTGGATTCTATGAACCATGGTATAAACAATATTTAACATGGCTTTCTAATTTCTTCCACGGAAACTTTGGACTAAGTTATACTACTGGTAAATCAGTTGGAACGCTTTTAGGAGAAAGAATTTTCAACACATTCAACTTATCATTATTCACTGCAGTGTTAATGTACGCTGTTGCTATTCCTATGGGAATGTACGCTGGTCGTTATAATGGTTCTAAATTTGATAAGTTTGTTAACTTCTACAACTTCTTCTTCTTAGCTATTCCATCATTCGTATTATACTTATTTATGATTGCGGTATTTGGATTTGGATTAGGATGGTTCCCAACAAGTGGATCAGTTGATGTAAACTTAGATCCTGGAACATTTACATATTATATCAATAAACTCCAGCACTTGATTTTACCTGGTATTTGTTTAGCGTTATTATCAACGGTATCAACAGTTCAATACTTACGTAATGAAGTTATTGATGCAAAACAAAGTGACTATGTAAAAACAGCTCGTGCTAAAGGGGTTCCTGTTAAAAAAGTTTACTCAGGACATATCTTTAGAAACTCTATTTTACCGATTGCAGCATTCTTCGGATTCTCTATTACTGGACTTTTCAGTGGTGGTATCTTCGTAGAAACAATTTTCGGATATCCAGGAATGGGACAACTATTCTACCAAAGTATTCAAGATAGAGACTATAGTGTTGTAACAACACTTATGTTATTCTCAGGTTTCTTAACATTATTAGGTAGTATGTTGAGTGATATTATTATGGCAATCGTTGATCCACGTATTAAATTAGATTAGGAGGAAGTTGAACAATGACAAAAGCAAAAGAAGAAAAAGTTACAACTAAAACTCCGTCTGGTTTTTCAGTTGTGGCTCGTGAATTTAAAAAAGACAAAGGTGCATTTGCAGCTTTAATAACACTAAGTGCTATCTTAGTATTCGTAATAATATTTAACATTTATATTCGTATAAGTGGTGATTATAAATCATATTTTGATGTAGATTTATTAAATATTTTCTTAAAACCAGGTGAAGATGGATTCTTACTTGGTACTGATGTAGGTGGTCACTCAGTATTTGGATGGCTAATGATGGGGATGCTTAACTCAATCCTTATCGCCGTTGCGGTAACATTTATAACTATTACTTTTGGTACTATGGTTGGATTAGTTATTGCTTACTACGGAGGTCGCGTTGATAACTTTGTTATGCGTTTTGTAGACTTTATGGTAATTATCCCAGTACTTATGGTTATAATCGTATTCGTAAGTATTAAACGTGATTATGGTATTGGATTATTTATCTTTATCTTATCAGCATTCGCTTGGATGAGTTCTACGCGTCTTGTACGTAGTAAAGCATTATCTGAATCTCGTCGTGACTATGTTCTTGCATCAAAAACAATGGGAACACCTGATTGGAAAATTATGTTAAAAGGTATCTTACCAAACATTAGTTCTATTATCGTTGTAGAAGCTACATTATCATTAGCGGCTAATATGGGTATTGAGGTAGGTTTAACATATCTTGGATTTGGGCTTCCTGCAGGAACACCAAGTATAGGTACTATGTTATCATATGCGAAAGATGCAGACGTACTTGTAAATAAAATGTACATTTGGCTACCAGCAGCCCTAGCTATTTTAGTTATTGTATTATGCATTAACTCTATAGGTGGAGCTTTAAGACGTAGCTTAGATGCTAGACAAAGATTATAATAAAAAAGTCTCAAATATAGATTTTCTATATTTGAGGCTCTTTATTTTTCTTAAATTTAGTAGTTGAAACTATTTTTTGCTATATTCCATAGCTCGTGCTATTTTTGGTTTAGCTTTTCTTTCTTCGATATTAAACTCACTTAATAATGTCTTAAACTCTTCTAAACCAATGTTGTAGTCTTTTACTTCAAACTCAAGTTCATAGTCGACTATATCGTTTAAAAATGTTGTTTTATCAACAACTAACAAGCCGCTTTTATAAGGTAGTTCATATCTTATAGTTTCGATTTTTTGAGTAAGTATCGGAGTTTTTATTTGAACGTTGATATTTTCTAATTCCGCTATTATTTCATTAGGTACTATTGGAAGTACGGTTGGTTCTTTAGGGAAAGACTCATCTAGAGGTATATTTATCTCTACATTTTGTTTAGAACCTTTTATTTTTAAAGTCATTTCATCTTTATTATTAGTGTAGCGAATTCTAAGCGCTGAGTTAGCTTTTTTTAGGTTTTCATTAGCATCATCATAATAAAAATTTTTATTTATTATTTGAGGTTTATCTTCTAATTTCAACGAAGTGTATAGGTTATTATATTCATCTTCAGTTAATAAGTTTTTAAATTCTATTTCTATTTCTCGCATAAAATATCCTTTCTTTTTTCTAAGGCAATAATAAAAGGTGCATTATTTTTTTGATTGATAAACTGATATACTAATACTTCTATCTCTTTTTGATCAAGTTGGCTTAGTTCTTTTAGGAGAGCTTCTTTTTCAACCTTGCCATTTTCATGTCCCCAATAGACGACTATAACGATACGGCCGCCGACATTTAATCTAGTGATAAACTTATTTATAGTATTTAATGTAGTTTCCGCTTGTGTAGTAATAGTATGATCGGCATTTGGTAGATATCCTAAGTTAAAAACTACCGCTTGAATATTTTCTTCGATATATTTATCAAAATTTTCATGAGAATCAAGGATAACCTCGCACTTATCAGCGAAATTATTTTTTTCTAATAGGTCATTAGTATTAGTTATAGCTTTGTTTTGGACATCGAATGCGAATACCTTTTTGGCAGGAGTCTTCGCTAAAAACAATGTATCATTACCATTTCCCGCTGTTGCATCGACAACTATAGAGTTTTTATCGATAACTTCTTTTAATAACTTTTTACTAAACGCAAGTACCTTATCCATTGTTGCGATCTTCTTTCATATTGATTATTATATCGTTTAATTCGTAAAAATTATCGCAGGCAATTGTAAAATCAAGGGCTGTGTTTATAATCTTAGCCAGTATTTTGGCGTTACCAAGAGTGTAGTCTTCTGCTTTTTCAGAGTTATCTTTTAGCTCTTTAGTTAGTAGTTCTAATTTTTGAATTAAATCACTTTCTGTAATTTCTACATTTTCATCAAATTCCTTAGTATATGACTTAATATTGTAGCTTATATTATTTAATGGTGGAATATATAATGTGCGTAGATTATTAACTTCTTCACCTACAGTAGCTGAAAGTTCATTAAGCGGAGAAGTATAGATCTTTTCATTATCATCTCCAGCTTGCTCGATTACTGTTACTTCATGGTCAAATGGATAGAAAGCAAATAGTTCATCAGAAACATTGGCTGCTGTTAAGTCATCATAACATTGTGTAATTAAATTATGATTTAATGGATTGATTTGTTTTAAACTATCTAGATTTGTTGCGTCAGACAGGGTAAAGCCTTCTACAGGGTCGAACTTAGCAGCATTAAAACAAGAATCCAAGAAGCTCTCTCCACCGATGATTTTAATATCTTTGCCACTTTTAATAAGTAGTTGAGTAGTCAGTTCAGCAACCATAGGATGACCAGGAACTAGATACATAACATCTTGTGAGTTAGCTTGTTCTAAAATATAATTGGTAATACTATTATAAGTATTTTCGAAATTTTCATTTTCTGTATAAAACCTATCGCAAGTTTCAAAAGGGATATTATTACTTTCTAAAAAAGAAATTGCGGGATGTTCTTTTGTGCGTGCGATAATTTTTGCCGAGGTATTGTTTAATAATAAGT
>ERZ772999.1470-NODE-1470-length-13788-cov-6.030438_pt1 | contig 13788 bp, 10 predicted proteins | sample MGYA00511467_ERZ772999 | MGnify/ENA primary metagenome ERZ772999 (study PRJEB29015, sample SAMEA2738064) | human oral metagenome | biome: human oral; feature: human-associated habitat; material: saliva | place: China | collected 2218 ...
ACGAATGTGAAAGCCAGCGCCTTGAGGTGCGTGTTAGTAACAAAGGGTTATACCCGAAGAGAAAACCACCCCTTTTCAGGGGTGGTCATTATTTGTTTAATTTTATCCTTTAAAATCAAATATACTCTTGCGTTTAGAAAAATCAAATTTAATATAATTATTCTGATTAGTAACTTTTTCTTTAAATTGATCTACTGGAATATTTTCAATCTTATCAACCGGGTAGTGTCTCTCATATTCTTTAGGATTAACATCAGCATCAAAACTGAAGTCGTCAGTTTTTTCAAGAGCAGTTCCATCTTTAATTAACTTATAGAATGTATAACCGTGAACTTTAGCACCACCTGAACCATAAACATGAAAAGCTTTATCTTTAGTAATAGTTAGTGTAGTTCTTTCACCATTTACAAATTCAGGTGTAATGCGAACTACTTTATTATTCTTATCAAGAGTATAGACATCCATTGGACTATATTCATTCGGTTTGTCTTTACTAGATTCTGTAAACAGTAACAGTTCATCCTTTCCATCACCATTGATATCGAAGAAACCATAGTTTAAAAAGTTTTTCCCAACTTGTTTTTCTCCGAAAACTTTATAGTTTGATATAGCTACAGGATTTATATCTTGTTTATCAGATTTACCTTTGTTAATAGCATCTTGATAATCTTTTAAAACACTAGCATAAGCTTTTTCATAATTTTCAGGCTTTTTATTTTCGTTGTTATTAGCATTATTTTTGTTGTTATTTTTGTCACCTTCAGTTTTTTCTCCGAAGTTTTTCACTGATTTCCAATTTTCACCATCGAATTTCAGTATTTCAGGTAGAGGGAAAGTGCTGTTAAATGAATTTTTAGAATCATATTCTTTTCCAGTAGTTATATCTTTATACTTACTATTATCAACGTCTAAACCGGTGAACGTAATTACATTAGTTTTTTCAAGTTTATTTCCATCTTTAGAGAATTTTAAGAAATTGTATTCTCCCGTATCTTTATCGAATTTTCTAATTCTAATCGTTTTATCTTTGAACACTGCAGAACCAGAGTTGTTATTAGAACCATCAACTCCAAGTTTATCTAGTATAGCTCTATCGATTGTTTCTGGATTAAATAATCTAATTACCTTATTATTTTTATCAAATGTGTACATATCAATAGGGTTATTAGGTTTATCATTTCTAGCAATTAAAAGCTCTTTTCTTCCATTATCATCAATATCGTAAAATACATATTTTATGTAATCATCATTTTTCTTCTCTTTTAGAGCAGCTTTTAAGGCTTCAGTATTAATAGATTTATCAGCACTATCTGGATTGTTAATAGCCGCTTTATATTTTTGAATAATTGATCCATAAACTTCATTTTCATCAATAATTTTAGTTTTTGATTTTTTAGAATAATAATAGTAACCACCACCAGCTAATAATACAATTGCAAGTAAAGTAGATATAGCTGCTATTAATTTTTTCTTAGATTTTTTTTCTTTCTTAGGAGAAAGGGCATCTCCTGATTTATTATTTTTAATAGGTGGCACAGGAGGAACTGTTTCAAAAATACCTTTATCATTATTTTGTCCATTATAATGTTCAGCTTGAACCTTATTGTTATTTAAATTATTATTTATAGGTTGTACAGTAACGTTGTTTCTCTCATCAATGAATACTTGTTCATTATTTTGATTAGTAAAGTGTGTGTTATTTTCAAAATCATGAGTACTATTTAGGTGTGAATCACTAAAATTTTGTTTCTCATAATTACCTTGATTATGTGACTGAGAGACAAACGTCCTTCCATTCTCAAAACTTTGTTCATTATAATTATTTTGAAGAGTCTGAGGATTATAGTTTGCGTTATTATAGTTATTTTGCGAATAATTTTGTGTATAATTCTCATAATTTTGATTATAGTTGTTTTCACCATAACCAAAATTTTGATTATGTTGTGAATAGTTATCATAGTTTTGATTGTAATTTTGGTTATTAAAACTATAATCTTGACCTTGATTATAGTTGTTATAATATGTATTATCATAACTTCCGTATCGCTCGTCTTGACTATAGTTATTATTATTTAATTCATTATTATAATTGTTGTAATTCTGGTTAGTATTATAGTCCTGGTCATAATTATAGTAATTTTCATTGTTATAATTATTTATAGTATTATTCTGTGTATTATACTCGGAATAACCTTCATAATTATTATAATATTGATTATTATTTTGATAAAATTCTTCGGTATTTTGTTCACCATTATAATAATTATTTGGATAATCGTTATTTTGATTAACCTTATTATTTTGGGAAGTATTATTATCTTTTGTCATAAACATTTCTCCTTAATATCTTATAATTAATATTATAAAAAGTTTTCTAAAGAAAATCAAGATTGGGGTAGTAATATGATAGAAATAATCTAAGATAAAATTCTAGTAGAAAGCTTTTTATCTTTAGTTATTATCTAAAAACATTTAGCCATATATAAAAAAAACACTGAGTCATAAAACTCAGTGATAAATTTTTTAATTTTAAGATGACTTAAAATAATTATTTGTTGTTGTATTTTTTAGCTAAGTATGGCATGATTAATCCTAATGAAAGTAGGACAATTGGAGTTGCAATATTCATACCTGTTTGGAAAGTACTTTCTGGAGTGTACATACCAGAAATACAAGCAAAGGCAGTTAAGAAGAAACACCAAGCTCCAAGTCCCATCCCTACATATTTATTCTTAACAAATTTGTATTCAGATTGGAATTTCTCTGCTGATTTTTTCAAGAAGATATATGCAGCAAATACCCATAGGTAACGAAGTGGCATAGTTACTGCGTTAAGTTTAACCAACCATCTGAATAAATCATTAACTTCTTTAATTCCAAACATAGGGATAATTAGTAAGATAGAAACGATAACTCCAACAAGTTTTAATCCGTTAACGTATACGTCATTTTCGTTTTTAACTAATAATTTCTTAGGAATATATTTTTCATCAGCACTACTTAATAACATACGTAGTGGAGCATCAATAGAAATAATAACAACAGAAACTTGTCCAATTAAATCTACAATTGCATAAATAACTAAGAATAAGTTACCAACACCATAGTAGTTACCTAAAGTTTGAAAAGCGTAGTAAGTTCCGTTTGTTAATAAGTCTTTTGGAATATTGTTTGTATCAAACATTAATGCAAGAGCAAATGTTCCTAAGATAGCAGTTGTACAAACCATAACTACTAAAGCAATCATTCCACGAGGGAAGTCTTTTGAAGGGTTTTTCATCTTATTAACATAAGGTGAAATCTTCTCACAACCACCAACTGCAAAGACTAATATGGCAATCGATGTAATATATTTAACATCAAATGTTGGCATGAATGTATCTAGTGACCAATCGATGTTAAATGTTTTTGCTCCAGTAATTGATGGTGCTGTGATAGCCATAACTACAAATAATAATGACATAATAAACATTGAAGATCCAGCTAACATAGCCATTTTCTTAATTAAGTTAACTCCACGAGCTGCTAAGAATAAAGCAATTAAGAAAATTACTAGTGAAGCAATTTGTAAATATGTGATATTCATTTTACTAATACGATTATCACGGAATACTGTCCAGCTAAATGCTGCGATAATACGAGATGGTTTTTGTGAAATGTAAGGCATGTGTACTACCCACATTGTCCATCCAGTATAGTAAGCAAGTAATTTACCATGTGTAGAACTTATCCAAGAACTAACACCTCCACCTGCATCTTTAAAAGTAGAACCTAGCTCACCAACGATTAATGAATACGGAATAAAGTATATAACAAAAATTAAAACCCAAGAAACTATAGATTTTAATCCGCCGAATTCAGAGTATCCATTAACAACATTCCCGAACGCCCAAACCGTAGAGAATGCCATGAAGGCTAGAGTGTACCAAAATATCTTTTTTGCGTCCTTCTCCATTAAGAACCTCCTAATAATATAATTTTTCTAATTACTGCAAAATTCGCATTACTAAAATACTAGCATAGTCTACGTGAATATTCAAGTAAAAATAAAATAAATTAAACTAAAATTTTTTTATTTGAGAATATAATACTATTTTACAGAATATATATAAAATCATGGTGTTCAATAATTACTCAAATACATCAATAAATTTTAAAATTGATAACGATTTAAAATGTAAATTTACATTATAGAAATATATTAGTATTATCGTGATATTTTAAAGTATATATAAAGTTGATAATAAAGGACAACACTTGAATTACAAGCAGTTTTGAATTATAATAACAGGTGTAAAAGAAAGTTTTAAAAAAATAATGAGGGGTGATAAATGGGTGAGAAAAAAACATAGAACATTAACTAGGTTAATGTTGATAATGACGGGTCTGGTAGTCATTTCATTATTAGTAACTTCATTTTTTGTTACGGAATATATAAAAAAACGTGAAGACGAAATTATTCGACAAAAAATATATTCAACTGCAAAGGTAGTAGCTAATGATAAAGGTGTTGTAGATCATGTAAAACATCATAGGAGAACCAAAGAAATTCAAGATTATGCAAATAGAGTATTGGAAGAAACAGGAACTGACTTTGTAGTTATCACGGATGATACTTTTACAAGATATAGTCATCCAATAAATGAATTTGTCGGTGAAAAATTTTCAAATATAGAAGATATAAGTTCGACATTCGATTCTGGGGATCACTATAGTAAGCAAAGTGGTGTTTTAGGAGATGGACTTAGATTTTTCACAGCGATAAAAGATGAAAATGGTGAAAATATTGGTGTTGTGTGTGTAGGTTATACTAAAGAAACAGTAAAAAAACAAGTATTACATTCACAAGAAAAAATATTATTTGGATTATTGATAGGTATTGCAGTTGCAATTACGTTAGCAGTAGTGTATAATAGACGACTTAAGCGTATATTGTTAAACTATGAACCAGAAGAAATAGCATACAATTATATTGAAAAAAATCTTATATCCGATCATGTTTCCGAAGGAATTATAGCGATAAATATAGACAAAAAAGTTATCGTTAAGAATAGTAGTGCTAACCAAATATTGGATAAAGCTGGCTATTCTAAAGTTAAAAAAGGCCAAAAGGTTCCGGATAAAATGTACGATATTTTCTTCAAGAGTACAATTGAAGAAAATCTTCAAAGTAGAGATGAAGTGATAGTTCTAAATCATATCGAAGTGCTAGTTAATAGAAATGCAATCTATCAAAATGGTAAGCTTTATGGTGCTGTAGTTACACTACGTGACCAAAGTGAAATGAAAAAATTAATCACAGAATTAAGTGGTACAGAAAAATATAATGATAGCCTTCGAGAACAGAGTCATCACTTTATGAATAAACTGCATGTATTACACGGTTTAATTGAGATGAAGTCTTATGATGAAGTTGAAAAATTCATCACTTATCTAAAAGATGACTATCATGATAAAATTGGATATATATCTGAAAGTATTAAAGTACCAGCAATAGCAGGTTTTTTACTTGCAAAAGTTAGAGAAGCTAAACAAAAAAATATATCGTTATTAATTGATTCAGATTCAATGATTCTAAATCAAGAAGGTTTAGATGAACTTTTTAATGAACTTTTAATTATTCTAGGAGTACTTATAGACAACTCAATGGAATCTATAGGTGAAAAAGAAGATGGAAAAATTGTTGTTTACTTATACCTAAATACCGATGAAAATATACTATTATGTAGTGTGTATGATAATGGCTGTGGAATTAGTAAGGATATACTGGAGAATGTATTTGAAAGAGGATATTCAACTAAAGGGGAAAACAGAGGATACGGACTAGATGCCGTTGACACAATTGTGAAAAAATATAATGGTTTAATAGATGTGGAAAGCGAAGTAGGCAAAACAAAATTTACAATAGAGATACCAATCGAGGAGGAATAATAAGTGAGAGTATTAATAATAGAAGACGATCCAATGGTAGCGATGATACACACAGAGTATTTTAAAAAGAAAGAATTAACTAATGACTTAAATCATGTTGCATCAATAGAAGCTGCAAAAGAATATTTAGCAAACAATGATGTTGATTTAATAGTTTTAGATAACTATCTAACTGATGGACAAGGAATCGAATTCTTACTAGAATTAAAAGGATATCCAATTATTATGATAACAGCAGCGAATGACGTTCAAACGGTAGAAGCTGCATTATCTAATGGGGTAGTAGATTACTTAGTAAAACCATTTACTTATGAAAGATTTGCGCAAGCGATTGATAAAGTTCAAGACTATGTGAAATTATTATCAAAAGAAAAAATTAACCAAGATTTAATCGATGATTACTTAAATTCTGGTAGAGTAGAAGAAGAGGAAGATAATTTACCTAAAGGACTATCAAGAATAACATTGAAAAAAGTACTAGAGGCTATAAAACAGCACAATAGTGGATTTACTACTCAACAAATAGCAGATAAGTTAGATATTTCTAGAATAACTATTAGAAAATATTTAAATCACTTAGTTAATATAAACATACTTAGTGAAGATGCTGAATACTATACATCAGGAAGACCAGTGTCAGTATTCACAGTTGAATCTGAAAGTAGATTAGAAAAATTATTATAATTTGTAATAAAGAGAAAACCTTCAAAACTTTAATTGTTTTGAAGGTTTTTTTAACGAAATAATAAAATTAAGAGAAGATATTAATCATTAATTTTGTATGTACCTTTTTTATACTTATCAGTATTTTTATACTCTTCTATAGTTTTATTAATTCTATCCATATCTTCTTTTTTGAATTTTTCTTGGATTTCTTTGTAAGTTACTTTTTTGAATAATTTAAAATCACGTTGACCAACTGGTTTATCGTAATCTATAATTTTTATTTCGATACCATCATCGACTCTTTTTACTAATATACTACTACCTAAAGTTCCGAAGTCTGTAACATAAGCACCATTTTGTTCTTGCATACTAAAGAAAGTATCAGGTTTTAAAGTTTCGACTTTAGGATCAGTAGACTGATTTACATATGCACGACCGATTAATGCTAATTGTGAATTAGTAAATTCTGGCTTTTTATTTGTATCCTCTTTTTTATCTTCTGTATTTTCTTGTTTAGCTTCATTGTATGTATAAACAGTTTTACGTGCTGATTTAGGTATTTCTAGTTTTTCTTTTGACTGTGGACGATTTTTTAAGAACTCTTCTTTAGAACTGTATTGGTTATTTGATACAGTATCTTTGAACTTCCCATCTTTCTTTTCTTTATCAGATAGATTTACATCATGAATCTTGTCATACTTGTCTTTTTTATCATTTAATTTATAAACGACATATCTGTCAGTATCTTTTTCTTGAGTGTGAATCCAAATAGTTTGGTTTTTATAGAATACAGCACGAGGAATATCACTATCAGATTGAGCTTGATAAAGTACCCTAATATTGTTAGAGTCATATGAATAAACTGCAACAGGACTATTAGGTTTATTTTCTTCAGTAATAAATAATTCGTTTGTACCATTTCCATCGATATCATAATAATTAAATTGTAGGAAATTCTTATCTTTTCCATTATCATTATAATTTTTAATAGCATATTTATTTACTTCAGAATCATTATCTGAATAACCTTTATCCATTGCTTTTTTATATTTTTCAAGAACCGGAGCGTAAGCTTCTTCATCAGATTTGTTTTTACTGAAAGAGAAGATGCTAGAGATAGATTTATTCGTAGATTTTGAATAATAATACAAGCCACCACCACTAATTAGTACCAGACCAAGAACAGTTGAGATTATTGGAACAAGTTTTGAACTTTTTTTCTTATTTGGCTCAAAATTACTAATTTCAGCCCCTTGAGTATTAGCGTTCATGTTAGGGTTTTGATTCGTATTATTGAAGTTTGGTTGCTGTTGACTAAACTCTTGTTGATTTATACTATTGTAGTTTTGATATTGCTGATTTAAACCTTGTTGATTCTCGTAGTTTTCAGAATTTTGATTGTTGTAATTCTGCAGGTTATTTAAGTCGTCTTGATTATAGTTATCATAATTATGATTAGGGTAGTTTTGATTTTTCCCTTGATTATATTTTTTATTCATAAATTTTCTCCTCTATTTATTTTACCTTATATATTACTTTGCTTATATTATAGACTAAATTATATATTTTTTCAAAAAGTTATAAAAAATCCCCAACGCCAAAATATTGGAGTTAGGGAAGGAGTGTTATACTCTATATTTATGTTCTTCGTAGTTTCTAGTTTTTTTATACTCTTCTATAGTTTTATTAATTTTATCCATATCTTCTTTTTTGAAAGTTTCTTGGATTTCTTTGAAAGTTAAAGTTTTTATAACTTTCACCTTGTGATTAGTTGAAGAATAGTCAGGTATTTTTATTTCGATACCATCAGACTTTTTCTCTACAATAACAACAGTTGCCTTACTACCGAAATCAGAAGTGATAGTATCATCATCACCACGGATAGAGAATTTAGTATCATATTTCAAAGTTCCTACTTGAGGATCAGTGCCACCAGCTATAATAGCACGTCCTATTAAAGCAAGCTGTAAGTTATTGTATTCAGGTGTTTCAGTGACTTTTTCACTATCCTTTTTCTCTTCACTTTGTTTGTCCACTTTATTATTATAATTATAAAGTGATTTAAGTTCAATTTTTGATAAATCTATTTTATCATTAGATAGGGGATACTTGTTAAAGAAATCCTCTTTAGAAGCGAAGTCTTCTTTAGTAACGATATCTCTATATTTTCCATTAAGATCACTATATTTTCCAAAGTCAATATTATGAGTTATTTCATATCTAATTCCATTGTCTTTGATTTTATACGTAGTAATTCTATCAGTAAAATTTTCATTTTCATTAACGACCATAGTCTTATCTTTATAAAAAGTCGCTACAGGTTGAGTACTTCTTGAATTTGTTTTGTATAGTACGTTAAGTTTATTCTGTTTATCAATATTGTAGATAGCTAAAGGACTCACTAAATTACTATTCTCGAAGATTAACATTTCGTCTTGTCCATCTTTATCCATATCAAAGTACGCAAATTTTAGATAATCTTTATTTTTACCTGAAAAATTATAACGTTCAATAGCATAGTTATTAAGTTCGTAATCAAACTTAGTTTCACCAGTATCCATTGCTTCTCTATATTTTTTTATTATAGGTGAATATAATTCATCATCTTTTGAAATTTTACTTTTAGAATTATAAAAATAGAATCCGCCACCAGCGAGAAGGACAACACCAAGAACACTTGCAATTATTGGTATTAGTTTTGAACGTTTCTTCTTAGGGGGAATATTATTCATATTATATCCTTGAGTATTACTTTGATAAAATCTTTGATTATTATAATTTTGATTGTTATATCCTTGATTTCCAGCATTATTGTAGTTTTGATACTGTTGATTGTAGTTGTACTGATTATTATTAGGATATTGTTGATTAAAATTTTGTTGATTGTTAGTATTTTCGTAATTTGAATAATGTTGATTACCTGAATTATGATTATTTTGATTATTGTTATTCATAAAACTCTCCTAAAAATATCTTTCATAAATATTATAAAATAAAACTTAATAATTTTAAAGAATAAATAAAAACTCTTAATCCCTTATGTGTACAAGGAAGCAAGAGTTTTATTGTCTTATTTTGTAACTACGAATGAATACCATCCGTTATCAGAAGTTTCCTCTACAAGTTTGAAACCACGTTCTAACATTTTTTCAAGAAGTTCATCTTTCTTCTCTTCGATTATACCAGAAGTGATGTAGTAACCACCATCTTCTAATAAGTTATACGCATCATCAATCATAAGCTCTATGATGTGGGCAAGAATGTTCGCTACGATAATGTTATATTTTTTAGTTTCTTTTGTAAGAAGACTAGCTTGTTCAACTTCGATTCTTTTCTCAAGATTATTTAATGCGAAGTTCTCAAAAGAAACATCAACAGCAAGTTTATCTAAGTCAACAGCTTTAATATTACCATCAGTTAGATAACTAGCTGCAATACTTAAAATACCACTTCCACAACCAACATCGATAACATTATCAGTTCTTTGAACATATTTCTCAAGGTTTTTAATACATAGAGAAGTAGTTTCGTGACCACCAGTACCAAAAGCCATACCTGGATCGATGTTTATAATATATTTATCTTCAGTATTTTCATATTCACGCCATGTAGGTACAATAACGAATTTTTCACCGATATTAAGAATATCGAAATAATCTTTCCAAGAATTTTCCCAGTCACTATCTTGAATAATAGTAGTTTCAATCTTGAAGAAATCCCCAATATTGATATTTTCACCTAAAGCAAGAAGCTCAGCTTCAAAACGCTTGAAAGTTTCTTCATCAAAATTAAGTTCATTGATGTATCCTTTAACAACCACTCCGACTTCAGGATAATCTGCAGGACTAAGCTCAACGATAGTACCGAAATCATCGTGTAAGTTCTCCTCAAGAGTAGTAGGATCCTCAATAGCAACCCCAGTTGAACCATAATCAAGAAGAATAGACTCAACTATTTCACTAGCTTCATTAGTAGTATGAATTGTAATTTCAACCCAATTTTCCATTTTATACCTCACAAATATTTTATTTTACATATTAACTAGAGTATTCTAGTAATCACATACCTACACATATTATACTATTTTCCATATTTAAGCAACTGAAAAGGTGAGGTAGTTGTTTATATTTTAAGTGTAGAATGTATGAGGAAATATTTGTTCAGTAAAATATTCTAAAAATTGTAGAGAGATATGAAATTAGAAAATATGTACGGTAAGGACGTAGTAGTTCATCTGAATAGTAGCGGTATAAAGTGGCTGTTTTAAATATTATTTAAAAAATTTGAAAAGTAGTTGACATATAAAAAATATGATGTTAAACTTATACTTGTATTAGATACGAGAACAAGTTGAAAATTACATTAGAATTATTTTAGAAAAAGACACTCAAAGGAGAAGTATGGATACAAAATTTTCAGTAGCATTACACATACTAATATATATTTCAGAGACAGATAAAGTAGTATCTTCGGAACTACTAGCACAAAGTGTTAATACAAATAGTAGTCACATAAGAAAAATTATAGCATTATTAAAAAAAGGTGGACTAATAGACAGTCAACAAGGGAAAACTGGAATTACTCTGGCAAAAGAAACTAAGGATATTACATTAGCAGAAATTTATAAAATCATTTATCCTGATAAATATTTAGTAAATATTCATGAAGGAGCTAATAAGGAATGTCCAATAGGTTTTAATATCGAAAATTTATTACAACCAGTATTTAATGAAGCACAAGAAGCATTTTATAAAAAACTTGAAAGTAAAACATTAGAACAATTAATTAAAGAATTATACATAATAGGAGAAAAATAAACAATGAAAGCAGCAGTACACACAAAATACAATAAAAATAATATAGAACTTGAAATTAGAGAAGTAGCAGTACCTACAATAAATGAAAATGAAGTACTAGTAAAAGTTAAAACAGCAGGAGTAAATCCGTTAGATAATATGATTTCTCGTGGTGAAGTGAAGATTATCGTACCTTATACACTTCCACAAATTGCAGGTAATGAAGTAGTTGGTATTATTGAACAAAAAGGAAGCAATGTAGGTAATTTTGAAATAGGAGATAGAGTATTCTCTAGACTACCATTAGATAAAATCGGAGCATTTGCAGAGTATGTTGCAATAAATCAAGATGATATTGCTAAAGTACCAGACTATTTAACAGATGAAGAAGCTGCTGCAGTTCCATTAACAGCATTAACAATCATCCAAGCTTTAGAACTTATGGGAGCACAATCAGGAAAAACAATCTTCATCTCAGGTGGAACAGGTGGAGTAGGAGGTATGGCTATTCCAATCGCTAAAGCAAAAGGATTAACAGTAATCACTAATGGTAGTGTAGAAAATAAAGAACGTGTCGAAAAATTAGGTGTTGATCAATTCATCGACTATAAAACAACAGATTACACTAAAGTACTAAAAGATGTTGATTACGTACTTGATACATTAGGTGGTGCAGAAACAGAAAAACAAATGACTATTATGAAATCTGGAGGTAAATTAGTGTCACTAAGAGCTATGCCAAATGGAAGTTTCGCTAAACGTATGAACTTAGCTTGGTGGAAACAATTTATCTTAGGATTAGCTGGAAGAAAATTCGATAAAATGGCAAATAAATATGGAGTATCGTATGGTTTTATCTTTGTAGAATCAAATGGTAAACAATTACAAGAAGTAGCTGATATCTTCACCAAATTAGAAATTAAACCTTCTGTAGATACTGTATTTGATTTTGAAGATGTAAACAAAGCATTGGATAAAGTAGCAAATGGACGTTCAAAAGGGAAAACAGTTTTAAGTTTCAAATAAAATAAAAATATAGAAATAACCAGAAACGGAGCGACTAAAAATTATTGTTTCTTAGTAATCAATTTTTCAAAGTCGTTCTTATTATAACAAAATATTAACAAACATAATAAAGTTAGGAGACAATCATGTCATATATAAACAAAAGAAATGAATACATTAATGTTAATGGATTAAAAATAGCTTATAGAGAAATTAACAAAGGAAAATCAGAAAAACCATTAGTAATGCTTGTGCACTTAGCAGCAACGATGGATAACTGGGATCCGAAATTTATCGACCTAGTAGCCGAAAAACATCATATTATATTATTAGATCTACCAGGAGTTGGAGGAAGCGAAGGGAAAGTAGCTACATCAATTCCAGGAATGGCACAACAAGCAATAGATATTATTAAAGAATTAGGTTACAGTAAAATTAACTTACTAGGATTATCAATGGGTGGAATGATAGCTCAAGAAGTAACGAGATTAAATAATGACTTAGTAGAAAAATTAATTCTAGTAGGAACAGGACCAAGAGATGGTGAGGGTATAGAAAAAGTAACAAGTACCACTTTTAAATTTATGTTTAAAGCAGCATTAAATAGAGTAGATCCGAAGAGATATATCTTCTATAACCACGATGAAAAAGGAAAAATTGAAGCGAATAAAGTGCTAGGTAGATTAGCTAGTCGTAGTAAAGAAAATGCAGACGCTGAAATGAAAGTTCCTAGTTTCTTAAGACAATTAAAAGCAATCAAACGTTGGAGTACTGAAGGATATGACGATTTGAAATTTATTAAACAGCCTACATTAATCGTAAATGGAGATAAAGACTTAATGGTTCCTACAGTTAACTCATATAATATGCATCAAAAAATAGAAAATAGCAAATTAATAATTTATCCAAATGCAGCACACGGATCATTATTCCAATACTCAGATGAATTTTCAAAAGAGTTAATCGAGTTTTTAGGAGAATAAGATGACAAATTAATTTAAAGAGTAGCCTGGTAGATAGTAATTATACTTAAGACGCATGGCTTATCAGCCTTAAAACCTAGAAGAACAAAGTAGCATTTTAAGTAGTGACTGATTCAAGAGTCGATTCTGTCGAAGTGCCCTTAACTAATAAAATAAATATATATTTAGCCTAAATCGATAAGAAAAAATCAATTATAAAATTAAAGATTTTTCACTCACTCTAACATTTATTATAAAATCCTTGACAATAATGGATGTTTAGTATAATATAGACTAAGTAAACCGTAATATAAAATATTAGTAAAGAGACTTTTATTTCATGTTTTATTTAGAAGAGAGTTTAATCCATAGGCTGAAAGATTAAATACTAATGATTGAAATAAGCAACACTCTTTATAAAACCGAAT
>ERZ772999.1472-NODE-1472-length-13775-cov-5.745262_pt1 | contig 13775 bp, 10 predicted proteins | sample MGYA00511467_ERZ772999 | MGnify/ENA primary metagenome ERZ772999 (study PRJEB29015, sample SAMEA2738064) | human oral metagenome | biome: human oral; feature: human-associated habitat; material: saliva | place: China | collected 2218 ...
AGTAGCAATAATGGGTGGATTATATGGAAGGATAAAGATGGAAACACCCTAGACTCCGTATATAGAAAACAATTAGAGTAGTATAAAACTATCGGAATGGACGTGAAATTAAGAGTTTATGCCAGGCAAAGATAGGCCTATTGAAGATATACAAAAGATGAATTTAATGATTACATTATAATATGGCATTTAGAATTGGTTCTTTTAATATGTTTAAATTCTCATTCCGTTCTGACAATGAGATCCGTAAAGACATTAAATTAATTGCCCGTATAATATACGAACAACAGTTCGATATTATTGCATTACAAGAGGTTTTTTCAAAGAATGCTATGGATCTGCTATTGAAAGAACTAGGTGAACATAGATGGCAGGGCGTTTGGGAAGCACCAAATGCCTTGAGTACTTTAGCGGCAGAGGGCTATGCCTATATTTGGGATAAGACCAGGTTTAGGTTATCCACCACTGTCCTTCCAGATGGAAGCACTAGAATCTTCAAACCTCACATTTATAACCAATATAAAGTGAATAGGTCATTAGGACAAAGACAACTAATAAGAAACCCGTACTATGCGAGATTTGAGCCTATAAATGGAGCCTTTTGCGAATTTAGACTAATTAATGTCCATATTATGTTCGCAAGGAATAGCACTCATAATGACATTTTCGACGCAGGAGCTATCCTTCTCCGTAAGCGCGAGTTCGATATCTTAACAAAATCACTTTATCTTTCTATAGCTGATAAAGTCTATGGAAATAACAGACCATCATACACTATAATTTTAGGTGATTATAATTTAAACCTCCCTTTTTCAGGAGCTAAATATGCTTTTTTGAACGAAGTTGTTGAAGTAGATAATGGTGGAACTATAAGAAAGTTAATTACTGTTCAGAAAGAGCTTACTACTCTCAAGTCTTCTCCTACAGAAGAGCAACTTAAAAAGAAAAAAGATGTTATAGCTTCGTATTGGGCAAACAACTTTGATCACTTTACATACGATTATGACAGGTTTCAAGGGATAGGAATGCATGCTGGAAGAATTAATACCATACAACAATATTGTAATAATGATTACCAATTACATAGAAAAGTAGCATCTGACCATGTACCTATTACTTTAGATATTAATTTAATAAAATAAAATTATGAATCCAATTAAGGTTAATCAAGACAAGTCAATCTGCGAACATGACCAACTTAAAGCAGCTTACGCACTAAACCTTTGTACAGTGTCTGTGTCGCAAATCGTTGACTACAAAGACCTAAACGTTTTAGAGCAAGAGTATGAACTCATACTGAACAACCTCAATCTGCACAATATGCCGAAAGATCAGGCATTACTCCACATTTTAAGGCAGATTTTAGATACAGTCACTTTCTTCCGTATCTATGAAGGCGATAAAATGATGCTTGAAAAAAAATACCAACAAAAAATCAAAAATGCGATATGGAATGCCATTCCTTCTTTCGGTTTAATTGCTGTTGGAGAACCCTATACTTTCGCTATATCTATGATTGCCTCTGTTGGTATGGGATATATGAACTATCGTAAAGAAAAAGCAAACACCCTTACTGAAAGAGAGGAACAAGAATGGACTTTACAAAGATCTGCGATAGAACAATTTAATGCCTTAAGAAGAGAGTTATTTGACACAGCATGGAGATTATCCGACTCATATAAATTTGATGACAAATATAGATTGACAGAATCTCAGATTTCTCAGTATAATAGTATCCTGATGGATTCAATTCCTTTACGAAAGTATGAGCGTTTGGATTCTATTAAGGATAATTTTGAAGCATATCCACCGTTTTGGTACTATTTTGCAAATGCTGCAATGGATGTGGTTAACGTATATAAGAATGAAACTGCCTTCGACGACAATATATCTGCCATAAATAAATACACTCAATTAGCAGAACAAAACTATCAGAAATATTTAGACAAGGACATTGATTTACTTCGAAATAACTACATACGATCTGCATGTGATTTGGAATATGCTGCACTATTATTCGATAGCTTATCACGCATTGAAGAAAATGAGCAAAAACTTAGATTATGCAAAATTAATGATCTTATAGATGATGCCATAAAACATTGTGGCTCTAAATTAGATATACTTCAAATTGCATCTATTTACTATCTTAAATTAAATAAGACAGGAGAAGCGTCAAAGCATCTACGTAAACTTGTAATTGAAAATTACAATACAAAAACAAACTCTCAGTTGCTAAGTTTTATCTATCTACAAGAGACTATCTTTGATAGCAAGAAGTTTATAACAAACACATTAAAATATAAGGAACTTGTTCAATTTACAGATAGAACGAGTCTTATCCCTTGGGTCGATTCTGAAAAAGAATTAACCAAAGACCATCTTAGAAATATAAATGAACTATTCTTATATAAACAAAAAAAACAACTGTATTCTTACTTCGAGGCGATTGTGAATACTATTTTTCACAAAGAAATAATTTCGTATAATAAGGAACTTTACAATCGCCATAATATGGTGGATGTGGACGATGCCTTTTTTGAAGATACTATTGATGCAAGAAAAGAAAGGGATGAAGAATATAAAAAGCTTTATTCTCGAGAAGACGAATGGAAAAGATTCATTTCCGAATTATCGGGAAATACAATAAGAATATCACTTGACGAACACATCAATAGACTTTTGAGAAAACTTAATAAACTTACACAAGTAGCATTTAATTTAGATTTAGAATCAAAAATAGATCCTATGTCTATTAAAAAAGCATTTACTGGAAAAAATATTTTAGATATAGAATTAAAAAAAGAGATTGAATCTATTGGGGAAATACGTAAACAAGAAAGAGGGAAATCCTTATCAACTTACCAAGATTTATTACCCAACGAAAATGACCTAAACAAATCAAGTTATACAGAAGAATCAATAATTCATCAAATAACATACCTTGAGGATAAAATAAAAAAATATGAGTTTGATTTAAAGGATTATGAAGAATTATCCAACATTTCGCTAACAAAAATAATGAAACACTTTGTTGATAATTTTGTTGACAAATTCAAGATAAACGTTATAGGACTTAAAAATAAATATTCAGACTTGATAAATATAGAAGATAACTTCATCAACTTTTGTAAATCAGAAAATCTTCCTTCTTTGGAATATTTATGCTCTCAAGGATATAATAATAGAAATATTCCTGAAGAATATAAAATCTTTGATTTATTTTCTTGTTTTGAGGATGGGAAGAATATCGAAGAACAGATACGAATAGAAAATAATTTGAAAGCATTATTTAAGTCTTATGAGGAAAAAGAGACCCTCTTCGAAAAAAATAAAGACGGTCTTACATTCACTACAGATGAATGTTTCATCAATAACCATTTGAATACAATACCGAACAATGATGCTACCACCATTAGAAATAAAGGTAGAGTTTTAGCTTATTTTCATGACCAAAAAGAATGGTATGAAAGACATGTTGATGTATTTTTTATGAAAAAAGGTTTCTATTTCAGACTTGATGCTAAAATGTCAACAAGCAAACTTACATTCATTCCTTATAATAAAATTGAATTTGATAGAATCAAAAAAGGGCTAAAGTATAAAAATGAGATTTTCTATCAAAGCTCACAAATAAATTTAGAAGTATTATATCAACTAATTGCTGAATCAAGATAGATAGCAAGTGAGTTCAAAGATAGGAAAATATAGTAATCTGTAATTCTGTGAGGAAATATTATATTTTGCTGAATAATTTCAATAGTTTTGAAATTATTGCTGTCTAGTAAATATTATGTTATATAAAAGTTAAGGGCTAAAATCCTCTCTTGGATTTCAGCCCTTTTTGTTACTTTTGTCTTCTTATTCAAAACTTCTATATCATGAGTCAGATCGGGTTAAGTTTAATATGCAAAAGTTCTTAGCGTGCAGAACTTTCCATATAAACAGGTAGTGCTTCAGGTTTATTCTCATAAAAAACATTATGCTGTAAGGGAAAAATAAGTTCATGATAAAGTTATGTATCGATAGATATTGGGGGGATACGATGTTCGCTTTGTTTTTATCAGTTCATTCATGCATGCGAAAATATATGTACCAAAATGATAATGTACTTGTAAGTTGTTGATTTTCAACTATAAATTTGCAGAAAATAATGAGATTACCAACTTTTAGAAGAACTTTCTTAACCTGACTCACGATAAATGTAACAGTAAACGTTTAATAAGAAAGTAGCGTCACTTTATTTTAGCAAAAGACAAAATATGGAGAAGGACACCCGTTTAGCATCTCTTGTGTTAATACGATTTCAAAGTTGCTGTCACTTTTGTCACGATTTGTTGCTTAGTAAATGGTTGTGAAGTAGGCAGTTATGAATTATGTTAAAAGTGACAGCAACTAAAATCAAAACTATTATAGGGGAATTTGATAGGGTGTATTATCAAGAATCTACGGAAATATTGCCTTAAAGTTCCGTTAATGTTCCTACAAAAAGAAAGGAAGTAACTATATCAGAGTGATAATCAGTTACTTCCTTTTCTTCTGTTGTACCCAGACCCGCATTTGAAATATTAAATACGGGAACATCTTATTTAATCCTATTAAATCTCATTATTTAATATAAATAACTAACAATCAATGCAATAAAGTAATAATTAATTTAGTTTGGTTGAAAGTGATAAAAATAAATTTAGGATGATTGGGAACAATTTGGGAACAATTATGTATCTTTGCAGCAGAACTAAAAGCATTGATTTATGAAGGTTACTGCATTCATCCGAAAGACTGCAAAAAAGAATGATACGGATAGTATGGCTACTATCTATTTTCGTTTGCGTGACGGAAAGAAAGACATTAAGGCTGCAAGTGAGCTTGTAATTAATCCCAATCATTGGAGTAGTGAGAAGCAAGGCTACAAAGACCGTGTTGCGCTGATTTCTGAAGAGAATAAATTACATTTGGCGCAGAGTATACAAGATATTGTGTCAGTAATTACAGAGCAATATACAGAAGAAGCAGATAGTGAATGGCTGGCAATGATTATCAACAAGTACCATCATCCTAATCGTTACAAAACGGAAGAAGAGTTGATGCAGGAAAATAAGCCAAAACTCTTGGAACTCTTTGATAAATTTCTGATAGAACATAAACTATCAGCAGTACGAGTAAAGAACTTTAAGGTTATTAGGCGTTCACTGGCACGGTATGAAATGTATGTGAAGACCGTAAAGCGTGGACATCGTGATTTTATTCTTGATGTAGATGATGTAACCTCTAACACTTTAAGGGATATGTGGGATTTCTTTGAAAATGAGCATATCTATTATGAGAAATATCCCAAGCTATATGAAGCGTTTCCAGAGAAGCGTGTTCCATTACCAAGAGGTAAGAACACTTTGATAGATAGATTTTCTCGCATAAGGACGTTCTTTATTTGGTGTTATGATAGAAAGATAACAACAAATCGTCCTTTCGACGAGTTCCCATTAGATGAATGTACCTATGGTACACCTTATTATATTACACTGGATGAACGTGACCAAATATTTGATGCAGACCTATCCGCACATCCACAGCTTACCATTCAGAGGGACATCTTTATCTTTCAGACCTTGATAGGTTGTAGGGTGAGTGACTTATATAGGTTGACGAGAAGAAACATCGTGAATGAAGCTATTGAGTATATTCCCAAAAAGACCAGAGAGGGTAATCCTGTAACGGTAAGAGTTCCTTTGAATAATAAAGCTAAAGCTATATTGGAACGGTACAATGACTATAAGGGAGCAAAGTTGTTCCCATTCATATCCGAGCAGAAATATAATGTAGCTATCAAGCGAATCTTCGAGGAAGCTGGAGTTGATAGGATAGTAACAATTCTGGATCCATTGACTCATGAAGAAGTGAAGCGACCCTTGTACGAGGTTGCAAGTAGCCATTTAGCAAGACGTACATTTATCGGCAATATCTACAAGAAAGTAAAAGACCCTAATTTGGTTTCAGCGTTATCAGGACACAAAGAGGGAAGTAAAGCCTTTAGGCGATACAGAGATATTGATGAAGAAATGAAGAAAGACTTGGTTAAAATCTTAGACTAAATCCGTATGACAGATAAATTTGAAGAGTTTAAATGCCTAATAAAAGAGTGGCTTGATACACATCCTAAAGAGTATGGTTCATTTGTTGAAGAAATGAACCGTAAGGATAGTGCAGGATTTCAGAAAGTGTTCATGTTAGTAGTGAGGTTAGTTCCCAAATACAAAGATGCTGTAAAAAAGAGAATATCTAACGATACTCTGAAAGACTTTTCTTCCTTGGAAGGTATCTTGACTAATTCAAATCTTGCAGAGAACTTGGTGAATGAGTTCCATAACATCGATAAACACTCCATTGTACCAGCTATGCTTGCATGGCTGTATTATGGCAGAAGTTACGAGTGTATGGTAGAACAGGGTGAGAGCCTTATTCATAATAATAAAACTAATAGAGTTCATAGATGGATTTTGTCGTTGTTGGTCAAATACATTATTCATAAAAGTATATCTTCTGGAGAAAGAACCAAGGAAGATTGGGAGGAATTTAGATTGTATAAACATTCCTTATCCACAGATACAATTGTTGAATCAGCATTGGAAGAAGCGAAAACTTCTGATGGTAACAGTAACAATGTTATCAACAAGAAGCGTGGCAGACCAAAGGATGAAAGGAATTTGAAGGAACTTTTAAAGCCAGAAGCAAACGAAGAGTTGCTTTCTAAGATAAGGAATAGAATATTAACCAAGCCAAAAGAGAAAGATATTGTTTATCTCAAAATTGCTTTGGAAGAACGGGGCTTACTTAACGAATGTGATATTGCGCCATTTCATAGAGCATTATCCGACTATTACAACGTTCAATTAGTGGGACTTCGTGGTGTTCAAAATGCCTATAAAGAGCTTTCAGAGACTATTGGAAAAACAGGAATTAGGTTGATGGATAAGGGAGAAGACCGTGCTTCAATAGATGAATTCAAGACCTTTTTATCCTAATAACAGTTCGTTTAATTCGTTTAATATTTAAGCGAATTAAGCGTTTTGCAATTCGTTGAAAATCAATCATTTTTCGATATAAATTTGCAGTCGTCATCTCAACCGAGGTGGCGACTTTTTGTTTGCAAGCCACCGACAACAGGAAGTCAAACAAGCTGGTGGAGTCTAAAAAATATGACCGATATTTTATCTATCATTCAAGGCTCTAACGCACATGTGCGATTAGAGGTGTCTGGTGAGGATTTGTTGGCATTTTCCAACGACCTTATTAACCGTGCAAAAGACGAACTTACAACCATCGTTGAAGAATCACGTAAGGAACGCTTTCTTTCTAAGGAAGAAGTAAAACAATTATGTGGAGTCTGTGATGCTACCTTATGGCATTGGGGCAAGAAGAACTATCTGAAGCCTATAAAGGTAGGGAACAAGGTCAGATACAGAATGTCTGATGTGCAGAAAATCTTAGGTAACGCAACCTCAAAAATCTAATACTATGGAAAAGGAAGAATATATCCGAGTTGGTACCACCTTATATAAATTGGTAGACCAACCCAAATTAGGAGGTGGCTTTGTACGCAAGCGTATCGTATGGAACAACGAAACGCTGCGCCAAGACCATGGCAAGGACTTTATGGCAAGTGTACCTAAGTACAATGGCTTCTGTACCTTGCCAGACCATGTGAACTATCAACCAGTTGTAGCAAACTTCCTCAATCTCTATGAGCCGATAGACCATGAGCCCAAAGAAGGAACATTCTCACACATAGAAGCCCTTGTATCGCATATATTTGGTGAACAGTACGAGTTAGGAATGGATTATTTGCAGCTGCTCTATCTAAAGCCCATTCAGAAATTACCTATTCTTCTGTTGGTATCAGAGGAGCGCAATACTGGTAAAAGTACTTTTCTCAACTTCCTTAAAGCCATTTTTAAGGACAATGTAACCTTTAACACCAATGAAGACTTCCGCAGTCAGTTCAATGCCGACTGGGCAGGAAAGCTCATCATCGTAGTAGATGAAGTGCTGCTTAACCGTAGGGAAGACAGTGAACGACTAAAGAACCTAAGTACCACACATACCTACAAGGTGGAGGCCAAAGGAAAAGACCGCTCTGAAATAGCTTTCTTTTCCAAATTTGTACTCTGCTCCAACAACGAGTATCTCCCTCTTATCATAGACATGGGAGAAACCCGCTATTGGGTGAGAAAAATAGAAAAGCTGCAATCTGATGATACGGATTTTCTCAAGAAGCTCAAAGAAGAAATACCTGCCTTCCTATTTTTTCTCCAGCATCGCACACTAAGTACCCAAGAAGAAAGCCGTATGTGGTTCAATCCTAAACTCACGGAAACACCAGCTTTAAAACGAATTATTAGGAGCAATCGTAACAAGTTGGAGATTGAAATGGCAGAACTTGCCATTGACATCATGAAGCAGATGAATATTAAAGAGTATTCTTTCTGCCTAAACGACATAGTTACGCTACTCAACTATACGCAAGTGAAAGCTGAGAAAAGCCATGTGCGAAAGATAGTACAAGATATTTGGAAATTGCAGCCAGCAAGCAATACACTTTGCTACACCACCTACCAGATAGACTTCAATCGCCCAAACTATTATTCCGATGTAAGGAGAATGGGCAGGTACTACACCGTCACTCTCGAACAACTTTCAGAGAAATAAATACTATTATTTTGATGAAATGATGAAACAAGAATATAAGCTACTGAATATAAGGAGAATAAATGCTCATCAGAAATCCATCAGAAATAAATCATGGATGAAGTGTATAATTGCTGTCCAAAAGAGAAATAGTGTACTATGGTGCCAAGTTTCTCTTTTGGTAAGCAGTAAATCCTGAGAACATAGAGTAGCGATTTCACTACTTCCTGAAGTAGCAAGCACTTTTGTCTGCACAAAAGTACAACTTGCTCCCCAAGAAAAAATATCTTATCTGGTAAATAGTGATAAGATGAAACCGTGAAATAACGAAGTAAAGATATAGTTGCACAAGCATCACTTCCCCTTTAGTTTATTTTTTTGATGAAGAGTTGATGTATAATATAAACACTCATTATCAAGCACTTACAAGTAAACTCATCAAATCATCAATTTTCTAACAACATCTAAGCCGTACAATTATGAACATTGAAACAGCAAAACATATCAAATTGCAGGACTTTCTGCAAAGTATAGGGCATACACCTATCAAAATTAGTGGCGAGAAGTTATATTATAAATCGCCATTTAGAAACGAAACACAGGCATCATTCAAGGTAAACACAAAGCTCAACCTTTGGTATGACTTCGGACTTGGCAAAGGTGGTAGTATCATCGCACTTGCAGAAGAGTTATATCATTCAAGAGATATTTCCTATCTGCTTGCACAAATAGAAAAGTCAGCTCCAGGCATATCCACTATGAACTATCACTCCTACCAACCTACAAGGATTACTACTCCAGAAGAACCTGCTTTTAAGAACATAGAAGTCTGCGAACTATCTCACCCTGCCTTACTTCGTTACCTCGCGGAGCGCAAAGTGGATATTGCGATAGCTCAAAAGGAATGTGTAGAACTACATTTTACCTATAAGGATAAAACCTACTTTGCTATAGGCTTTGCTAACAAGATTGGTGGCTACGAACTGCGCAACTCTTTCTTCAAAGGCTGCATAGCACCTAAATCATTTACAATTGTCAAGGCACAAGAGCAAGCCAACATCTGTTTGATATTTGAGGGTTTTATGGACTACCTTTCTTATATGACCTTGCAAAAGCAAGGCAAGGGTATCTTAACCCTTAATGATGGCAAGCCAGCTGGAGTTTCGGACATTATTATCCTTAACTCTGTCACCAACTTGCAAAAGGTAAAGAGCTTTTTAGCCTCCTACGCACACATCGTTTGTCTTTTCGACAACGATAGGGCTGGTCAAACAGCCTACGTTGAACTCTCTAAAGAGTTAGGTGCAAAGGTAGAAGATGGCTCCGTGGCTTACTCAAAGTATAAGGACATTAACGACCTACTTTGTGACAAGCCTATTACCACTCAACAACAACGAAAGGGAAAAGGGCTATAACTCCTCGCTTACTGCCCTATGGATATTTCACAAGCGAAATACCATAGCTCATTAGGGCATTTTCTTTACGCAGCCGTTACACTCCTCTGCTAAAAATGACCAATGAGCAAAGGGGAAGCCCCTTTTGAAACCCCGAAGAGAATCATCAACCTAAACTTAAAACCAAATAATTCAAGACAACTATGGGATACGCAGTACTACATTTAGAGAAAGCAAAAGGAGCCGACACGGGTATGTCTGCTCATATAGAGCGCACTATTCATCCTAAGAATGCAGATGAAAGTCGCACTCATCTAAACAAAGAACTCATTGAGTTTCCTGATGGAATCCACTCCCGAAGTGAAGCAATAAGCCATCGCATCAATACGGCTGGCATCACTCGCAAGATTGGTAAGAACCAAGTAAGGGCTATCCGTGTGTTACTCACAGGTACATTCGAGGATATGAAACGTATAGAGGATAAAGGGCAACTTGATAGTTGGTGTCAAGACAATATACAATGGTTACAGGAAACATACGGCAAAGATAATGTGGTGTCGGCAGTCCTGCATATGGATGAACACACGCCACACATCCATGCTACGATTGTACCTATTGTTACCTGTGAGCGAAGGAAAGCCAAGAAAGAGGAAGAGAGCGGTAAGCGGAAGTACCGAAAGAAGAAAGCTGGTACAACTCGGTTGTGCGCTGATGATGTGATGGTACGGAATAAATTAAAGAATTATCAAGATAGCTATGCTCAACTGATGAATAAGTATGGCTTAGAACGTGGTATTGACGGATCGGAAGCTAAACACATTTCTACCTCAGAGTATTATAAATCACTCATTGGGGAAACAGAGAACCTGCAAAGCGAACTACAAACACTTGAAACGAACAAGGGACAGTTACAGTCGGAACTCAAAGAGGTAAAACGGGATATTAAGATGGAAAAACTCAAAAGCTCTGCCGTAAATGCAACAACAGCCATTACTGATAGCGTATCTTCTCTTTTCGGAAGTAATAAGGTAAAGCGATTAGAAGAAGAAAATAAGCAGCTTAAAGCAGATAAGACTACTTTGGAAGGGAATATCTCTACGCTCAAAAAGCAAATGACAACTTCAGAAATGGTGTATAAACAGCAGGTGGAGACCCTAAAATACAAGTTAGCTCAATATGCTACTAACAAGCAATCGGAAGATAAAAAGTTGGAAGAACTTATCCCTTACCTTGCTGATATTAAGGCTATCGTGCGTGAATGTTTGCAAATGGGTTTTGCTACGCACTTGATACGAGCCATTGCATGTTTCAAAAAGGTCAGTTTCAGTGGCTCGCTTTATTCTAAGCAGCATAATCGCAAGTTTGATACCGAACAATCTGTTGCTTATATTAAGAATGTAGTTCGTGCAGAGCGCAAGAACAAATGGCAGTTGTTTATTGATGAACTACCGGTGGTAGATTGGTTTAAAATGAAATATGAGCAATGGAAAGAGAAACAAAACCTTATGCAACAACCCACACAGCATTCAGGAATAAGGAGATAGATTGTGTTCCTTCCTCTTTTTGGTTGAAAGTTATATTGTAAATGTTAGTTATACCGTATAAGGAAATATTTCTATATATTGCTTATACGGTATTTTTTCTATAAATGTAATTTATGCCCCATTCTATCTCGCTTTGTCATAAGATATTTTATATCGTAGCTATTTGGAGCAATTTCTAAAGGAATAGTATCAGTAACTATTATTCCACAACGTGACAAGCTTATTGACTTATCTGGATTATTGGTCAATAAGCGGATTTTTGTAACCCCTAATTGTTTTAATATTTCAGCACCTATACTATAATCACGCTCATCTGCGTTATGTCCCAACTTTAAGTTTGCCTCAATTGTATCAAAACCTTCTTCTTGAAGTTTGTATGCTCTCATTTTTTCCATTAATCCAATACCTCTTCCTTCTTGATTGAGGTAAAGAATTAGACCTCTTCCCTCTTTTTCAATGAGTTCCATTGCTTTATGCAATTGCTCTCCGCAATCACAGCGCATCGATGAAAAAATATCTCCCGTAGCGCAGCTTGAGTGCATTCTAACGAGGAGCGGGCTATCATCTGTCAAATTGCCCTTAAAAAGTACAACGTGCTCTTTCTTTGTCCCAATCTGCAAGAAAGGAATTAATTTAAATTTACCATAGGAAGTAGGCATTTGGACTTCAACCCCTCGTTTTATAGAGGAAGTTCTTTTAATCTTGTCCCTTATGAAGTTAAGGGCTAATTTTAACTTTGTAAGATTCTTGAAATTTACTTTCGCCATAATCATAACTGAATAAAATTTAAAGGAGACAAAAATGCCACAAATTCTTATAGACAGAAAAACATGTTCTAAATGCAATACTTGCGCAACTGTATGTGTAATGGGAATCATTGATAAATCGACAGCCTTAAATTATCCAACCATACCTGAAGAAAAATTGGATTATTGTTTAAAATGTGGTCATTGTGAGTCTTTTTGTGCACAGAAGGCTCTTACCTTAGATTTCCTTCTTGACGAAAAAATTAATACGTCTTTTTTGGATAGTCAGATTGAACCACAGAATATAGCATTGTATATAAAAAGTCGACGTTCTGTGAGACATTATTCTTCAAAGACAGTTAATAAAGAGTTAATTGCTAAAGTTATTGATATAGCCCGTTATGCTCCATCTGGAGGGAATGGACAACCAGTAAAATGGATTGTTATTCATAAACCATCAGAGGTAAATCGTGTTGCAAGTTTAACCGTTGATTGGATGCGAACTATTCAAAACACATCACATCCTCTAGCAGATTATGTACCTGCAATAATTTCAACTTGGGATAGTGGTTTGGATTTGATTTGCCATAATGCTCCCCATTTACTTTTTGCACATGTTCCTATTGAGCCAATTGATGACCCTACCGAAGCAATTATTGCTTTGACTCATTTTGATATTGCTGCGCCCGCTTTTGGTATCGGTACATGTTGGGCTGGATTCGTAAAGTTGGCTATAGACAATTATAAACCATTAAAGGATTTGTTATCAATACCAGAAGAACGTAAAGCGGCTTGTCCAATGCTATTTGGATATTCAAGTTATAAAATAACTTCTATTCCGAGACGCAATCCTGTGGATATTACATGGAAGTAAAATAGAAGTTACTTAATGACTAAAATGGTGTATTAAACAGTTAATCTTGATTCAGTAAAAAAAATAATTTTGTTTTACTGAATCAGACTCTAATCAACTAACAATTAAGAGGGATGGTTTTTTTCAGGAACTCTCTCCAACATTTCCAAAAAACAACATTCCCATTGTTTTGCAGCCAAACTAACAATTTGACAATTAAGATTTATTCCATATTTATCAGCAATAACTCTGACTTGACTTTTTCTGAATATTGTCTTTAATACAGTTCTGGCTGGCAAATCGGGTTTTTGCAACAAGAAAGTGAGAAAATTCAGATATTTTCTTTTCAATTCATAACTTATTGACATTTTTTTTCTTTCAATCTTTAAAAGTGCTGACTTGACTTTTGGTGGTGGCAAAAAACTCTCATGAGATATTTCATACATAAGTTTTAAATCAAAAAAAGTATGATAAAACACAATATATGGATTGAAAACTTTTTTTGAAAATAACTTTTGGGCAGGTTCAAGTTGCATTATCAATGAACCACCCA
>ERZ772999.1473-NODE-1473-length-13769-cov-14.499708_pt1 | contig 13769 bp, 10 predicted proteins | sample MGYA00511467_ERZ772999 | MGnify/ENA primary metagenome ERZ772999 (study PRJEB29015, sample SAMEA2738064) | human oral metagenome | biome: human oral; feature: human-associated habitat; material: saliva | place: China | collected 2218 ...
GTGGTCATATCGTTGTTGGTATGGAAGCTCCAGAAGTTTGCCCAGTATGTCATCATCCACAAGCATTCTTTGAAATTCACGCAGAGAATTACTAAGATGATAAAGTTATGCCAAAGTACACTATGCTTTGGCTTTTTTTGTTGTAAGATACATCATTCACGCATGAGTTGATGACTACAGTAGTAACAAAAAGAAAAATATACAGGAATGATTGCACTAACAGTATTAAAAAGGGTAAAATCAGTATATAAAGTTGGAGAAAAAATATGGGAAAAATCTATACAATCGGGGAAGCTTTAATTGACTTTATTCCAGTACAGACAGCCGCAAATTTAAGTGCTGTGGATGCCTTTCAGAAAAGACCTGGTGGAGCACCAGCTAATGTAGCAGTAGCCGCAGCGAAACTAGGCGCAGAAGCTTATTTTATTGGAATGGTTGGAGATGACCCATTTGGACATTTCTTAAAAGATACCATTCAAAATTATGGTGTTAACACAAGATATTTAAAGACAACAAAGAAGGCAAAGACAGCCTTAGCCTTTGTCAGTCTTGCGGAGGATGGTCAACGTGATTTTAGTTTCTATCGTAATCCAAGCGCAGATTTACTCTTAGATAAGCGTGATGTTGAAGAGGTAGAATTTACAAGCGATGACTATATCAGTTTTGGCTCTGTTGACTTAGTGGACTATCCTGTAAAGTATGCAACAGAGTATTTGTTACAGAAGGCAAAAGCAGCGAATGCGACAATCTTGTTTGACCCTAATATTAGAAAAGATCTTTGGGATGACTTAGATGAGTGCAGACAGACAGTACTATCATTTATGAAGTATGCAAATATTGTAAAGATGGCAGATGATGAAGTGGAGTTTATTACGGGTAAGTCAACTGTTAAAGAAGCCATTGAAGTCGTAAAGCAATATGGCGTAGAACATGTAATCGTTACGTATGGCCCAGAGGGTAGTGATGCGTACTTAAAGCATTGTCATAGTCATGCAGATGCACGTAAAGTCGATCCTATTGATACAACCGGTGCAGGAGATACTTTCGTAGGTGCATTACTATACTACTTAGATCATCACAAACAAAAGCCAGATCATATTTCACCAGAAATGATGAAAGAGGGATTATGCTTTGCCAACCACGCTGCCGCAATCGTTACTACAAAGAAAGGTGCGATGAACGCAGCCCCAACGTTAGAGGAATTACAGAAATAATATAGGAGAATACCATGTTTAAAAGAACAGATATGAATACATACGAAGTAGAAATCACCTGTCATTCATGCGGGAAGAAGGAGAAAGTTGAAATTAAATCACTGATTGATACAACCTTAGATCCAAAGGCTGAAAGCAATCTATTCCGTGGAAAGTTATTCCGTCATAGCTGCTCAAAATGTCATACCGAACAAAACATGTTATATACATGCATGTATCATGATGGTAGTAAGAATCTGTTGATTGGATATCCGGATAATCAGAAGGATTATGAAGAGATGAATCTGATATTTAATCGACACTATCATCGCGACGAGTTGGATGAAGCTCTTAATAAATGGATTGAAACATGCACGAAGAGAATTGTGTCCAGTCAATCTGACATGCAGGAAAAAGCACTCATTGCACAATTAGGTTTAGATGATCGTATTATTGAAATTGGAAAGTATGTAACAGGTGACTTAGCGAAGGTACAGTCGCAGGGTCTAGAGATTGAACATATGTACTTTAATACCAGTGGTGAAGAGTATGCATTCTTAATTCAATCTGGTGAAGGTATTATTGGAGAAGTTCCTTTTACCAAAGAGCTATATCAAACATTAGAAGAACACTATAAACCATATCTTGCTGAAGATGAATCAGTTGAAATTGATTCTAATTGGGTTAGTGACTTCCTTAGAAAAGTAAAAGAAAAACAAAGCCAGTCTTAGCGATTGGCTTTTATTATTGTTAGTTCAATCATGTGTAGTGCTGTAGCACGTAGTTCAAATTGAATATTATTTTGGGTATGATTTAGTTTTTCTTCTACAGCAGCTAATTGATTTGTCTGTGTGCGATTTGTTTGTAAAGTAATAATGAGATTGTTATCTTTTACCTTTGTATCGATTACTTTTACATTACAATCAAATTCATTTGCTAGTATCTCTGCCATATTCTGCGCAATACTATGACGCGTCTGCTGAATATCTTGACGTATCTGATTGCGTTTGTTGGCGTGTCTTCGTATAGAATATTTTTTAATGTAGTAAACCAATCGAATGAATGTGATGATAATAAAGACAAATAGCACAATTTGATAATAATCAAGTGTGAAAAGTGAGAATGTCTTCTGTACAGAATACATATATGCATGAATGGAAGACAGTATGAGTGCAATACCTGTTGCGATTCTTGCATGATGTGGAATTGCCTGTAAGAAGGATGAGATAAACAATAGACTATAAGAAATAAACTGATAGTCTTTGGTAGGCTCAATACTGTAGAAGATTTGGTAAAGCTGAATAATAGACCAACCAAAGAGTAAAATTGCCATTACTTGATATAGCGTGTATCGACTATCTTCTTCCATTGGTTCAACATGGTCCCATAATAGGACATCTACCTCTTCCGCTAACTTACGAGCACCAGAGGAGAAGTCGCTATTTGTAATCACAACCGCTTTATCTAGTTTGTAGTAAGCAATACCAGAGAAGGCCTGTTGAACTGCATCATTACCAACGGTTCCGCTGTAGTACTTACACTGAAAACCATATTTCAAACTTCCTTTGGTAGCGATGATATCAATGCCTTGATCACCACTTGCCTTGGTAAGAGTTATATTTTTATATCCTAGTGAGGATAGGTATTTTGCACAACTGCGTTCGTATTGAATTCCGTTCATAAAGACATTATACAGTACTTATTTTGAATTTGTAGGAAGAAGAGTGAATAATTCATTTTTCCGTTTTTCTTCTTCAATGAGGTTGTTATAGGCAAGTTGTGCATAAGTTTGAAGTCTATTGGAATGTGTATTTTCATCCCCATATACAAAGTAGTTACCATCTTTATCAATACAACCTAGTGCAGATACGACAGGTACATCCTGATATATATTCTGTTGGAAGTTTTGATATGGCGTTAGCTTAACATTTGCGTTTTCCGCAAGTAGTGTGCTGAGATAGTTTGCACTAATATAAGGGATTGTGCCACTTGGAATATCATAATTGGCCCACATAAAGAAGTGGGTGATATATCTACGTTGGTTTTCTGCATCGCTTAGTTCGTGTAGACTCTTACCATACAGTTCTTCATAGAATTCATCTTCAATAAATGGTTGGTGGTCTCCATACATGAGGATAATCGTTGGCTCAGAGACATTCTTGAAGTAATTTACAAGTTGTTCTAAAGCCATATCGCTACGGCGAATGACACTGAGATATTCCTCTGTTTGTGGATAATCACCCTTCATAGAAGTGATGTGGACATCATGAAGTAACCCTGTATTGTATGGAGAGTGATTTTGCATCGTCACATTAAACATGAAGAATGGTTTTGATGTATCTCGTTGCTCGTATAAATCAATAACATGTTGGAAATCCCATTCATCTGAGATGTAGTTTCGTAGCTTCTGATAATTTGTAATATCTTCCATACCGATATATCGGTCAAAGTTCATATATTGATAAGTATTCACACGATTCCAGTTTTCTTTGTAGTAAGGATGGAAAGCAGTTGTACTATAGTTTTGATCAGATAACGTCATCGCAAAACCAGGTTGTCTATGTTTTTCATAAAGTGTATAAGCATTTGAACCAATTGGTAAAAAGGCCATAGAGTTACCAGTTAAGAATTCATATTCAGTATTACTAGTACCAGTTCCAATTGTAGAAACATATACATTTCCTTGAATGGTATTTTTGTCGTCTTTCATACTGTTTTCAAAGGAAAGATATTCTTTATCGGTTTCAAACTTTCCAATCACTTGTAAATCGGAAAAAGCTTCATTCATAATCGTAATGATATTTGGATGTTCTACCGTCGCATTTGGACGTTGTCCTAGTGCTGTTTCTGTGATGGTTTGTGTTGAAGTTATATTCTCTTTTAATTGTGTCGCAAGTGTTTCTACATCATATCCATGTGGCTTTTTTAGTGATAAGTAACGTGTATTTACGAAGAATTCCGCAATCGCACCATAGTTTTCATAACCTCTTGCTTGATTGAAGAAGTCTGGTGTTGCGCCAAGTGTAACTTGGAAGAAATCCGTACCATAGAAAGTGATTAGAATTGCGGCCGAAAGGAAAAGACAAGTAGTTCGATAAAGGATTCGCTGTTTTGTCTTCTTTGCTTTTGGTAGCCAGAATAATAGGGTGAAGATGAGATTGGTGACAGTCAGTGTAAAGAGTATCTGAACATTGAATGTTAGTTGATAGTTGGATGCGACACCGGCTGCTGTTTTAATGACACTTAAATCCCATGGTAATAGTGGAATACCTTTAAACTGTTTTACATACATGTTCACGATTCCAAAAATACATAGAATAACTGTGGTAATCGCAAAAGAGATTTTCATACTTGCAAGCATTGCATAGAGTATCATCGCAATCAGAAGGATAATACCGTAGTTTACAAATACATTACCGATACCTTCGATATCGGAAAGAAGATTATTATTACAAAGTTCGACTGCCATTTCAATGAGCAATGGAACAAGTAAGATTGTAATCACTTTGATAAATTTATCTATCTTTGGCTTATGTGGTAACCACTTCAGTATAATAGATAAAATTGATATGATGATTGCAATCAAAAACATGGTATTTGTTTGATCTAATTTGTGATAATCCTGATAAAAATAGATATTTGTGATAAGTAAAATAGCTGTAATCACAAGTGGAATGAGTCGTCTTAATTTATTCATAAGAATATTATAGTTGGATTGTAACGAAATTGTCACTTTTGTTATATATACTAAACTTGCAAGATGGTAGAATATTGTTAAAGAGTCTAGTTATATCAAAGAAAAGTCATCATTTTGCTAGATATAAACTGTTATAGAAGATACAGGAGAATTGTATGTTAAAAAATAAGAAGATTTTGATTGTGGTACTTGTTGCGGTTGTTGCGATTGTTGCTACAATATTTACCTTTTTCCAAAGAAATCTAGGTGGTACTAGTGGAGGAGCAGTTGCCTACGTAGATACCATTAGTAATATCATGGGTTTTTCTGGTGGTGGAAATGATCGTTACTCTGGTGTGGTTGAATCCCAACAGAGTGTAAAGGTAAATAAAAACCAAGAAAAGAAGATTGAACAAGTATTTGTATCTGTTGGTGATCAGGTAATTCCTACAACAGTTCTTTTCCGCTATGACGTATCAGAGGCACAAAAACAAATTAGTTCTATCAATTTAGAAATTGAATCTTTAAACGGTACAATTACAGATAAAAATAATGCTATCTCAGCTGCACGTAATGATGGGGTAAACGTGGAACAAATCTCTATTTTCGAAAATGAAATTCGTGCTGCACAGTTATCTATCCAACAAAAACAGTTAGATCTCGCTGCCAAACAAAAAGAGATTGATAACGCAGACGTTCTTGCCAATACAAATGGTATCGTAAAGGCAATTAATGAAAGTGGTACTGATGCACAAGGTAATACAGCAGCTTTTATCGAAATCTCTCAATCTGGTGAATTTAGAGTAAAGGGCACAATTGATGAAGCTTCCATTACATCGATTTCACTTGGACAAGAAATGATTGTACGTTCCAGAACAGATGAGACAAAGTTCTGGACCGGTAAGATTACTGAGATTAAGACAGAACCAAACGCAAAACAAAATGATATGTATAGTATGGGTGGTTCAAGTAACTCTGAAAAGTCTAGTACATATCCATTCTATATTTCTTTAGATTCTTCTGATGGATTAATGCTAGGACAGCATGTTTATCTAGAAAAGAATAATGGCACTGCTGTAAAGAAAGATGGTATTTGGTTAGATGCGTCTTATGTTGTAATGGAAGGCGAGAAAGCATATCTTTGGGTTGCTAATCAGAATCATCGCTTAGAGAAGCGTGAAGTTGAAGTTGGTGAATTGGATCAGAATTTATACCAGTATGAAATTAAATCTGGTGTATCTGAATCTGATAGTATTGCATGGCCAATGGAAGACTACAAAGAAGGTATGAAGACAGAATCAATCTCTACAGTAGGAAGTGGAGAATAAGTATGTTATTGAACTTACAAGGAATCTATAAAAGTTATGGCGGCACCATTGAAGTGCCTGTATTGAAGAATGTTTCTATACAGGTTGCGGAAGGTGAGTATGTCGCAATTATGGGTCCTTCTGGTTCAGGGAAAACAACCTTAATGAATATCATTGGTTGTTTAGATCGTTGTACAGAAGGAACCTATGAATTAGATGGCGCAGATATTTCACGTATTTCTGAGAATGAATTATCAGAAGTACGTTTAAAGAAAATTGGTTTCGTATTTCAGACATTTGAACTTTTACCAGGTGAAACAGCGATTGAAAACGTTGCCTTACCCCTTGTATATGCGGGTGTTCCAAAGGCTGAACGTGAAAAAGCAGCAGTGGAAGCACTGACAAAAGTTGGTTTGGGTGAACGTGTAAACTTCAAGCCAAATCAATTATCTGGTGGTCAAAAACAACGTGTAGCGATTGCACGCGCACTGATTAATCATCCACGTATTCTCTTAGCGGATGAGCCAACTGGTGCGCTTGATCAGAAATCTGGTAAACAGGTTATGGAACTATTCGAAGAACTTAATAAAGAAGGTGTCACAATTGTAATGATTACACACGATGCGCATGTCGCAAGCAAGGCAAAGCGTGTCATTCATATCATTGATGGCATGATACAGGAGGGCACGCATGAATAAAAAACGAGTTATTATTAGTGTTTCTATTGTTGCGGCCTTAGTACTTGGATACTTTGGAATCCTTCAATTCCGCAAGGCATCCCGTAAGGTGGATGTGGTGCAAGTCAGTACAATGAATATGGGTGGTAATCCAATGGAATCACAGATGAGTGGTTTGGTATCTGATCCAGCTACACAGACAGTTACACCATCTGTATCTCAAATTATCACTGCGGTATATGTTACCGAAGGACAAGCAGTATCAGTTGGTGATAAATTACTAGCTTATGATATTACAAGCTTGAACTATACTGTAGAACTAAAGAAGCTTGAAATTTCTACGACACAGCTTCGTTTAGAACAATCCAGAAAAGAATTACAGCAACTACAAAACACAAAGCCGGTGGAAAGAAGGGTAACACCTCCATCGACTCCTGCACCAGAGCCAGAATATAAAGTGGATACAGAAGCAGTAACACAGGTAGAAGAAAATAAAGTATGGAACTATCTGAATGCGTTAACGGATGAGGACACAGAGTTTACAAAGGATCTTGATGAGCTAACAGCTCCAGCGACTCCAACACCGACTCCAGAAACAACTCCAGATCCAACAGCTACGCCTACTCCTACCCCAACCCCAACACCTGCTCCTACACCTACGCTAGCGCCAGCAGTTCCTGCTGTAAATACGTATGCAAAGGGTACAAAGGCAAATCCATATCACTTTGCGATTAAACATGATGGCTTCCTTTCTGGTAAGTTTATTAAGGAACTCATCCAGAAAGCAGAAACAGATGGAAAGACATTCTACGTTTCTATAGATGTTTATTCAGAGGATGATAAGACGAAGGGTCTTGAAGATTCTTGGTTGGTATCTGTAGATAAGTTAAAGTCAATCTTAGGTACTGTCACAGATGATATGGCAAAACTTGATATTCAGACACGTGTGATTCATAAGAATCTTATCGAACCACAACAACCTGAACCTGAAATTGAACCAGAGGGAATGACAGCTTCTGAACTTGTACGTGCAATTCATGCCAAGGAATCTGAAGTGCGTGAGTATGATATTGATGTTCGTCGTAAACAACTTGAACTATCTGAACTACAGTCACAGTTAGCGGATGGTGTTGTTTATGCAAAGCGTAGTGGTGTTATCAAAGGTCTTAAGGATATGAACAATGTTCCTACAGATGGAACACCATTCTTAACTGTTGCAGGTGGTACTGGTACAGAAGTAAAGGGTTCTATCTCTGAGTTATTATTAGCAACAATTCAAAAGGGTACAAAAGTATCTGTTACTAGTTATGAAACAGGATCCATCTATGAAGCAGTTGTGACACATATTGATAACTTCCCAACTAATTCAGGTGAAGGGTTCTATGGTGGTAATCCAAATGTTTCAATGTATGGTTTTACTGCATATATTGAAAAGGGTGATGATTTAAAACAAGGTTCTTATCTCTCCTTATCAATCCAACAAGAGAATACAGATACATCTTCTATCTATCTCAGCAACGCTTTCATCCGTGATGAACACGGACAGAAGTATGTTATGAAGGATGTAGATGGCAAGCTTGTTAAGACATATATCAAGACTGGTAAGGTATATTTCAATATGTCGACAGAAGTATTATCTGGCCTTTCAGATACAGACTATATTGCTTTCCCATATGGTGATGGTGCGATAGAAGGAACTCGTACACAGATTGGTATGGATGATAATGCAATGTTAGGAGGCTACTAATGGGCGAGAATATTAGATTATCAATTCGTGGAATCCTATCACATAAGATGCGTTCGATTCTAACAATGCTAGGTATTATTATCGGTATTGCGGCAATCATCGCTATCGTTTCCACTATCAAAGGTACAAATGAACAGATTCAAACCAACCTCATTGGTTCAGGTGTTAATACAGTCAATGTACGTATGACACAAGGTGACTGGGAATATGACTTTGGACAGGGTATCCCTGGTAAATACAGAGAAATCTCTGCTTCTCAAAAAGATGATTTAAAGAATATTCCTGGTGTAGTGAATGTATCACTCTATCATCGCCGTCAGGTATACGATGGTGTATTCCATCTAACAAACTCCTTAACAGGTGGATATGTATACGGTATCGATGATACATATTTACAGACAAATGGTCTTGTTGTTAATCGTGGTAGAGCTTTCTCTACAAATGATATTGAAAAGAATCGCAAGGTTTGTTTATTGGATAAGGTTTCTGCAGAGCAGTTATTCCAAGGAGAGAATCCGATTGGAAAAACTGTAGAAATTCAAAAGGAACCATTTGTGGTTGTTGGTATAGTTTCACCAGCGGTAGAGTTTGAACCAACAATCAAAAACATGAATGATTACTACACATATAACCAGGATACTTCTGGAAAAGTATATGTACCTACATCAGTATGGCCACTGTTATATCAATATGATGAGCCAGAAAATGTAATCTTACGTGCAACAGATACAAACTCTATGACTACAATCGGTAAGCAAGCAGAAGAAATTTTAAATGCTACAGCAACTGGTAATAACGAAACAAGTTATAAGTCAGAAGACTTGATGAAGCAAGCGAAACAAATTCAACAGTTATCTCAAGCAACAAATACAATGTTGTTGTGGATTGCGGGTATTTCCTTACTTGTTGGTGGTATTGGTGTTATGAATATCATGTTAGTAAGTGTAACCGAAAGAACACGTGAGATTGGTTTGAAGAAGGCAATTGGAGCACCTAAGAAATCGATTCTGATTCAATTCTTAACAGAAGCAGTTGTTCTTACATCGACTGGTGGTGTGATTGGAGTTATCTCAGGTGTCATACTTGCATTCTTGATATCGAAGTTAAATGGTACACCGATTGCGATCAGCGTAGAAGCTTCTATCTTTGCGGTATTATTTTCAATGTTAATTGGTATTGTATTTGGCATCTTACCATCATACAAGGCTGCAAATTTAAATCCAATCGATGCATTACGTCGTGAATAAGTGGTTGATGAGATTATCATCAATCACTTTTTTAATGCGAAAAATGTTTGAGAATGATATCATTATAAAAATGTCGACAGCAGGAGGATATATGAAATTTTTATTTGCCCCCGATTCATTCAAAGGTACGATGAGTGCTATCAATATTAATCGCTTGTTAAGACATGCGACTCATCGTGTGCTTGGAAGTGTGGAATATATCGATGTAACAATGGCAGATGGTGGAGAAGGTACAGTGGAAACTGTTACTCGTAATCTGCGTGGTTCCATTATGTATGTACCAACACATGGGCCATACATGAAACGAAGAGAAGCAAAGTATGGTTTAGTAAATCAAAAAGAAGCCATTCTAGAAGTGGCAGAAGTTGTAGGGTTACCACTTGTACCAGTAGAACAAAGAGACCCACGATATACATCATCCTATGGTGTTGGTGAACTAATTGCCCATATTCTTGAGGATGGAATACGTGATATTAAAATTGCGATTGGTGGAACATCTACAAATGATGGTGGTATCGGTGCTATGCAGGCATTAGGCGTACACTTCTTAGATAAAGATGGAAAAGAAGTAAAAGGAATTGGTGATAGTTTAAAAGATATCGTCACTATCGATAATTCATGTATGCATCCACTAGTACAAGAAGCAAAGTTTACGATTATGTGTGATGTGGATAATCCTTTATGTGGTCCAAATGGTGCGACAATGAGCTATGGAAAACAAAAAGGTGGTACAGCAGAAGTATTAGAAGAACTTGAAAAGGGTATGGAAAACTACCGTCAAGTTTTACTTAAAACATTTGGAAAAGATGTTAATGATATCCTTGGCTCTGGTGCAGCAGGTGGAATGGGTGCAGCTTTCTCATTATTCCTATTAGGGGAAATGAAGTCTGGCATTGAAGTTGTTATGGATTTAATGAACTTTGATCAGATGCTAGATGGTGTAGATTATGTTATCAGCGGTGAAGGAAGAGCAGATGCACAAACACTACATGGTAAAGTGCTCTATGGAATTGGTAAACGCTGCAAAAAGAGAAATATCCCAGTTATCGCAATCTGTGGTTGTCTTGGGGATGGCTATGAAGCATTATATGAACACGGTATTACAAAGTTCTATGCAACAACAGATAAGGAACTATGTGAAAAACAAATTTTAGCTAATGCGAATGATAACTTTATGAAGACAGCTGTTCGTATGTTTGAAGATATCAAAAATGGAAATATTTCTTAGTTGAAACCTTCAGTAAATGATATGATTTATATAGATAAAAGTTTTTCGGAGGATAATTGATATGATTTTAAAAGTTGTACGTGAAAAGGAAACAAAATACTATGTTCCTACACAGATTCAAGCAATGACAATTTCAGCTGTCTACAATACAGATGATATGTTTGATGTAACATTTATCGTAAATGGTGTTTCTGAACCAGTTAGAACATTCCCATCCAAAGAAGATGCAGAAGAATTCCTAGTTCGTTTAGATACACTATATTGTTCACACGATTCTGAAGTTCATATTGTGAATTTGAATACTTTATAAAACTAGTATTATACAGTTAGATTGATTTTGATAAAAGGCAATTTTTGGATATTATCCGTAAAATTGCCTTTTATAATGTAAAATATAATACATAATTTTCATATATAATGAAAATTAACTGTTTGTATGTCAATTATACAATTTTTATTTGATTAAATATTTCTGTCTAATATAATATTTGTGAATTACAAATTCATGGGGAGGTTTTAATGATGAAGAAATTCAAAGCTTTTTTGCGGCCTGCATTAACAATAATGTTGATGTTATCAATCTTTATTCCGGTAATTTCAAATGTATCAATACATGTAGAGGCTGCCGAAGAATTTGAGGCATATACAAAATCCGGCGAATACCCTGCAAGTGATCACATTAAAAATCCTATCTATATTAGACCAAAAGGAGCGACTGAGAAGGGTATTGTAGGATACTGCTTTAATGATCATAAAGCATTTCCTGAAAGTAGCTTTTCACCACGAAAGGTGTATTACACAAAAGAAGTTGGTAGTGCAGCTACGTTTGAAGAATTAGCAGATACAGAGAGAGTTAGTGGAGAAGATCTTTATAATGGATTGCTTAGAGTTGTTTATGATGGCTATCCTAATAATAAATCTGGTATCCAAGAAAGATATGGTTTAACAGATGGACAGTTTAGACAGATTACACAGTTTGCGGTTTGGTATTATACAGATAGTTTCAATATGCCATTACGCGATACAAGTGGTTTGGCTTATTCTCAAAATGAGTTGGATGCTTTCAATGATTTAATCAATAGTACTACAGCAATTCCTGCTGGAACATCAATTGATATTTACAGGAGTAAAAATGCTGATTACCAGCATTTATTAAGTGGTCATATCGTAGACCCAACGCCAACTCCAACTCCTACACCTACTCCTACTCCAACACCAACGCCTGTACCAACTCCAACACCAACGCCTGTGCCAACTCCTACACCTACACCTACTCCTACTCCAACACCAACGCCTGTGCCAACTCCAACACCAACACCAACACCTGTACCAACTCCAACTCCTGGCACAACTACACCAAAAACTGGTGATCGTGGTGATATTTCCTTGTATGCAGGATTAATGTTAGTATCAGGACTTGTAATTGTTTGTGTATTATTTAGTTGTAAACAACAAGCATAAAAGGATTTGTTAACAAAGCGCTTCACAATGAAGTGCTTTTCTGTATCTATATGGATGAATGTATACATTTAAAAAGCCCACAACACGTGGGCTTTTCTTACATTTTAGATCCTTTGGAACCCTTTGCGCTTGAAGCGGAGAAGTTACTGAGGATATTTGTTTCATAGGAGAAGGTCATCTTAGATCTTCTTCTTTCTCTATCTAATGCAAGTTCTACAAGTTTATCCATTAATTCAGAGAATGATACACCAGCTGCTTGCCATAGGTAGAAGGCAAGGGAGCCTGGGATGGTGTTAATTTCATTTACATAAACCTTCTTTGTGTCTGCGTCCATTAAGAAATCGATACGACATACACCAGATGTGCCTAGTACACGGAAAGTTTCCTTGGCTAATTGTTGAACAAGTCTTGTCTGTTCATCTGTAAGAGGTGCAGGTACAATACGTGCAGTACTTGCCATACCTTTAGAACCTTGACTCTTAGAGCTCTTTCCACCACCGAGATACTTATCAGAGAAGCTGAGTAACTCATCTTGAGACACTGAACTTACTTCTTCTAGTACGCTAGCTACACAGGAATAGGAATCTCCAACAACAGAGCAGTTGATTTCACGCATTGGTTTTACAACTTTCTCTGTGATAATCTTTTCATCATACTGACGTGCTTCATCAAAACATGCAAGATATTCTTCATCGTTATGTGCGATAGAGATACCAACAGAAGAACCTGTACGTGCAGGTTTAATAATAACTGGATAAATTAAACGATGCACCTTATCGAGGATTTCATTTTGATGTGTATCCATTTCTGAACCGTATACCCAGAACCAATTTGTGATTGGTAGGTTGTTATCACTGAGTACATTCTTCTGTAAAACTTTATCCTGTCCAATCGCTGCACCATAGAGGTCACAACCAGCATATGGAACCTTCAACATCTCAAAGAAACCTTGGATTGTGCCATCTTCGCCATTTGTACCATGCATGACAGGGATAGCAACGTCGATTGTACCTAATTCCTTGCGTCCAAATAGAGAAGCTTTGACAGGACGGATTACAACACGATTATCCTCTGATGTAATGGATACTTGTGTACATTGGGAAATCAAATGTTTGAGATCCTTGTAGTTACTCATATCTTTTAATAAATCAGAGACATATAGTTTACGTTCCTTGGAAACATATACAGGAATGACATTGTATTTATTTTTATCAAGTGCTTCAATCGCTTGAT
>ERZ772999.1475-NODE-1475-length-13761-cov-6.436013_pt1 | contig 13761 bp, 9 predicted proteins | sample MGYA00511467_ERZ772999 | MGnify/ENA primary metagenome ERZ772999 (study PRJEB29015, sample SAMEA2738064) | human oral metagenome | biome: human oral; feature: human-associated habitat; material: saliva | place: China | collected 2218 ...
TTTGGACTACGTACGTGGCTCTAATATCTACGTACGTGGATATTTGGACTGACGTACCTGGTCTTTAAGACTACGTACATAGACAGAGGGAAACCACTACGTGAAGGCGCTTTTTCTCCACGAGAAGGATACCTTTCCCTTCGCTAGATAAGAGGAATACTCGCGCTAAGGCGAAGGGCTTGCCTGAGCTCTTCGGAGAGGGATATCGTGGGGCTGGGCGTGCGATGCCTTAGTACTCTAAGATAGAGGGCCGGACTCTATGCAACAGTTTTATATATGGAGTGGCCCTTCTTCGTGGCTCGTCGTGCGCCTCATTGAGGTGATGTGAGCGAGGTGATGAATGCGGGCTCCAGACACGTCTTTAGAGGGGTAATTGACTGTGCTATGGGCGGGTGGGGTAGGAGATACAATAAATTATGTCTATATTTGCAGTCCATTAGCGCTCCTACGGTTACCAACCCAGCAGCTTCGGCTGCAGCGATAAAGTAGAACAAATTATAACGTTATAACGATAATGAAGAAAGGAATTCATCCTGAGAACTACCGTCCTGTAGTATTTAAGGACATGTCTAACGAAGACATTTTCATCACGCGCTCGACGATGCCCGCTAAGGAAACGATCGTCGTAGACGGAGTAGAGTACCCTCTGATCAAGGTGGAAATCTCCAGCACGTCGCACCCCTTCTTTACTGGTAAGGCTAAGCTCGTCGACACGGCTGGTCGTGTGGACAAGTTCATGAGCCGCTACGGCAACCGCAAGAAGTAGTCGTCGACTCTGATATAGCCCTCGCTGGTGACGTGAAGTACAAGCGTCCCCAAGAGTGCGCAAGATACAAGAGGCCATCTCCCTGCAACGGGGAGATGGCCTCTCTTCTTATCTGTCTGAGCTTAGGCTGGATAGCTTGTGTGTGGGAGTGCCGCTTGAGAGATGATTAAGTCATTCAGTATGATACCCCTCCTGTGTATCATAAAAATGTTATCTTCGTGACCACAAATAGATATCAAAGCTAGAGTATATGAAGACAAGACTCTCAGCGTTGGCCCTTGCACTCCTCCTGGGTGGAGGTATGGCCTCAGCGCAGAAAATCTTGGTCACAGGGCGCGTCACCAATGCTTCGAATGCGGTGCTCCCTAAAGTCCAAGTCGTCGTAAAGGAGACTGGTCGCAGCATGACAACTACCGAGCAAGGACTCTACGTCATCGAGCTCGAGTCGGGCCAGACCCTTCAGTTCATCCTCAACGGTAAGATCCTCAAGACGGTCGTGGCGAATCAGCCACAGGTGGATGTAGAGCTCCCAGTGCAAGCCCCAGAGCAGGGGAAGCCTAAGGCCGACACCACCGCTACGCACTCGGGCGACGGGAAGGACGATGTGATCCTCTCGACCTCGAGCCGTGGGGCTACCTCGATCACGGGGAAGGCTCGCCCACTGTGGGTGCTCAATGGCGTCGTCCTCGGTAGCGACTACGGTAGCCTGGAGTCCTTCGCTGGGGCAGACCCCAAGCAGGTCGCCGCAGGTCTTGTGCCAGGTCTGAGTGCTGAGAACATCGCCTCGGTACGCATCCTTACCACCTCATCGGAGACCTCGAGCTACGGCCCACGCGGTATCGCTGGGGTCGTAGAGATCACGACGAAGTCTGGCTCTGCTGGTGTCTCTTCCCTTAGCTATCGCGGGGAGTACATCTACCGCCCCATCCCCACGTACAACGACCTGAACGTGATGAACTCCCAGCAGCACGTGGCCCTCATCCAGGACCTGCTCGACGGGGGTATGTATCCCATCCACACGCTGGAGACGTCTAAGGACCAGGGGCTCATCGGCCGTATGTACCAGCTCTTCAACGAGCTCGACGAATGGGGTAAGCCCCGTCTGTCCAACGATGAGGCCTCACGTCTGGCTTACTTCCGCACCGCTGAGCGTGCGAATACCAACTGGTTCAAGCAGCTCTACCGCAATACCATCGTCCACAACCATACGCTGAGCTTCAACGGCGGTACGAATAAGACGAACCTCTTCGCCTCGCTCACCGCTCGCGTCGACCCAGGGTGGACTATCGGCAGCCGCGCCAATACCTACTCGGGTAGTATGAGTGCGGACTACAAGCTCCTGCCCACGCTGAAGATCGGGCTGAATATCATCGGGGAGTACAACACCTCCGAAGAGCCTGCTACCTCTGCAGTCAAGTACGCCAATACGACGAGCCGCGCACTGCTTCCCACGGAGAGCTATACGAAGGACTACGTCTCCTATAATATCTTCGACGAGCTCCGTGAGAGCCGCCGCACCCGCACTCAGGGTTATCTTGGTATCCAGGGTACTGCCACGTGGGATATCCTCAAGCAGCTGCGTGCGACCTTCGTCACCGACGTCAAGTACACCAATACGGTGACCTTCCTCGATAATACCGAGCACTCCGTCCTGGCCCGTAGCATGCGCGCCATGCAGACGACCAACGTACGCAACAACAATAAGAACCTGCGTACCGACCCCAACGACCCCTACGCACTTCCTTACTCCGTACTCCCCGAGGGTGGTATCCGTGAGAGCCGCGTCGTACAGAACTATGTGAATAGCTTCAAGTTCGACCTCGACTATCACCAGGCCTTCGGCAAGCACAACGTCCTCGCTGCTGCTGGTATGGAGCTCAATCAGGGAACCGTCCAGAACAACTGGAACATCAACTACGGCGTCCTCTACGACCTGGGCTACCACTCCTACTACCTCCCCGACGCTATCCAGCGCCTCTATGAGCAGGGGAAGGACTACTACACCATCCGCAACAAGGTCAATAACAACCTCGGCTTCCTCACCCGCGCCAGCTATACCTACGACGACCGCTACTCCATCGATGCTCTGCTGCGCTTCGACGCCAGCAACCGCTTCGGTCCCTCGCGCTATGTCCGCTGGCTCCCCACGTGGAATGTGGAGCTGACTTGGGGTGTCGATCGTGAGAGCTTCTTCCGTCATCTGAAGCCCCTCTCCTCGATGCGCCTGAAGACTTACGTCGGGCTTGTCGCGGACAACCCCTCCGTCACCAACTCCCTCGAGGAGATCTATCCCAATATCCCCTGGCGTCCCAGCTCGAAGGAAATCGCTCTGGCGTATAGTGAACTCGCTAACCACGACTTGACCTACGAGAAGACGATGACCTACGGTGCACGCCTCGGCTTCGGCCTCTTCAAGGGCCGTATCTCGGCTGAGATCGATGCCTACCGCCGTCGTAGCTATGACCTCGTCGGCCCTATCTACACGCAGTCGCTCGGTGGTTTCGCGCAGAAGAATGGTAACGTCGCGGAGCTGAAGTCCTCGGGTCTGCAGTTTACCCTCTCGACGGTGAACTTCAAGACGAAGACCTTCAGCTGGACGACGGGCTTCTCTTACCTCCACAAGACGAATAAGATCACCTCGCTCCTGAGTAGCCCCACGGTCCGTACGATGGTCTCGGGCTCTGGCTTCTCTTACGAAGGCTATCCGCTCTCCTCCGTCTTCTCCATCCCCTTCCTCGGTCTGACGAACGAAGGTATGCCTCGCTTCTACAACGAGCGTGGGGTAGAGACGCTCGGCGACTTCAACTTCTCGAGCAGCAATATCAACTTCCTCAAGTACAGCGGTACGCTTGACCCAACGGATGTCGGTACGCTGACCAATACCTTCCGCTATAAGAACTTCACCCTCTCGGCGAATATCAACTATGAGTTCGGCGCTGTGACGCGTCTGCGTAGTATCTCCAACACGGACGACTACTCAGCCTTCCCACGTGAGCTGACTCAGCGCTGGAAGAAGCCTGGTGACGAGGCCTACACGGATATCCCTCGTATCCCCACCAGCTACGCCTTCGACCAGTACGGAGCGGACAACCTTATCAACGGCTTCTATGCCTACAGTGCCTCCACGGCGCGTATCGTCAGCACAGACCACGTACGCCTCAAGGAGATCTCTTTGGAGTACACGGTCTCGAAGACCCTCCTGCGCCGCACGCCGCTGAAGAACCTCGCGGTGAAGCTGCAGGCCCAGAACCTCATGCTCCTCTATTCGGATGCTCGTCTGCGTGGCGATGACCCTGCTTATATGTACAGCTCTTCGGTCACCGCTCCTAAGAAGCTCATCCTCACCCTGCGTGTCGGACTCTAAGCGAGATACTATTATGATGAATAGACTCTTCGTGCCCCTCGTGGCCCTCGTGGCTCCCCTCGTCCTCGGATCTTGCAACAAGCTCCTCGATGAGCTGCCCGACGAACGTGTGCAGCTTGATACTCCTGAGAAGATCCGCCTGGCACTCTCCAACGCTTATCCTATCACCTCCTTCGCCTACGCCTGCGAGATGTCCACGGATAATGTCGATGACTACGGGACGGACAACCCGAACTTCACGAAGTTCACCTACGACCTCGTCTACTGGAATGACGGCCCTGAGTACAACCAATCCGATGGTATGCGTGCCCTGTGGCGTGCTCACTACCTCGCTATCCAGCACGCCAATGCTGCGCTGGAGGCTATCGAAAAGCTCGGCGGAGGTACAGAGCTCAACCCTCACAAGGGCGAGGCGCTCGTGGCTCGTGCCTACTCGCACTTCGTCTTGGTGAACCTCTTCGGTAAGCACTACAATACCTCTACCAGCTCCTCCGACTTAGGCGTCCCCTATATGACGGCTACCGAAGTGACGCTGAATCCCAAGTACACTCGTAACACCGTCGCTGAGGTCTATGCGGCTATCGACAAGGACCTCACCGAAGGGCTTCCCCTCATCTCGGATAGCTACTACAAGCAGAAGGCCTACCACTTCAATAAGGCTGCTGCCGAAGCGTTCGCCGCTCGCTTCTACCTCTACTATGAGCAGTGGGACAAGGTGATCGAGCACGCCACGAAGGCGCTGGACGGGAAGACGCCCCGCCGCTGGTCAGACTTCCAGGTCGCCAGCATCGTCGGTGCTAAGACGGAGGATGCTTACGCTAAGCTCTACACCCGTGAGTCGGTCACGGCGAACTTCCTCCTACAGCCCGTTGCCTCCAATGCGGTCGACTACTTCTCCTACGCTCAGATGAAGCGCTTCTCTATGACGCACCGCACGGCTGAAGAAGTCTTCATCGGGGAGAATATCTGGCGTAGCTCCACTACACCGCAGGCCGACTACTGGCAGGTGCCCTTCGTGTCGTCCTCGTACAACTACCGCGACGTCATCAACCAGTCGAAGTATCCCTACTACGCAAGTAAGAAGGGCAGCACGCTCGTCGTGCCCTTCACCGCTGAAGAGACCCTCCTGGTACGTGCCGAAGCTGAGATCATCAAGAAGCAGTACGATGCTGCTGTCACCGACCTCAACACTTGGACGGCTGCCTACCTCAATACGCCCAAGAATACCTTCACGAAGGATGAGATCATCGCCTTCTACAAGGCTCTGGACTATAACTCCGCCACAGCTCCTACGATGAAGAAGAAGCTGCATCCCTCCTTCACCCTCGATGGGGGCGAAGATCAGGAGATGCTCCTTCACCACCTCCTGCAGTGCCGCCGTGTAGCTACGGCTCACGAAGGGCTGCGCTGGTTCGACATCCGCCGCTATGGCATCGAGGTCTACCGCTTCGTCCACGACACGAAGGACCGCGCGAAGTACACCGTAGCTAAGACCCTCACCCCGGGCGATGAGCATACGACCTTCCAGATCCCGCAGAACGTCCGCAACGCTGGCCTCGAAGCTACTCCCCGCACAAGTAACTAATCCTCAAGCTCGCCTCATCGCGCCACACTATGAATATGACTCTAAGGAAAGCCTCCCTGTGGGCCCTTGCTGCTCTCACGATGGCCCTCGGCAGCTGCCGCAAAGTGGATGCAGATATTAGCTCGACCTCCGTACTCAATGCCTCTACGAACCGCACGGCAATGGACGAGTACATCGAGCGCGAAGTCACCTCACCCTACAACATCCAGATCTACTACCGCTATACCGAGAGTGAGATCGGCCGTAACTGGGTGACCTCCCCCGCCAACGAGTACAACAGCCTCCAGTTCGTCAACGTCCTCAAGTACCTCTTCCTCGAGCCCTATACCGAGGTGATGGGGGTGGACTTTGTACGCCGCTTCACGCCACAGGCCTTCGTGCTCACGGGGCTCTTGGCCTACAACCCACCGCCCAGCAACTCGAATACGCGTGCTTCGACGGTCAATGGGGTCAAGATCATCTTCATGAACATCAATAGCTTCGACTTCCCTTCGCTCAAGCAGTACTACCACACGCTGGATAGTCTGAAGACTGTGCTGGAGACCGATACCTCCGTGCAGGCAGAGTATGATCAGTGGAAGACTTGGCTGGATGGACAGAACTCCACCTACCTCGAGCGTCTGAAGGACGTCTACCTCCGTACGATGTACCACGAGGCAGCGCATACCTTCCACCAGAGAGTCGAGCCCACGACGGACTTCGACAAGATCACCTCGCTCGACTACCGTCAGGCCGACTGGATCTCCGGCTGGACGCGTGAAGGGAAGAAGTCCATCGAGTATGGCTTCATCACCAACTACGCCAGCCAGGAGCCTCACGAAGACTTCGCTGAGCTCTTCGGGAACTATGTCATCCTCAGTGCCGATGAGTGGGAGGCCAAGCTCGTCTCTGCTGACGTGATCCCCGCAGGGCGTACCCGCTCGGGGCGCTCCATCATCGAGGAGAAGATCCGTATCATCAAGGACTATATGCTCAATACCTGGGGGCTTGATATGGATAAGCTCCGTGCGCAGCTACACGCTCGCTATCCCAACTTCGCTCGCCAGGACTTCACTACAATGACCTCATCCACGACACAGCAATGAACTATACGAAGATCTTCGCCCTCGCTACGGGCGCTCTCCTTTGGATGAGCTCTTGCACCAGCTCCAGCGACCTTGATAAGCTCCCCGGAGCAGCCGTCCGCACCCAGCAGGCGATCAGTGAGACGGTCTCCAAGCTCGAGGGACACGATGGCTACTGGCGCCTCACTTACTACCCCGACACGAAGCGTGCCTACGGGGGCTACTCGATGTATGTCCAGTTCAAGGACGGTCGCGTCACGGCGCTCTCCGAGCTCTCGACGACCTCTACGAACTCAACCTATTCGGTGAAGAACATCGATATGCCGACGCTTGCCTTCGACACGCGCAGCAATGTCCTTCATCACTTCATCACCTCTACCGAGTACTTCCGTAATGCCCGTGGTGGAGACTTCGAGCTCCTCCTGATGGGGCAGCGCGGCGACAGCATCCTCCTGCAGGGGCGCAAGTACGGCAATCAGATGAGTCTCGTCCCGATGACGACCGACCCTGCGACGGAGATCGCAGCGCTGCAGGCCATGGCTACGAAGTTCCAGGGGAAGAACTTTGCTCCCGTCTCCATCGGTACGGCTGGCTCGGTATCCTTCCGCCTGAATCCCACCTACCGCCAGCTGGAGTACACGTCCACGAGCGGAGAGACGACGACCACGCAGAAGATGGCCTTTGCCTACACGACCGAGGGGCTTCGCTTCTATGAGCCGATCACCATCGGTGGGGTCACGCTCTCGGGCTTCCGCCTCAGCAGTGACGGCACGAGCGTCACCTCTATCGAGGGGGATGTCACCACGACGGTGGTCTCGCTCCCTATTGATCTCGTGAATAAGAGCTATGTCGCTTACTTCAAGGCCGACTCGGCTGCGGATGACTTAGTCTCCTTCTTCACGCGTGTCAATAATACCCTCTACCGCAATCGCAAGGCTCGTATGTCGGCTCGCACCTACTTCGGTGTGAATACCGCAGCCGACCAGACGGCAGGCCTTGTGGGGAATGATACGAAGATCGCTGGCTTCCTCACGATGCCCATCTATGAGCAGACCAACGGTAGCTACACGCGCCTCTCCTATGAGGTGGACTTCGTCCCTGTGGGCAGCGACCCCACGCAGGTCGATATCATCGCTCGCGACGGGAATGAGTCGACGTGGTGGTACTGGTATGCCTCGGCTGCCGAGTATTGGGTGAGCCGCCTCGCTACGCGTGCGCCCTACACCGTCGAGACGCTGACGGACGCTGCAGGTGCTACCTACTACAAGCTCACCAGCGTGAAGTACGCTGACAAGGCGTGGTTCTACCTCTACGAGGTCCAGTAGCCCGCTCTATCCAGTAGCTATATACGAAGACCGCCCGAAGCACGCTGCGTGCTTCGGGCGGTCTTTTTATGTGCTTACGCGTGGAGTGCGTCGAGCTTAGAGGTCTTCGTAGAGGCGTACCCAACCGTGGGTGTCGGGATAGTCGCCGTACTGGATAGCTCTCAGGCGTTCGTAGAGGGCGGTGCAGATAGGACCAGGGTTGCCGTCCTTGCTGATGACGTAGCTCTTGTCTTCGTCGAGGTCATCTACGCGCAGGATAGGGCTGATGACAGCAGCCGTACCGCAGGCACCTGCTTCGTCGAAGGTAGCGAGCTCCTCGACATGGACGGGACGGCATTCGACCGTGAGGCCCATATCTTCGGCCAGCTGCATGAGGCTCTTGTTCGTGATCGAGGGCAGGATCGAAGGGCTCTTAGGAGTGATGTAGCTCTTGCCACGGATCCCGAAGAAGTTCGCAGGCCCGCACTCATCGATGTAGAGCTTCTCCTTAGCATCGAGGTAGATGACGGCCGAGTAGCCCTTGTCGTGGGCGAGGACGCCCGAGCGAAGGCTGGCAGCATAGTTCCCCCCGACCTTGTACTGCCCAGTCCCGAGGGGCGCAGCGCGGTCGTAGCCACGCATGATCGCCATGGGGCTGGGGCGGAAGCCCGACTTGAAGTAAGCACCTACGGGCGTGACGAACATGAGGAACATGTATTCGCTCGCGGGGCTGACGCCGACCTGCTTGCCGAGCCCGATCATCAGGGGACGGATATAGAGCGATGCGCCGCTCTCGTAGGGAGGGATGAAGTCCTTATTGAGGTGGAGGACCATGTCGAGGGCTTCGAGGAAGCGCTCGGTGGGCAGCTCGGGCATCAGGATGCCTCGGCTGGTGTGCTGCATGCGGGCAGCGTTCTCCTCGGGGCGGAAGACGCGTACCTTACCATCCTTCCCGCGGAAGGCCTTCAGCCCTTCGAAGGACTCCTGCCCGTAGTGAAGGCAGGTCGAGGCCATGGGGATGGTGATCATGTCTGAGGAGGATACTTCCCATTCGCCCCACTGGCCATTGCGATAGTAGCAACGTACATTATAGTCTGTGGGGTGGTAGCCGAACCCGAGGTTCTTCCAGTCCAGCTGTTGTCCGCTTTCCATTGTAGTTCTTTTTAGAGGTGGTCGATTATTCGAAATCTCATTGGGCTCCTTAAGCGGGGAGTCACAGGCAAAGATAGAGAAAAGTGCTTATCTCCGATAGTAAGCCCTTCACTCGCTCTTCACCTACCTATATAATAGAAGGGTAGGGGAGTGGGAATGCCCCCTTCTTCCTCGTATAGAGTCGTGCTGCGCCCCTCGGGAGAAAAAGTCTTGACTACTACGAGATAAACCCGCCTACCTCTACTCCAATAAGCTCAACCACGTGCGTAGTCGTAATATCTACGTGCGTGGTTCTATCGATTCTTGTACGTGGATTTAATGTCCACGTACCTGGATCAAGGAATATCTCTGCTCGATGCGTCTTTTCCCTGTATGTCATCGGTAGTTTTTCTCCTCTATTTACGAGGAGTAGTACTATACGATAGGGGGGCGTTGGCTTAGATAAAAGCCCTGTGACAGCGGGAACTTTTGCCCAATCGTCGGGGAGATTTGGTAGTATGAAAGATGTGTACTATCTTTGCACTGCAATTCGAGAGCTACGAAGCGACAAGGAAGTGTGGGTGAGTGGCTGAAACCAGCAGTTTGCTAAACTGCCGTACGGGCAACCGTACCACGAGTTCGAATCTCGTCGCTTCCGCTGTTAGAGTTGCTAAGACTTATGATGGTGCCATAGCTCAGTTGGTAGAGCAAAGGACTGAAAATCCTTGTGTCCCCGGTTCGATTCCTGGTGGCACCACAAAGAAGAAGAGAGGTATTGCGACGCAGCAGCGTGTGATACCTCTCTTTTTTGTTTCTCCTCCGGCTCATACTTTGTGTTTGCAGCTTGTCGCCTCTATGTTGGGGCGCAGTGAGTTGGTCGTGTGTGAAGACTTATTCCCCTGATATCTGTATCTTTGTGAGAAGACTGGGTGTACTGTCGCCCATTAATGGTATACGCGTAGTATGAAGATCGCTTATTGTCTCTTTGGCACCTACTCCACTGGAGGTATTGAGCGTGTCACGACGGTTAAGGCTAATTGGCTTGCGGAGCATGGATACGAGGTGTATCTCGTGACGACGGGTCATGCAGGTCGTCCGCCTTACTATCCACTACATCCGAGTATCAAGCATATTGATCTTGGGCTGTGCTATGATGAGGCTGGAGAGCTCTCTCGCTTTACTGTTTATCGCCGTAACTATCCGAAGTATCGCAGGCACAGAGAAGAGCTGGAGAAACTCTTTGCAGATATCCGTCCTGACATCGCCGTGGCAGCTGGATGGCACGAAGGCTCTTTCCTCTACCAGCTAAAAGATGGCAGTAAGAAGATCATTGAGCATCATGCATGGCGTCATGCTAATGTCGCTCTGTATCCCGTCTACCTGCGAGAACTTGACCATGTGACAGCCGTGACGCACTTCAAGTATTGGCTCCGTACCTTGTGGGGGAATCTTATGACTTATAAGCAGGGGCGATATGATCGACAGTTCGATCGTTTGGTCGTGCTGACCGAAGAGGATAAGACTTATTGCTCACATTGTCCCACGACCTCTGTTATTCCGAACCCTATTACGACTCCTTCTTTGGAGGTGTCTCCCTTGAGCGATAAGGTGATTTTGGCCGTTGGACGGTTGGATAATCAGAAGAACTTCCCCGAGCTTATAGATGTTTGGGCACTTATTGCCAAGGATTACCCCGACTGGAAGCTCCGTATCGTGGGCGAAGGCTATACCGATGTGCGTATCTTGAAGAAGGTGAAGGAGCATGGGCTGGAAGAACAGTTCGAGCTGTGTCCTTTTACTAAGGAGATTCAGAAGCACTATCTCTCTGCCTCTATCTATGCAATGACTTCTGCTTTTGAAGGTTTACCGCTCGTCCTTGTCGAGGCTGAGTCGATGGGCCTTCCGCTCGTCTCTTACGCTTGCCCCTGCGGTCCGCGTGACATCATCCGAGACGGGCAGGATGGCTTTCTTGTGGAGCCTGGCGATAAGGAAACCTTCGCTGCACGCCTTCGTCAGCTCATCGAAGACGAAGAGCTACGTCGTCGGATGGGGCAAGCCGCTAAGATCAACTCCCAGCGCTTCTCTTTGGAGAATGTGATGAAGCAGTGGGTAGACCTCTTCGCCGAGCTGACGGCTGAATGATTTGTAGATTTGTAATAGCTATTAGCTATAGACTGGGGGAATAGCGGCCTTAGTATGTTGAATAACATGTAGTAATAATATGAAGATTGTCTATTGTCTCTTTGGTACCTATTCGGTAGGTGGCATTGAGCGTGTCACGACTGTGAAAGCCAATTGGCTTGCTGAGCACGGGTATGAGGTATACCTTGTGACGACTGGTCATGCTGGACGCCCCCCTTATTACCCTTTACATCCCAGTATCAAGCACATTGACTTAGGCTTGTGTTATGAAGTGCAGGGAGCGATCTCTCGCTTCGAGGCTTACCGACGTAATCTTCCCAAGTATCGCAAGCATAAGGAGCTCTTAGAGGAACTCTTTGCTGAGATTCGCCCCGATATAGCGGTCGCAGCAGGTTGGCATGAAGGGACATTTCTCTACCAGATTAAGGATGGGAGCAAGAAGATTATAGAACATCATATTTGGAGGAATGCAAACTTTGCTCTGCATTCACTGTATCTTAAGCAGATGTCTCATGTAACCCTGCTTAGGAGAGTTAAGTCAGGCCTCCTTACGCTCTGGAATCGTTGGCTGACCTACAAGCAGGGGCGATATGACCAGAAATTTGATCGCTTGGTCGTGTTGACCGAAGAGGATAAGGCTTACTGCTCGCACTGCCCTACGGCGAGTGTTATACCCAATCCAATCACGGTGTCCTCCGATGCGTCTACCCCGAATCGCGAGAAGATTATCTTAGGGGTTGGTCATCTGGATAACCAGAAGAATTTTCCTGAGCTCGTGGATATTTGGGCGCTCATCGCTAAGGATTATCCAGATTGGAAGCTACGTATTGTCGGGGATGGCTATGTGGATGTGCGCATTTTGCAGCGGGTCAAGGAGCATGGATTGGAGGCGCAGTTCGAGTTGTGTCCCTCTACCCCACATATCCAAAAGCACTATCTGTCTGCCTCTATCTTTGCACTCTCCTCTGTCTTTGAAGGCTTACCGCTGGTGACTATCGAGGCGGAGTCAATGGGTCTTCCATTGGTTTCTTATGCTTGTCCCTGTGGTCCTCGTGATGTGATCCACGATGGGCAGGATGGCTTCCTCGTGGAGCCCGGCGATAAGGAGACTTTCGCCGCCCGCCTTCGTCAGCTGATCGAAGACGAAGAGCTTCGCCATCGGATGGGGCAAGCTGCTAAGGTTAACTCCCAGCGCTTCTCCTTGGATAACGTGATGAAACAGTGGGAAGATCTCTTCGCTGAGTTGACGGCTAAGTAATAACCTCCCTATTTCCACACATCTACCCTATGAACATACAGCAGCTCGAGTACATCCAGGCGCTGGACAAGTTCCGTCACTTCGGGCGCGCCGCCGACTATTGTCAAGTGACGCAGCCGACCTTGAGCACGATGATCCAGAAGCTCGAGGACGAACTCGGGGTCAAGATCTTTGACCGCAGTCACCAGCCGATCATCCCCACAGCCGTGGGGCGGCGCATTCTTGACCAAGCTGCTGTCATCCTCCTTCAGGTGGCACAAGTCAAGGAGGTCATCCGTGAGGAGCAAGAAGCACTCTCCGGCTCCCTCCGCTTGGGGGTCTTGCCGACGGTCGCGCCGTATCTCCTGCCGCTTGTCCTGCCTCTCCTGCGCAAGCAGCTGCCCGACCTCAAGATTACGATCACGGAGCTCAAGACCAGTGAGTGCGTCGCAGCCCTACTCTCGGGGCAAATCGACGTCGCGCTGACGGCCTCGGCTTCGAAGGATGAACTGCTCATCGACCGTCCGCTTTACTACGAGGAATTCCTTGGCTATGTACCTCGGAAGTCGGAGCTCTTCGATGAGAAGTACGTGCATTCGTCAGAAGTCGGCCGCTATCAGCTCTGGCTCTTGGACGAAGGACACTGCTTCCGTGACCAGCTGGTGAAGTTCTGTCATCTGAAGAATGCGCCCAGCCAGCGCGTCATTTATAGTCGCGGCAGTCTGGAGACGTTTATGCATTTCGTAGAGCAAGGCAATGGCGTGACGTTTGTTCCTGAATTGGCCGTCAAGACGCTTACCCCCGAGCGCCGTGCATTTGTTCGCCCCTTCGCACTCCCTCGTCCGGCACGCTGCGTGACGCTGGTGCACCACCGCGATTACGTGCGTCACGCCGTCATCGAGCGCCTGACGGAAGTCATCCAGCGCGCTGTCCCTGCCGAGATGCTTCGCCTACGTACAGGGCAAGATCTTGTCTGAAGACGCCAGTCTCTGGCTTGAAAGAGCAGGGAGTATACAGCTCACAAGCTGTATACTCCCTGCTCTTTTTTTGTTCGCTCTGTGGAAGGCGACAGCGGGGTGATTCCGAGTCTTGTAGCTGTAGCAATATAGGATGGTTTTCGGAGCAATATAGGTCGTTGTAGGAAGCAATATAGGTTTTCGTGGGGAGC
>ERZ772999.1476-NODE-1476-length-13758-cov-6.142451_pt1 | contig 13758 bp, 11 predicted proteins | sample MGYA00511467_ERZ772999 | MGnify/ENA primary metagenome ERZ772999 (study PRJEB29015, sample SAMEA2738064) | human oral metagenome | biome: human oral; feature: human-associated habitat; material: saliva | place: China | collected 2218 ...
AAGGTACAAAGAAAGTAACACCGAGCGCCAGCGTACTTATATAAAGCGGGTAAGTCAGCACCTCTGCAAGGCGAGAAAATCGACTCATACTAGTTCCTTTTTCTCTGCGGTTCAGTTTCTACTTAGCCGAAATGAATGCCGTGGAATAAGTACCTGCTCACCAGATATCTCTGCTGGAGGATATACCTCCCTTTGTTGTACCTTTGTGTACCACAACTACTTCACATTAATTGGATATATGGGTAAGAAACGATTACTATCGCTTGATGCGCTCAAGGGCTTCGCTATACTGCTGGTGATCCTGGGGCATGTTGGGGCCTTCTCCGATCCAGGGACGGTCTCGACGCAGACCTTCCTGCATACATTTATCTACGTGGTACATATGCCGCTCTTCATCATGACGGCAGGGTACTTCGCGCAGCGTAGGGTCGATAGTCTCTCTTCGCTCACGAAATTTCTTAGTGATAAGTTCATACGTCTGATCTTACCGGCTTTCCTTTGGTACACGTTCTATGCCCTGTGGACGATGGGATCGGTGAACTATGCGGGGCTCTTGGGTAATCACTATTGGTTTACCTTCACACTCTTCAATCTGATGCTGATCTTCATGTGTCAGAATACGCTCCTCGGCTTCGTACTACGATGCTTCAAGCAGGCCGAGAACCGTGTGCTGGAAGTTGTGCTCCATGTGCTCTGTATGCTTGGGGTGTACTATGCACTCTCTACTCTGACCATCCCATCATCGGTGCCAGCTGTGAGAACCTGGCTTACGCTCAAGGATTTGGCAGCGTGCTTCTATCCTTTCTTGGTCTGTGGATGGCTTGTGGGTCGACTGGATCTGCTGGAGAAGTTGCGCTCAAAGTCCGTCATTGCCGTGGCCTTCCTCCTCTTTGTCTGTAGTGTGGTCTACCTGAGCAAACACGCTGAGTGGAAGTCTTATCTGGAGTACGGCGGCTTACTGCATATGCACCGACTGATGGCGGTATCGTTCTTTGTCCTGATGGTCTATGTGATGCACGAAGTGACAGAGCGAGAAGGGCGTATCGGTCGCTGGCTTGTGACGCTGGGACAGTGGTCACTACCCATCTATTTTGTGCATTACTTCTTCATCCCCGCCTTCCCAGGGATGAATAACTTCTTAGCGGGTATTAGCTCTACACTGCGCCTTTCTACGGAGCTATTCATCCTGATGGGTGGCACAGTGATGACCCTCTTGCCATCGCTTGCCGTCATCTACTGCATCCGCCTCAATCCTTATCTGGACTTTGCGCTCTTTGGTGAGAAGGGTCGTCTGATGAAGAAGTAAGGCATCCCCACATCTATAAATACATTGCCCCGAGGCCTCTATCTGAGTGTCTCGGGGCAATGATTTTTGTGGTGCTTAGAATGACCCTTACTCCGCCTTACCGGAGCCGAGGTGGTAGTAGGCGCAGTGGGGGTATTCGTAGGCGTCAAGGCCAAGGTAATCTACCTCCATCTTATAGAGACGGCTACCATCTTCTTCGTACTTCTGCCCAGGGACTATACGAATATATGCCCTTATGTAGAAGGTCTGCAGATCCAATCCCAGTGTATTCTTGCGCTTCTCATAGTTCTCTGCGCGGTCAGCGGGGACGCTGATGAAGGGAACTTTCTTCTTATATGTGAGGAAGGGGGTGATTGGGAGATCTCCCTTTGTGGAGAGGAAGGGTAGTGCATATCCCAGTCGATCATCCCAAGGATATCCTGAGCGAGTGAAGTCGTATCCCTTGGTGTGGAGCTTATGTCGCACGTAGTAGACTCGGTTCAGATCAAACTTCTCTACGGCTGCTTTCAGCTTTTCCAGTAAGGTTGCTCGCTGTCTCTGATACTCGAAGGGGTTGCTTGTAGCATCTGCTATCTGCTCTGTGCTTCCCATAGATTCAGCGTACACCTTGATAGCGTTATCCGTATAGGTTAGGCAACCAGCCTTGATAAGTGCGGGTATATAGTCCTCTTGGAGTAGCTCTACAGCTTCAGGATAGAGTGTTTTGTGTTCTATGGGGGCCGTTATAATTTCCCCCTTTTGTATGGCATGCTCGGGATAAACGATGAGGCTATCCTTGGGGAATTGCGGCAGGCTTAGGAAATATATGATCTGTGGTTGACCGATGGGATCTCCGAAGAAGTCCTTCTTTGCTGGGATGATGCGCTTCTGGAGCTTGCCTTTTGCGAAGGCGGGGATCTTCATATCCCCCTTACTCCAACCCATAGTTTGGTACCCTTCGCCCGGCTCATGCGGCAGGCCGATGGTGAGGCTATCGCCTACTTGGAAGGAGATGGTAGTGACGGATTCTTGGGCAGCAATGGAGCTCGTACCAAGCAGAAGGAATAGGATGAAATAGAGGTGGTTACGCATGTCAAAAATCCTGTATTTGTGTGAGTTTATACTGGGAGATGATGTCTTTTCTTAGGGGTAAAGTTACTCGTTTTCCGAAGAGTAGGGTAGGCGATAGGTCGAGTGCGAAGCGATGCCCTTTCGTAGAATATGACCCGCTGTGACAAAGGTCTTTAGCTCTGCCGTGGCGGCCGTCGGGGAGAGCCCCGTGAGCTTCACATATTCGCTACGGGTGAGGATGTGGTGGGTGTGTAGATAGCTGAGGAGCTGGCTAAGGCGCCGCTCACGACCCTCTCGAGGGCGCGTGTAGCTGCGATTTGGGGCGCGCTGGAGCCTGCAGGCTCTACGGGTGCGCTGTACGAGTCTGCAGTCTGCGTGGAAGCGCACATCGGCGAGCTCCAGGCTGGCGGCATTGCGCGTCGCGGTCTCTTCGCCTTCGGGGGGAGCAACCTCCTTACGGTAGCCGAGCTTGGGGCGGAAGCTCCCCACGCCATCGATATGTACGATATAGCCGTCTGCGAGCCTCTTAGCGAGCTCTTCGCCGAGGAGCTGGAGTACGCCTTCAATCTCGGCGCGTGAGAAGGTACAGCCTTCGGCCATACGCTCGGAGAGGTCCTCGGTGCTGAGTCGTCCTTCGCTGATCAGGCGAGGATGCTGGCTGGGATGCTTCCCAAGGCCTTGAGGGACTTGCCTCATCGTGTACTTTGCCATCGTCGTGTCGTGTATTGGGGTACTTGTCTTACTGATAGGAGAAGCTCTCTGCTCTTCCTGAGGCAAAAGTACGTCGGGGCGGAAAGAAAGGGCGGCACCTTTAGTGCTATTTGGTCGGCTATGTGCGTAGTCCTATCATCTACGTGCCTAAATCCAAAGATCCACGCACGTGGATGATAAGACTACCGACGTGGACGGAGCTTATCTTCCGCTGCTTCGCAAGAATCGCACCGCTGGGGTCGGGGAGTACTTGTATTGGATGAGGATTTTCCCTCAAGAAGGGGCTACTTGCTCCCCGTAGATGTGCGGAGCGCAGTGAGCTACAAGAGCCGCATATATACAGCACGTCCCGACAGTCAGATGACTGCCGGGACGTGCTGTATAAAGTGATGGGGTAGGGGAGACCCTTACTGAAGGGCTACCCAGCGCACGAGCGCGAAGTCCATACGATGTGGGAGCTCGGGGTGCGAAGGCAGGATACGCAGAGCGCGCTTGTAGTGCCCAGGACGATCCTGCTTGAAGCGGAGCTCATAGACCTCACGTGAGCCATTGCGCTCAACGAGTGTCAGGGCAGTCTTCGCTACGAAGCGGAGTCGACCCTGAGCATCTTCGCGTGCGTCGACGAGCTCGACCTCAAGATCCGAGGTAAGTGCACCCTTGTCGAGGACAAGGCGTACCGTCTCTTCGTCGCCCGTGTGGCGCTCGTTGGACATATATGCTGCGCTCTCGGAGCCCTCGACAGAGATGACCTGCATGCTATCCCAAGCCTCAGCGGTAGCGCGCTTCCACTCGGTGAGTTCGCGGGCGATACGGTTCGAGTCAGCGTGCAGGCGAGCTGAGCGCTCGGCAAGCTTCGTGTAGAAGCGCTCGTAGTAATCGTCCATCATGCGGCGCATGGTGTAGTGAGGAGCGATGAAGTTCATCGAGTTCTTCATCGTCTGTACCCAACCATCGGAGTAGGGCTTGCCGTCGCGCTGGAAGTAGAGGGGTACGATCTCCTTCTCGAGAAGGTCGTAGATCGTCGTGGCGTCGAGCTTGTCCTGCAGCGATTGATCAGCGAAGGTGCGCTTGTCGGTGAGCGCCCAACCAGCACCCTTGCGGTAGCCTTCGTACCACCATCCGTCGAGGACGGAGAGGTTGAGGACACCGTTCATCTCGGCCTTTTCGCCCGAGGTACCCGAGGCTTCGAGAGGACGAGTAGGGGTATTCATCCAGATATCTACGCCAGCGATGAGCTTGCTGGCAAGGCGCATATCGTAGTTCTCGAGGAAGATGATCTTCCCGAGGAACTGGGGCAGGCGGCTGATCTCGAGGATGTGCTTGATGAGGCCCTGACCACCACCATCGGCGGGGTGTGCCTTACCCGTGAAGAGGAACTGTACGGGGTACTTGGGGTTGTTGACGATACGCTCCAGACGCTCGAGGTCGGTGAAGAGGAGGTGCGCACGCTTGTAGGTAGCGAAGCGACGACCGAAGCCGATGAGCAGGGCGTTGGGGTTGATGCCTTCGAGGATGGATACCGTCGTCTCGGGATCACCGCTGTTGTGTAGCCACTTCTCGCCGTAGAAGGAGCGGATATGCTCGACGAGGCGGAGCTTGATAGTCTGGTGTGTCTCCCAGATCGTCTCGTTGGGGAGCTGCTGGATCTTCGCCCAGGTAGCTTCCTCGGTCTGCTTCTTGATGAAGTCCTTGCCGAAGTGCTTCGTGTAGAGCTCCTGCCATTCAGCAGAGGCCCATGTAGGCAGGTGGACGCCGTTGGTGACGTAGCCGACGTGCAGCTCTTCGGGGAAGAAGCCCTTCCAGACGGGGGCGAACATCTCCTGCGAGACGCGGCCGTGCAGCAGGCTCACACCGTTGGCTTCCTGACAGGTATTCAGTGCGAAGACGCTCATGGAGAACTTCTCGTTGCTCTCGGGATTCTCACGACCGAGGCTGATGAAGTCGTGCCAAGAGATGCCGAGACGCCCAGGGATGTGGCCGAGGTACTTGCCGAGGAGCTCCTCATCGAAGTAGTCGTGACCAGCGGGGACGGGCGTGTGACAGGTGTAGATCGAGGACGCACGGACGAGCTCGAGAGCTTCGTCGAAGGGAAGACCTTCACCCTCGACGTAGTCCAGGAGGCGCTGTACGCTCATGAAGGCAGCGTGACCTTCGTTCATGTGGTAGACGTCCTTCGAGATGCCGAGGCGGTTGAGGAGGAGCACACCACCGATACCGAGGAGGTACTCCTGCTTCATACGGTTCTCCCAGTCACCGCCATAGAGCTGGTGCGTGATGGGGCGATCCCATTCGCTATTCTGTGGGATGTCGGTGTCGAGGAGGTAGAGGCTGATACGGCCGACGTTCACCTTCCATACATGGCTGTATACGGTGTGACCAGCATAGGGCACCTCGAGGATGAGGGGCGTCTGCCCGTCTTCTTCGAAGATCTGCTCAATGGGAAGCTGGGTGAAGTCCTGAGCTTCGTAGTTTGCCTGCTGCTGGCCTTCGGGGCTGAGGCTCTGGGTGAAGTAGCCGTAGCGATAGAGGAAGCCGACGGCGGTGAGGCGGACGTTGCTGTCGCTGGCCTCCTTGAGGTAGTCACCAGCGAGGACGCCAAGACCGCCGGAATAGATCTTGAGGATATTCGTCAGACCGTACTCCATGCTGAAGTAGGCGACGGAGGGGCGTACTGCGTCTGCAGGCTCGTTTATGTAAGCCTGGAAGTCGGCATAGACTTCGTCCAGCTGCGCCATGAAGTCCTTGTCAGCGACGAGGGCTGCCATCTCCTCAGCGGAGAGCAGGCGAGTGAGCGTGATAGGATTGCCTTCGGTCGACTCCCAGAGCTCGGGAGAGATGCGGCGGAAGAGATTCTGTGCCTTGGGGGTCCATACCCACCAGAGGTTGTGGGCGATCTCGTCGAGTCTACGCAGCTCAGCGGGCAGCTGGGCATAAGCATAGATGTTCGTCCAGACGGGATCGTTGGCGCGCTTTGTTACGATCATAAATATATTCCTTCTTCTAAGCAATCGAGACAGTCGGTCGACTATCCTTTTTTTGATGGTGCAAAGGTACTGATAATAAACCACTACCCCTTACTTTACGACAAGATCGTAAGGCAAGGGGTAGTGGTATCTCTGTGCAGTGGAGTGGGGGAGCGCCTATTTCTTCGCAGGGGTGAGCCCGAGAGCGGCTGCTTCGCGGAGCATAAATTCGTAGGCGGGCTCGTATTCGTTGGGGATCGTGCCGTCAAGGATAGCGTCCTTGATAGCGTCCTTGATGAGCCCTACCTCGCGGCAAGGCGTGAGGGCGAAGGTATCCATGATGAGCTGGCCTGAGATGGGCGGCTGGAAGTTGCGGATGCGGTCCTTCTCCTCGATGTCGACGAGCTTCTGACGAACGACCTTGTAGTTGTCGAGGTACTTGCGTACGCGCTGGGGGTTCTTGCTCGTGATGTCGGCTTCGACGAGGAGCATGAGGTCGTCGATATCATCTCCTGCCTCGAAGAGCAGACGGCGCACAGCGGAGTCCGTCACGCCCTCATCGACGAGGGTGGCGGGACGCATATGCAGGTCGACGAGCTTCTCCACGTAGTGCATCTTGTGATCAAGCGGAAGGCGGAGGCGGCGGAAGATCTTCGACACCATCTTCATGCCGATGAAGTTGTGGTTGTGGAACGTCCAGCCGAGGCGCTGGTCAAAGCGCTTGGTGCGGGGCTTCCCGATGTCGTGGAGGAGCGCTGCCCAGAGGAGCCAGAGGTTCATCTCGTGCCCAGGGCGGGCGGTGGCGAGTGCCTTGGCCATGTTGTCCACGACCTTGTAGGTGTGGGTGAGATTGTCCTTGTGCCCGATGCCGTCACGCGTCTCGGCGCCCTTGAGCTCGAGGAGCTCGGGGAAGACGAGCTTCATCAGTCCGGTCTTCTCGAAGAGCTCGAGGCCGATGGATGGGCGAGGGGAGAGGAGGATCTTGTTGAACTCCGTGGCGATGCGCTCGGCGGAGATGATCTCGATGCGCCCAGCATTTCGTCCGATAGCAGCGAAGGTGTCGGGGTCGATGAAGAAGCCGAGCTGTGAGGCGAAGCGTATGGCACGCATCATGCGCAGCGGGTCATCGCTGAAGGTGATGTCGGGATCGAGTGGCGTGCGCAGGGTGAGTGCCTCCATATCGTGCAAGCCGTCGAAGGGGTCGACGAGCTGACCGAAGCGGTCGGCGTTCAGGCAGATGGCCAAAGCATTGACTGTGAAGTCACGGCGCTCCTGATCTTCCTCCAGCGTACCGTCTTCGACGAAGGGCTTGCGACTGTCGGGGGTGTAGCTCTCGCGACGAGCGCCTACGAATTCGATCTCCAGATCGCCCTGCTTCACCTGTGCCGTGCCGAAGCGAGCGAAGACCGAGATGTGTGCACCTCGTCCGAGGCGCCCCGCTACCGCCTGCGCTAGGTCGATACCGCGCCCGATAGAGACGACATCGATATCCTTCGAGGGACGATAGAGGAGGAGGTCACGCACATAGCCCCCGACGATGTAGGCGTCTACACCGAGTTCGTCCGCGGCTTCGCCGATGAGGTGAAAGAGGGGGGTGTCTACCTTGTCGTAGATCTCATCTTCCTTTTCGTAGAGCAAGTCTTCGCTGAGCATCCTTTCTTAGTTGGGTTTCTTCGGCTGCAAAGATACGGGTTTCTTGCGTGGGGAGTGCGGTCACCCACGCTTTGCGAAAGAAAAACGTCGGGTGCGTTTCACGTGGAACGCACCCGATGTCCTCTCGCGCTTTCGCGCGCGTACGTATATAATATGCTTAAGGCTCGATGTCGTGGAGCACGCGATCAGCGTCGGTGATCTCGCGAAGTACGCGGCAAGGATTGCCGACGGCGATGACGCCTGCGGGGATGTTGCGCGTGACGACGCTACCTGCTCCAATCACGGCGCCCTCGCCGATGGTGACGCCACCGAGGATCGTCACCGAGCCACCGATCCACACGTTGTCACCGATCTTTACGGGCTTGCCTTGCTCGTAGCCTGTGTTGCGCTCCTCGGCGAGTAGGGGGTGGGTTGGGGTGTAGATGCTGACGTTCGGGCCGATGAAGACGTGGCGGCCGATGTCGATAGGTCCCGCATCAAGCGCGGTGAAGTTGCTGTTGACGAAGCTGAAGTCCCCGATGTGGACGTTCGATCCGTAGTCAAAGAAGATGGGTGGTACGAAGTAGCACCGTTTTCCCACTGTGCCGAGGAGCGAACGGATAACCTCGCTGGCTTCTTCGTGCTGGTCGGGGCGTAGGGCATTGTATCGCTGGATGAGGTCTTGTGCTCGCAGTCGCTCCTCGTGGATCTCGGCATCGATGGCGCAGAAGTATAATCCTGCTTGGCGTCGCTCTCTCTGGGTCACAGGGTGTGGCTTGGTGTAGTGATGTGTGGGTGGAGTGGGTGAGTGTTCCACGTGGAACGTACCTCTGCTTTCTTTGCTTTTCTGCGGTGCGCTTCGTTGTTTACTCGCGCGCCTTGCTGTCGATCCAGATGGTCACGGGGCCATCGTTCGTCAGAGATACCTGCATGTCGGTGCCGAAGCGACCCGTGCCGATGGGGCGCCCGAGTCGCTCCTCAAGAGCACGGACAACCTCATTGTAGAGGGGCTCGGCGACTTCAGGGCGGGCGGCACGGATGTAGGATGGGCGGTTGCCTTTCTTCGTCTCTGCCATGAGGGTGAACTGCGATACGGCGATGATGTCCCCGCCGACGTCAAGGATGCTGCGGTTCATCACCCCGTCTTCGTCGTCGAAGATGCGCAGCTGTGTGGCCTTCTTCACGAGGTACTCGATGTCCTCTGCGGTGTCTTCGGGGGAGATGCCGATGAGGATGAGCATGCCGAGGCCGTGGCTCTCGGCGACGGCTATTCCGTCGATGTGGACGGCTGCGGAGCGGGTACGTTGGATGAGGAAGCGCATGATTGTGAGTGGGTTATGTTGTCTTCTTTTCTCTTTTGTCTATGGCGGGCTTTTGGATTGATCCGCTTTTTGCCAATTTTTTTAAGCCGTAAGGGAGAAAGAACTGTGCGAAGAACAGGGTGGAGAATGTGAGCTCTATATAGAAGTTAGAGGTAATACCATAGGATTTGCAGTATAGAGGAAATGCGAATGCGATGTGTAGGTTGAGGGCTATCTGCCAGATAGTTCGGAGTACTTGTCCTAAAAGAATATTGATCTTTGATACAGAGTATGGACCGGACTCGCGAGACCAAAGAGAATTCTCTAATTTCCATGGTGCGCCAGGATTCATCCGATAGATCTCCGGTATTGCGAGATCATCCTCAATATTGCATATTCTCCGTTCATATATTTCGTACCAAGCTTTAGATCCTTTTGCCATCATAGTCCAAATTATTGAGAAGACTATGCCGAGAAAGGCGAGGGTTGAACAAGCTAAATGAGTTAGTAGGAGCTGTAGATCTCCTTTGGCTGGGGTTGTTTGGGCACAGTAAGAGGAGGTTTCTTCGCAGGCTGTTGAGATGAGTTTTTCGATAAGGAATCCATAGCCTGTGAAGAGTATTACGGTGAATGTAGCGAGGAAAATGGAACGTTGCCATAAGTTCTGGATCTCAAACTTCCTGATCTTGTAGAAATTTTCTCTAAGTTCTTTTAGTGTAACTTGCTCTTTTTCCATGGTGTGTTTGTTTGTGGTTCCCGGCTTGTTTAGGGGTGTGGGATAGTGGGGGGGTAGTTTTCGGGGTGGAAGGCGGTGTAGATGATGCGGGCCTTGGCGGGACCGATGACGGCGGTGAGGTCGTCGAGGCTGGCGGCGGCGATGGCTTGCACGCTGCGGAAGGCACTGAGGAGCTCGTCCTTCGTCTTCGGGCCGATGCCCTTGATGTAGTCGAGGCGGGAGGAGAGCTGGCTCTTACTGCGCTTGTCGCGGTGGAACGTGATGGCGAAGCGATGTACCTCCGCCTGGATCTGCTCGAGGAGACGGAAGGTCGGGCTGTGGTGGCGCACGGGGATCTCGTCGAGGGTGTCCGTGCCGAAGAGGAGCCCTGCCGTGCGGTGGCGGTCGTCCTTCACCAGCCCCGCTACGGGGATGGCGAGGCCCAGCTCGGCGAGGGCTTCGCGTATGGCGCCTATCTGCCCCTTGCCTCCGTCGGCGAGGATGAGGTCGGGGAGACCTTCGCCTCCCGCCTCTTCGCTCAGGCGGCGGTAGCGGCGCGTGACGACTTCGCGCATGGAGGCGTAGTCGTCGGGCCCTTCGACCGAACGGATGTTGAACTTCCTATAGTCCTTCTTCGACGGGCGCCCACGCTTGAAGACGACGCAGGCGGCTACGGGATCGGAGCCTTGGATATTCGAGTTGTCGAAGCACTCGATATGTAGGGGGAGCTTGTCCAGATGCAGGAGGTCCTTCAGCTCGGTGACGATCTGCATGAGGCGCTGGTCGGGGTTGAGCCGCTCGGCACGCTTGTACTTGTCGACCTTGTACTGGCGGACGTTGCGCTCGGAGAGCTCGAGGAGCTTCTTCTTGTCGCCACGCTGGGGGATGGTGATCGTCACGCTGGCATCGTCCTGCCACCCGGGGTCGAAGGGCAGGATCAGCTCCTTGGCGCGTGAGGCGAAGCGCTGGCGAAGCTCGGTGATGGCACTGGCGAAGAGCTCCTCGCGTGTCTCGCCCTCGATGAGGCTACGGTACTCAATGGTGTAGACCTGCGTGACCATCCCTTGGGTGAGGTGCATGAAGTTCACGTAGGTCGCGCCGTCTTCGTCCTCGTCGAAGCTGAAGACGTCGACATTGTGGATGTGGTGCGGGGCGACGGTGTGCTTGACCTGATAGTTCTCGAGGTACTGAAGGCGCTCCTTGTAGATCTGCGCTTCCTCGAAGCGAAGCTCCTCGCTGAGGCGAAGCATCTCCTCACGATAGAGGTCGATGACGTCACGGAGGTTCCCACGCAGGAGGCTCGTGATCTCGCGGATGTTGTGCGCGTAGTCCTCGGCAGTCTGGTAGCCGACACAGGGCGCCTTGCACTTCTTCATGTGGTACTCGAGGCAGACCTTGTACTTGCCCTGGGCGATCTTGTGCGGGGAGAGGTCGAGGTCGCAGGTGCGGATAGGGTAGAGGTCACGCACCATAGCTACGGCGGCGTGCGCCATACCGACGTTGGGGTACGGGCCGAAGCGCACCGAGCCATCGTGGGCGGGGCGGCGCTCGACGCGGACGCGGGGGAAGGGCTCGTGGCGGATGACGACCTCGGGATAGGTCTTGTCGTCCTTGAGAAGGATGTTGTAGCGGGGCTGATGCTCCTTGATGAGGGCGTTCTCAAGGATAAGGGCCTCAGCTTCGGAGCCCACGACGACGTACTCGATACCACGGATCTGGCGCACCAGAAGGCGGGTCTTCGAGCTGGGTACGTCGCGCTGGAAGTAGCTACTGACGCGGCGACGCAGGTTCTTCGCCTTCCCGACGTAGATGATCGTGCCCTCCTGGCCGATGTACTTGTAGCAGCCAGGGGCTTCGGGGAGCGTAGGGAGGATCTTGCGTATTTCGTCGAGCGTCATCGTGTCTTATCTGAGGGAGGTGGGGCAAAGTCGCCCCTATTACAACAAAGATAAGGGAAAGATGGTGCGCTCCCGCTCCCGCGTAAGCCGTCAGCTCGCGAAGCGCCTACTTCGTGGGCTGCTGGTAGCCCAACTCTTTCCGCTTCCTCTCATACAGCTCTTGTACAGAATTATAGTCAGTTTCCAGACTGTCAATATGCGATGGATCTACCAAGAAGCGGAATCCATATTTAGGCTCCAGTAGGTCCACATAATAGGTTCCAGTTCCATCAGCTCGCGTTCTGATTTCCACTGATCCAACTTGATCCTTGTAATGATTTCTCCAATCCATAACCCCATCAGTCCACACGCTATAGTTCGTATCGTCATAATGCTTCCCCTCCTCAAAATCTAAAGTAAGGTGCTTTGTACGAAGGTAATAAGATACCTTGTAATGAGAGTATCGCAGTATGGAGTCTAAAGCTACATCTCTCCAGAATATCTCCTCTATCTGTTTTCGTCTATTGCTAAGTAAAAGCGGAGCTTCTTTAAGAAGCACAACTTGTACCTTTGTCGTGCCACCATATATGTATACACCTTGCTTCAGCGTATCGTGTTCATTGTATGGCGTGAAGATATCTAATCTAAAGAGATAGACAAGACCCGCTATAAGTGCAACTGCTATATAGAGTCTTGATTTGAGTTTGCCCCTGCACATACTAGTCCTAATAAAAGCCTTTGAAGAGGATAAGATGGGTTGCATCAATTCTGAGAAAGCTCCTCATTTGTTCCATCCCGATTATACGAATCACAAGGCGAAGCAAATATTCATCTGTCCTATAGAGCAAGCCCCTGTTTCCAAAGCCTTATTCTATCAGCAAGCGAATATACCAACCATCTCCCAGTGATTTCATTTTTGCATCTGAATTGCGATCCTTATAATATTCCTCTCTCAGGGTATATGACTGAGGGATTGTGTCTCCATAAAATTCCTGAAATGGGTGCATATAAACATATTCTAAATCTGTACTGGAAAGCATCGTCCCCCCAGAAAAATAAGTAATGAAGACCATCCCATCATATACTGCGATCGACTTGCAATCAGCTTCTTTAAGCAGTTCTTGAATCATTCGATCAGATTCATACTCTGAGGTAACTAGTGCCAAGTCTTTGATTCGATCAAACAACTCTTTGTGTTGCTTAAAGTGCTCTATAGTCTCCTGATCACTTGGCTGATCCTTGCTGGTTGCCCCCCAGCAAGAAGTAAAAAAGAGAAGAAAGAGTAGTACTAACGATTGTCGCATTTCTTTTGGGGTGATGATGGGGGGGGGCTCGTGCGCAAGCCGTCAGCTCACGAAGTGGCTACTCCGTGGGCTGCTGGTAGCGGTCGATGTCTCGCTGGAGGTGCTCACGGAAGGCGGGGAACTCCTTGTCCGTGTACTCGAGGATGCGCTCCCGCGCCTGCTGAGGGATGCGGTCCAGACGAATGAGCTGGTCGTACTCACCGAACTTCGGATAGTCCACCCAGAGCTTCTCCAGCTCCTCCGCTGAGATCGGAGGATAATCCGTTCGGATCTGCTCATAAGTCCCATCATACGACTCCCCTTGGTAGAGGAGAGATGAATACCCTCCTTGGTGGGTATATCTGAAGTCTATACGTATCTTCTTCTCTGTCGTCCCAGGGTAACATTCGAATAAGGAGATGAGCTTTAGGAAGAGCTTCCCACTATGCTCATCTTCCCTATACTCATATAGCAAATAGTCTTCGTATTTATCTCCGAGGAAGTCAAGTCCGAAGTACCCGACGTTGGACTCCATCGCACAGTAGGGGCTACCATCATCGTTGAGGATCGTGGCGAAGTAAACCGCCTGTCTCTCGTGGGCTTCGCGCGAAGCCAGCTCCAGCAGCCCCTCCTTCTTCTTACGGCGCGAGTAGCGCGTCTTGTTGTAGCCATCTAACCTAGATAGAGTAGCCTCTTCACTTTGCAATTCCGTATAGCCTTGACTCCAGGCTCTTAATGTCAGCTTCATTTTTCCTATACTATGGAAGATCCCCTTAATATCTCTGATTTGAATATCCCACTTAAGTGCGTAGCGCAATCCTTATGTGCGGGTCGTCGGCTCACGAAGTGGCTAAAGCTGGGGCTTCTTCGCTGTCAAAGTTAGCCCTTTCGGCGGGAGTACGGTGGGGGCGCTATGGGCG
>ERZ772999.1480-NODE-1480-length-13730-cov-13.160804_pt1 | contig 13730 bp, 15 predicted proteins | sample MGYA00511467_ERZ772999 | MGnify/ENA primary metagenome ERZ772999 (study PRJEB29015, sample SAMEA2738064) | human oral metagenome | biome: human oral; feature: human-associated habitat; material: saliva | place: China | collected 2218 ...
CCACGTCGTGAAGGCGATATTGAAAAGATTTGGGGCGATTGCACCAAAGCCAACAAAGTATTGGGTTGGAAAGCTGACACGCCATTGGCTGACGTTCTCGCAACTGCTTGGAAATGGCAGGAGAAGCTTAGAGAAGACGGAATTATGTAGAAATCATTTTTTACGATTAATAATAGTCAAGATTAGTAAGCAAAAACAATATTGCAGGTGTATCCTGCTTTATTTTGTGTTTGTGTTGTTGTTATCCCTCGATGTGAATCGAGGGATAATTTTTATACCCTTAAATCAGTCCAACTATTACTCAGTTGCTGTACGCTAACATTTACTCTATCATTAGTGTTTATAGTTTTCTATCATATATATAACTACGATAAAGTATCTCTCTTTTCATTTTCAAGCAACGTGTTGTTACCCAGCACAAGTGGTGCTCATGCTCAGCACGATTGGTGTCGAGGGTTAATCACATTACAAAATATGGATAGGAGAGCAATAACTTATATAATAATCAATAAGAAGAACAGAGCTGTTATCTACTATTCGATTGAGACTAATAATACTTCCCAAGAACTATCTTAAGGTAAAACAGAACAACATTAAGGATAAAAAGATTAAAAAAGAACAACTTTTATCCGTATAAATTTGCGAATATGGGATATAATCTATAATTTTGCACATAAGATTTGCGATGTGCAAGTAACTAAATAGATAATTACAAGGGTATGTCAATATCAAAGACCAGACAAAAGCTTGTTGATGTAGCACGCCAACTTTTTGCAAAAAATGGTATTGCCAACACAACAATGAACGACATCGCCAAGGCTTCAGGTAAAGGTAGACGCACACTCTACACTTACTTTAAGAGCAAGGACGATGTGTATTATGCCGTTATTGAGTCTGAGCTGGAGCGTTTATCAGACAAGTTGGACGAAGTAGCTGCAAAAAACATCAGCCCTCAGGATAAAATCATCGAACTGATTTATACTCATCTTAGTATGATTAAAGAGACTGTTATGCGTAATGGTAATTTACGTGCAGAGTTCTTTAGGAATATATGGATGGTAGAGAAGGCGCGAAAGAACTTCGATGAAGACGAGATTGAACTCTTCCGTAAGGTTTATTCTGATGCCAAGGAAGACGGAGATTTTGATATTGAAAACGTTGAACTTGTAGCAGACATCACACACTATTGTATCAAAGGACTTGAAGTACCATTCATCTATGGTCGATTAGGTCATGGACTAACAGAGGAATCTTCACGTCCGCTTGTGGCTAAGGTTGTGTATGGTGCATTAGGAAAAAGTGGACTGAAATAAACCATCATTCTATCATGTGATTTCAGTCTGTTTGCTTATTATAAACTTATAAACTAACAATATAAATCAAAACAACATGAAATTATTGGAAGGTAAGACAGCCCTGATTACAGGTGCTGCACGTGGTATTGGTAAGGCTATCGCATTGAAGTTTGCAGAGGAGGGTGCAAACGTTGCATTCACCGACCTCGTTATCGACGAGAATGGCAAGGCTACAGAGGCAGAGATTGCTGCTTTTGGCGTAAAAGCTAAGGGTTATGCAAGTAATGCAGCAGACTTCGCACAGTCAGAAGAGGTTGTAAAGCAGGTTAAAGAGGAATTCGGTTCTATTGATATCCTCATCAATAATGCTGGTATTACGAAAGATGGTCTTATGCTTCGTATGACTGAGCAGCAGTGGGATGCAGTTATTGCAGTAAACCTTAAGAGTGCCTTCAACTTCATTCACGCTTGTGTTCCAGTGATGATGCGTCAGCGTGGTGGTAGCATTATCAACATGGCAAGTGTTGTTGGTGTTCATGGTAATGCTGGTCAGGCTAACTATTCAGCTTCAAAGGCAGGTATGATTGCTTTGGCTAAGAGTGTAGCACAGGAGATGGGCCCTAAGGGAATTCGTGCCAATGCTATTGCTCCAGGCTTCATTGATACAGCTATGACACAGGCTTTGGATGACGATATCCGTAAGGAATGGACTTCAAAGATTCCTCTCCGCCGTGGTGGTACAGTAGAGGATGTAGCAAACACAGCTGTTTACCTTGGTTCTGAACTGTCAAGCTATGTTACAGGTCAGGTTATCCAGGTTGATGGCGGTATGAATATGTAAAGTTTCTTCCCTCCCTCCTGCCAGCAATGCTGAAAGGGTAGGGAGGGAGAATTTAGTTCGCTTCTATAAATTCTTTACTTATCTGACAAGTGGTTAGACCTTTCTTCTAACACATACAGCGAAGAAGGAAGATTTTATATAAGCTATTTCTCTATAATTGTTACTACTGATAATCTTTTATTATATCTCTCTATAAGGCGTTTCTTACTATGGAAGTACTTTACGAAGATAATCATATCATCATCGTCTACAAAGAGGCAGGCGAGATAGTACAAGGCGATAAAACTGGTGATGAACCTTTGTCAGAGATTGTCAAACAATGGATAAAGGAGAAATACCAGAAACCAGGGAATGTCTTTTTGGGTGTTGTACATAGACTGGACCGTCCTGTAGCAGGATTGGTCGTCTTTGCCAAGACATCAAAAGCACTTACAAGACTAAATGATATGTTCCGCAATGGTGAGGTGCATAAGACTTATTGGGCTATTGTTACGCGTCCACCATTTGAGACAGAGGCTACACTAACAGACTGGCTTGTACGTAACGAACGCCAGAATAAGAGTTATGCTTATAATCACCAAGTACCAACTTCTAAGAAATCTATCTTACATTATAAAGTAATCAATCAGTCAGAACGTTACACACTATTAGAGATTAATCTGATGACAGGTCGTCATCATCAAATTCGTTGTCAGTTGTCTAACATGGACTGCCCTATAAAAGGCGATTTGAAATATGGTGCGCCACGTTCTAATCCAGATGGCAGTATTTGTTTGTTGAGCCATCGCGTTGAATTCATTCACCCTGTTTCAAAGGAGAAGATCTGTATAGAATCACCACTGCCAAAAGACAACTTATGGCAAGCAATAGGTAAATTATAATAGAGAAAGCTTAATTTTAGTAAGAGTGATAGCCCCAGCTTTCGTTGGTTATTACCATCCGCACAACATGTGCGGGGCATCAACACGATATGTGCGAGACCTCAACACAGTATGTGTGAAAGCATCGCACATAATAAGATAAGTATTAAAACTTCAAGAGAAGATAGTCAAATAAACTATATTTCCTCCTTAATTTATTCCACGTTCATTCAATGCTTTAGCATACTTAGCAGCATTCACTTGATGTTCTTCGTATGTCTTGGCAAAGTTATGTGTACCACTAAAATCCTCCTTAGCACACATGTAGATATAATCATGATGAACATAATTCAATACAGCATCAATAGCTGCCACAGATGGAATACGTATTGGACCAGGAGGAAGACCGCGATATTTATAGGTATTATAAGGATTATCAATCGTAAGCCACTTCTGATAGATACGATGAGCAGTAAAGTTCTTTGTAGCAAACTTTATTGTTGGATCAGCCTGCAAAGGCATATTCATGTGTAAACGATTGATATACATACCGGCAATCTTTGGCATTTCTGCCTCATTATCGGTTTCTTCGTCAACAATACTTGCGAGCGTAACAATCTCACTTTCAGTAAAGCCAGCCTGTTTCGCTTTCTCTTTACGTTCAAAGTTCCAGAACTTCTTGTTCTCTTCACTCATCTTATCGAGAAACTTATCGACTGAAGTATTCCAATAGAAATCGTATGTATTAGGAATAAACATTGCAGGGATGGTTTCTGGAGTAAAACCATACTTCTTACAAGTTTCTTTTGACTTAAGACGAGAAAGGAGTTCTGAACGTGAGAACATCAGCTTTTCGCTCACATCAGTGGCAAGATCTTCAATCGTTCTTACTGACCTAATCGTAATCTTCACAGGGGCTTGAAGACCATTAATAATATGACGTGAAGTCTGAAGAGAACCAGAAGAACCAACAGTAAATCTACCAGGACGAATATGATTTGAATATCCCATAATTCCAGCAAGCTGCTTGAATACCCAAAAACCTTGAGGAGTTGAGATTGGCTGAAGCTTAGCGTATACTGAGTCTATATTGTCGTTCTCATCAATAAGAACATATTTTTCTTTCCCTGTACGGGACATTCCCGAGAAGAAAAGAAAGTATGCTACACCTGCTAATATCGCAAAAATTGCAACAATAATCCAACGGGACGTTGTCCCTTTGTTCTTTCCTTTAGATTTTGCCATCGTCTTTACTTTATAATTCTGAAGTGCAAAGGTACAATTTTAAAGTACAAAACGAGCAATGACATGCGACTTTGATTATATCTTTTTTGAAATTTAAGAGAAAAGATAAGCTATTGTCTGCATAATTGTGTACTTTTGTCTGAGGTAAACAAAAGGATAATGAAAGAATTTGATACATATATCTTTGATTTAGATGGTACGTTGCTAAGTACATTAAACGACTTGGCTGCAAGTACAAACTATGCACTTCGTTGGGCTGGAATGCCTGAACGTACAATAGAAGAAATACGTATGTTTGTGGGAAATGGAGTAAAACTACTCATGGAACGTGCCATTCCTAATGGTATTAATAACCCTAAGTTTGAGGAGACTTACGCCAAGTTTCGTGAACATTATTTGGAGCATAATCTTGATACAACCAGTCCTTACGATGGTGTTCCAGAGTTATTACGCGAATTAAAACGTCGTGGTAAGAAACTTGCGATTGTAAGTAATAAGTTCTATGCAGCAACACAAGACCTTGCAAAACATTTCTTTCCAGACACAATAAAGGTGGCAATAGGAGAGCGCGAGACTATCAGAAAGAAGCCTGCACCAGACACAGTATTGGAGGCTCTTCGGCAATTAGGAGCGTCAAAGGAAGGTGCTGTATATATTGGTGACAGTGATGTAGATATAATGACAGCCAAAAACTGCGGATTACCATGCATCAGTGTGCTTTGGGGATTTCGTGATAAAGATTTTTTAATACAGCATGGTGGCACGATATTCGTTAATAAACCATCAGAGATTTTAGGCGAATAATCTTTTTGCTTATTCTTACTTGCTATATATGAAGTCATAGAGGCTTTATATATAGCAATTCTTTTTTATTCCAATCGACCTTTAAAAAGAATGATAAATAGGGCTTTATAACCCCTATTTATCATAACTACCATTATCTAATTTGTTATATTTTTGCAACGTAATCATAAAAATACTTAATGTTATGGAGCAAGTTCATACTGATGTTCGTGTACTTGGTGGTGTTGAATATACTACTGTAATAAAATGTACATCTAATTGTTTTGTTTATCATTTATCTTATAAAGGTAGTGATAAAGTTCACACTATTACTTTTAACTCTGTTCGTGATTATCTGGATTATATTTGTTTTTTACAACTTAAAGAAGTTTCTCATGTTTAATCAACGTAAACCCATGCTGTTTCAGACAACTCGTCACACTTTAATCATGTCTGTAACAATTCAGCATTACATTAACCCTCGTGACGGTGCGCATACATTTATAGTTCGCTGGCGTGATGAAGACCACGATGAGCATTTAGGAGATAACTATGTAGCTTTTCGCTCTTTCGTTTCCGCTGTTGATTTCATCTGTACGAATTTCTGTGGATAGACGTGAACTTGCTGTATTTCGTTTTTCTCATTGTGTGTATCGTGATATAATTGGATGTAACGATTTTATGTGCTTCGACTTTTGTCGCAATCCTCAAGAAACCTATAATATTTATTTAAATTCTAAACGATTAAAACAAAATGATTATGAAAAAAATTATCCCTTTCCTCAAGAAACTCCCACCTGTCCTTTTTAAGGTCTCTATTGGTGGTTTTATCCTTGTTTCTGTTGCACTTTACTTTCAGAGTTGCGTTACTGCATTTGATGCAGAAAAGTTCCATTATCATGGCGCAGCTGGTAAATGTCGTAGTTTAGTTGTTGATTCTATTCGTTAATCTCTCATGGCATTAGGTAATATTCAAGGCTGTTTCAAACCAAATCGTATTATAAACCCTTATACAGATGAAGTAATGTATGTAGAGTGTAGAAAGTGTCCTGCATGTCGTAATCGTTACGCTTATAAGTGGCAAGAGCGAGTATCAAAAGAATGTACATTTCACCGTTATAGTATGTTTGTAACTCTCACCTACTCTAACGACAATCTTCCTCGTTTCCAGATGGTTTGGAATGATGCTATTGATAATTACCAAATGCTTTCTAATCGTGATTGTGATTCTGAGAAGGTTCTTCCAGAAGAATATAACGGCATTTCTCATCGTATGACACATGACACTCAAGGTGGTGTTCCGTATGTCTGTCGTTATGATGTTGTTACTTTCTTTAAACGATTTCGTTCTCGTATTGATTACTCATTTAAAATAAATAAAATCAATGAAAACAAAAACATTCGTTATTTCGTCTGTGCCGAGTATAGCCCCAAAGGTCTACGCCCGCATTATCACGCAATCATCTGGTTCGATTCCGAGTATATCGCAAGAGAATTCGGTGAAATCCTATCTAAAAGTTGGTCGCATGGTATTGTCGACTACTCTCTTGTCAACTCATCAGCCCCCGACTATGTGGCGAAATATGTTGCTTGCAATACTGGTTTGCCAGAGGTTTTACAGCTTGAATCTACCCGTACATTCCACCTCCAAAGTAAAAAGCCATGTATCGGATTTAGTAAGGCTGATTCAGAGGAATTATTCAAAAATGTCATTAATGGAACTTATGGACACCTTGAATCTGACCCTTCCACTCAATCTACCGTACATGTTCAACCTCCCCGTTCGCTTGAGATGCGATACTTCCCAAAGTGTAAAGGCTGGCGCTTTATATCTTATTTTGAAAAATTACGAGTTTATTCTTTTGCAGTCGACTATGAAAGATTAAACGGTTATCTTCCAGAGTCTTCTGTACTTCATGAACGCTTTGACAGTGTTATAGATGTTCATGCTGCTTTAGCGTGTTATCGTTTTTGCAAGGATTTTTCAAGTACTCCAGAGTTATATCTTATGTATGTTGATAGATACTATAGTAATAAGGAATTGTTTAATTTAAAGTTACAATATCAGTATCAAATTAAGTATGTTGATGATTTGCACCAGCCGTTATCTCATCTTATGGATTTTGATTTGACATTTTACGAGCGTATTCCTTTATATCGTTATGGTGTTACTCCTTATATCACTGCTGCATTATCATCGTATGGTGTTGCTGTTGATTCATTGTATCATCATGGTAGATTAGACGGTGCATGTCTTGACAGTTTAAAACAGAAGTCTTCTCCATTTTATTACACTAATATAGATTTACAATGTAAGATTTCAAAAGATTATAATAAATCACGTGTTCTTAATGAACAATTAAACCCTAACATTTTTAATTCAATTTAGTTATGTCATCATTTAAAATTCCTACACCACACCCAAATTTGAGCCGTAACGGCTTTGATTTGTCTTCTCGTCGTGTGTTTTCTAATTCTGTAGGTCAGCTTTTGCCAGTTGGTTGCTGGGAGTTGAACCCGTCAGAAAAGTTCCGTATTTCTGTGCAGGACTTAGTCCGTACGCAGCCTTTGAATACTGCTGCTTTTGCTCGTTGCAAGGAATATTATCATTTCTTCTTCGTTCCTTACCCTGCGTTATGGATGTATTCTGATTCGTTCTTTACAGGTGTTGTTAACCCAGATAGTTCTGCGAGGCGTTCATCTTCTGGTACTACTAATTATGATTGGGTTCCAAAGTTTGCTCCTTATTTTGACCTTGATAAAATAATTGATAGGCTTACTGGTAAATCTTATTCTGCTCTTGATGCGCTTGGTTATAGTCGTGCTTTTGGTGCTTTTAAACTTTTGCACTATTTAGGTTATGGTGTTAATTCAGATGGTGAGGTTGCTGATTTGCAGTCAACTGAAAGTTCTTCTGCTGTGTCTGATGCCTTTGCTGGTACAACTAAGGGTCATCGCTCATCTGTTCTGAAATTTGACGGTCATTCTGGTACTGGTGCGAAGTTTGCTATCTTCCGTTTGCTTGCTTACCAGCGTATTTATAACGATTTCTATCGCAATCAGCAATGGGAGAAACCAGATGTTGAAAGCTTTAATATCGATTGGCTTAAAGATGATAATCTTGCTGAAGTTCCAGTTAATGTTGTTGAAAAGGCTTTAACTCTTCGTTATCGTCAGTGGAACAAGGATTTGATTACTTCTTCAATTCCTACTCCTAACTATAATGAAGGTATATTTGAGCTTCCTACTCTTGTTGGTGGTTCTGGTTATGGCATTGAGCGTTCTAATCTTGGAATTCCGTCTTTAAAAACTAATTCCCAAGACGGTTTGCGTTCTGTTTCTCCTACCGATTTGCGTGCTATGTTTGCCCTTGATAAGATGCTCGAGGCTACTCGTCGTGCGCATGGTCTTGATTATCAATCACAGATTGCTGCTCACTTCGGTTTCGATGTTCCAGAAAGTCGTAAACCAATGGCTCACTTTATAGGTGGTTTTGATAATGCTATTTCTATTGGTGAAGTTATTGCAACTGCATCTGGTACAGCTGGTGAATCTCATTCGGTTGTTGGTCAAGTTACTGGCAAAGGTATAGGTTCGTTGAATTCTCATTCTATTGAGTTTACCTCTAAAGAGCATGGACTTATTATGTGTATTCATAGTATCGTTCCACAACCAGACTATAACGCTATATTTGTTGACCCATTCAACACAAAGTTGAATCGTGAAGACTACTTCCAGCCAGAGTTTCAGGATTTAGGCTATGTTCCTCTGAAATCATCTGATTTAGCGTTCTTCCGTTCTGATTCTGCTGCTAATTCACGTGAAGTTAATAATAAAGTTCTTGGCTATGTTCCACGTTATCACGAATATAAAACTGCTCGTGATGTTATCTTCGGGGATTTTATTAGTGGAAAATCTCTTTCTGCTTGGACAACTCCACGTTGGGATTTTGTTAACTTCACAAAGGATAACAATAAGGTTTCGGTTGATTTGTCTGCATCTAACTTCATGATTGACCCTGGTATTATGGATACTATCTTTGCTGTTCAGTATGGTGGTTCTTCAAGTACTGACCAGTTCCTTGTGAATAGTTACTTTAATGTTAAAGCTGTTAGACCTATGTCTGTCACTGGTTTACCTTCACTTTAATTTTTGATTTATGGATAAATTACTTTCTCGTGCTGATATTCTCTATCAGAATCAGCGTTCTGAATCTCATATTACTCGTGTGATTCCTCTCGATGTTAATGGTGTTGTTACTGGTGAATCAATTGTTGATTCTTCATTAACTGATACAATTCAGCCTATTAATCCAGTTACTGGTTGGCGTGATAATTCTATCAGCAGATTGATGTCACCTAATACTCCAAATGTTGAACGTGATTTGATTTTATCTTCTCTCGCTAAACAGAAAGGTTACAATTCTCCTAAAGATTTGTCAGATGATGATTTGCTTGTGATTCTTCCCTCTCGTTATTCAACCGACCCAGTAGAACTTGAAAGGTTTAAAGAGTTCGTTGATGAACTTCGCAATGTTGATGATACAGAGCCTACTGACCCAGTCGAGCCTGCTCCAGTCGAGCCAGTATCTCCGCCTGCTGAATAATTTTCTATAGTCCCTGCAATATCGTAGGGACTTTTACGTTAATTAATTAAAATTACTATTATGCCATTTCCAGTCGCTGCTGCCATTGGTGCAGCTGGTTCAGTTCTTGGTAGCTTTATTGGTGGTTCTACATCTGCTGCTGCTCAAAGACGTGCAAATGAGACAAACTTACAGATTGCACGTGAAACTAATGCGCAAAATTATCGCATATTCCAAGAACAACAACAATTTAATGAAAATCAGTTTAATCGCTGGTTAGATTATTCTACTCCTGCTGCTCAACGTCAACGTTATGAGGATGCAGGAATAAACCCTTATATGGCTGTTGGACAGTTACAAAATGGAACGCCGTCAAGTGCTTTGACTTCTGCTAATTCTGCACCTATGCAAGGCGCACAAGTGCAACCAGTTCAAGGTTTAGGAGATGCCTTACAGAATTCTATTGAACGTGCTGCTGGTGTCTTCTCCTCTATGATTTCATCTATCTCAGATGCAGATTTGAAAGGTAGTCAGAAGACTGGTACAGATATCGATAATCAAACACGAGGACGCCAGAATGAGGCTAATGTGCAAAAGACAAACGCTGAAACTGCTAAGTCTGGCGCAGAGTTCAGACGTACAGAACAAGAAAACAGCTTTTTCGATTCTACTCTTGAACAGCGTAAAGAGTTGATGAATATTAGTGTTGATACTGCCAAGAAACAAAAAGAACTTCTCGATCATCAAGTTATGCAAGTTCAACTCCAGAACGCTATGGCAAATATCGATTTAGGTATTGCTACCAAGTACAAGGATGTTATGTTTAAACAGCAATTATCTAATCTTATAGCGCAAGAGTTTGCAACCTATCAGAATGTCGCTCAAGGTTGGAAACATGTTAGTATTGAAAAGCAGAACGCTAATACTAACGCATATAATGCGAAGACTAATCGTATGAATGCTAATACTAACGCTGCTGTCGGTGCTGCTCAAGTTCAGAGTTTAGTTGCGAATGCTATTGAGTCCGCTGCTCGTACCTCTGGTATTAAGATTGATAATCAGACTAAAGGTCAACTTAATCAAACTATTCTTCAAGGTCTTGGTTTTGATAATGAAACAAAAAGGTATAATTCAGAGAAATCTGGTTATTCAAATAGTTTGCTTCATGAAGAATCTGGAAGAGGTTGGATTTTTCGTGGTTCAGTTGGTTTTGGTTCCTTTCTTGATAATATCTCACCTTTTAAATCAATATTTAAGTAGTTTATTTATGTCAGAAAAAGAAAAGTTTTACAAAACATTAAGGTATTTAATTTATATCTTTGGTTTATTGTTTGTTATTCTTTTTTTGTTATTCTGTTTTAACATCTAATTAATTAGGCATTCTTCGGAGTGCCTTTTTATTTGTCTAAAATCAATCAGTTAAAAAACCTTTCGCCTATCGATGAAATGGGCATTTTTTGAACCTTAATACTAAATCATGTAAATTTATTTTACTTATATTTCGCTTTCGATATATCCCGCCTTATCCCACGACTGCCCCGCTGCCCGACGTGAGGAGAGGCAGAAACAACCACACATTCCGTTAGGCGCGGAGGAGCATGCCGACGACCCCGTATATATCAGCGTCGCAGACAGTGTTCTAATTTGTTTGACGAAGTTATTAATCAGTTTTCACAGCGTGCAATTTGTTAATCCTTACGCAAATTGTGGTCTACCCTTGTCCAAAACTACAAAAACTGACAGAAAACAAAACCTTATACATAAATTTACAATTGCGTACAATTGTGTTAAAGTTATGTTAAAGTTCTATTTATCTTATCTACCATTATCTTAAAAACAATAAACACGTTTTGTGTTCGTGCTCAGCACATATGGTGCTTATCATCAACACCATATGTGTTAGGCATAAAAACGTTGCGTAAAGATAGCAAAATTGAATTTATTCATGGTGATATGGTTCACCTTTTATAATTGTGCAAGCACGATAAAGTTGTTCTGTAAAGATAAGTCTGACCATCTGATGCGAGAAAGTCATACGTGACAACGAGATCTTTTCATTGGCACGTGCATAAACATCTGGGGAGAAACCATAGGGTCCACCAATGATAAAAATAAGTCGTCGAGCCGTATTTTGTTTTTGTTTCAACCAATTTGCATACTCAATAGAACGAAAATCTGCACCACGTTCGTCTAACAATACGACCGTATCAGAAGGCTGAATTTCTTTCAAAATCAGTTCACCTTCCTTTTGTTTTTGTTGATCTTCAGAAAGGCTTTTCGTATTTTTTAATTCTGGGATTGTAGTAATACTAAATGGCATATAATGCTCAATACGACTGACATAATCATCTATACCAACCTTAAATATCTTACTCTGCGTTTTCCCAACAAGGATGAGTATCGTCTTCATATTAAAACTTCTTTATTTCTTCCCACAGTCTTTGCACTGGCAATCCCATAACATTAAAATAGCTACCGTTAATAGATGTAACTCCAACATAGCCAATCCATTCTTGAATACCATAAGCTCCTGCTTTATCGAAAGGCTTATAATGCTCTATGTAATAGGTAATTTCATCTTCTGAAAGCTGCTTAAAAGTCACATCAGTAGTCACTGAGAAAGCATGTTCCTTATCGGTTGTCAATAAACAAACACCCGTAATAACCTGATGCGTTCTACCACTGATAAGCTGAAGCATACGACGTGCATCCTCTGCATCCTTAGGCTTTCCAAGCACCTCATCTCCAACTATTACCACCGTATCAGCCGTAATGACAAGGTCGCCCTCCCCTATCAATGTACGATAGGGGGCTGCCTTCTCACGAGAAATATAGCCAGCTACTTCAGCGGCTGGTAGATTATCAGGATAAGACTCATCAATATCAGGCAGTACTTTTACCTCAAAATCCAAGTCCAAACCACCTAAAAGTTCACGACGACGCGGCGAATTACTCGCAAGTATTATACGTTTCATTATATTACAGTTTACCAGCCAAAAGCCTTTTCATTCAATACCCATTTCCCTTGAGCCTTCATCACCTGCTCAAGAATATCACGTGCAACACCATATCCTCCCTTACAATCACTAATATAGGTTGATATCTCTTTGATTTCTGCACAAGCATCCTTTGGACAGCAAGGACAACCAGCACGCTTCATCACTTCGTAATCAGGAATGTCATCACCTACATATATGATTTCTTCTTCTTTCAAATCATACTTCTTAAGAAACTCTTCCCAAGTGCGTATCTTCATCGAACAGCTAATATAAACATCCTTAACGCCAAGATATTCATAGCGTGAACGAACATTCTCGTTATGTCCACCAGTCATAATCGCAAGCTGTAGCCCATGCTTTACAGCCAACTGAATAGCATAACCATCCTTAATATTAATCGTACGTAGTGGGTCACCCTTTTCATCCATCTGAATGGTAGAAGCAGACAATACGCCATCAACATCAAAGACAACAGCCTTTATCTTTCGTAAATCGTAGTTTATCATATAAGTAAGTATAATCAATTTAGATTGTAAATAACTATATTATAACAAGTTATATCTATATATTAGAGTTTATTATTAATCTATCTTTTGTCTAAAGTGAGATTATCCACCAACGGATTAATCCCCTTTGAAAGCATCTTATAAAGTTCCTGCAAATCCTCTTTGCCATTCATCAACTCCAACTGCTTGCTCATTACATTCCTATCTCCACGCACCGCAGGTCCCGTCTGTGCCTCCTTTGGACTGATTTTCTGTATCTTTTCTGTTGTCTCATTAATCAATGGCAACATCACATCGAACGGAATACCATGCTCACCGAGAATGTCTGAAGCCACCGTATAACAGTAATTTGTAAAGTTACAAGCCCAAACAGCAGCTAAATGTAGGTACTTCCTATCTGCGGAAGACAGCCTTATCACGCGCTGAGAAAGTTTATTAGCAAGACTCCTAATAACATCCTCCGTCTCAATAGAATTGCCCTCAATAAACACTGGGATACGCTCAAAATCCACATCCTTAGTCTTAGAGAACGTCTGCATGGGATAGAACACCCCATAACGCAGTGCCTTTCCTTCAAAACAACTCATTGGCATAGAGCCTGCTGTATGGAGAAAAA
>ERZ772999.1486-NODE-1486-length-13706-cov-5.071716_pt1 | contig 13706 bp, 14 predicted proteins | sample MGYA00511467_ERZ772999 | MGnify/ENA primary metagenome ERZ772999 (study PRJEB29015, sample SAMEA2738064) | human oral metagenome | biome: human oral; feature: human-associated habitat; material: saliva | place: China | collected 2218 ...
TTACCGAAGCGACCAAGGACTGGGTCGGCATCCTTGAAAGCCATTAATTCCTTGAAGAGGACGTTGGCATTTTCAGTACCGGCAATGATATTACCACCATCGGAAAGCTGTATGATACCTTCCAGAACCTTATCGTAATCGCCACGGGCAGCCATGACACGCATCGTGGCAATCACACGTTCGAAATCGGCGTCATTAATAGCTTTCTTGAAATCATTATTAAGTACGCCAGAATGAATACGGCTGTAATAAGTAGTGCGGCGGTTGAGGCTAGCCTGGTATTCTCGATCATAATCGACGGAAATATCACCCAGTACACTGTCGATAGCATCAATGACATGCTTAGGATTTTTAATATTGAGAGCTGGATCATAATCCCAGGCACTGGTACCAGCGGCGCGTACAATATATTTTTGAAATTCTTTATCGTTTTTAGCAATTTCAGCTTCGGTGAGATTGAAACGTTTCGCACTATTTTCAGAATGAGAGTCAATATATTTCTCGTTAATTTCTTTCATCTTATTGAGATAGAATTTATCGGAAGCAACATCATTGTTATGAATTTCGTGTTCGACAGTCTTTTGCTCGAGGAAATTTTCGGTCTGGCGTTTGGCGAGATCTTTTAATTCCCTGTTTTGGTAATCATATTTATCAATATAATCACCCATATTACTCATGAGGTTATTGACGCGCTTATTGGCGTTTTCGGTACGGTATTTAAGTTCACGGTGACGATATTCGTCCAACATTTCAGAGTTTTTCTTGATTGGGTCAGCTTTGGAATAAATTGGTTTACCGTTTTTATGATAACCAATAATTGGCGTGTTATTTTGGCGGGCCAAAATTTGTTCATCAATAAGGAGTCCCTGATCCTCTTCGGCGCGTTTTTGTCTGTGTGCGCGGAAGGCTTGGTTTTGCATATAAATACGGTTAATAGTCATGTCTGGGCGGAGGGGGCCACCTTTACCTTCGAGGGCACGTTTTTGGTAGTTGGCACGAGCAAGGCTGGCGGCGGTAGAAAATTCTTTAGAAACAGTTTTGTTAAGCTTACCGCTGACGCCACTAAGGGCTTGATTAACATCACCAAGGACAGATTTGGACATATTGAGCATTTTAATGGCGAACATGATCGGAAGAACCTGGACGGCGATACCGATAATCACGCCGAAAGGAGTTTCGGAGCTGAAAATGAAGAGATAGCCAAGAACCTTGGAAACACCAAAAAGGAAGCTAAAAGCTGGGAAGAAGACCAACATTTGAGCAAAAATAGATTTCCATTTTAGATAATATTTGCGAGTATTTGGCAGAACGTAGAGGGCGAAAATAATCGGTGAAGTGATAGTAAGTAGGATTACCACGGCTTGGCGAAGTGAGATAGTAATCAGACCGACAACTACGGCGATAAAACCGGCAAAAACGATTGGAATGAGTGTGAAGAGGATGCTAAGTAAACCACCGGAAGCGGCAACCGCAGTGGCGATGCCGACACCGCCGAGAATGGTAAGTGAAGTACCACCGGCGATAGCAAGGAAGATATCGTAAAGACTAAGAGGTTCATCGAGCTTGGCTTCGGGATGTTGGTTTTGGATGGCAGTGGTGGCAATGCCTTCAAGGAAAGATTTGAGGGAGTTACCAATAATGTTACTAACATCGACGAGAACCTGACAGATCAGGTAGCTAAAGTTAACCAAAATAGCGGCAATGATGAGCTTTGGCAACATTTTCTTGATGTTGTAATTAGAAAAGCCAAGGCCAGTAACCTGAGAGTAGACGATGAGCAGCAAGAAAATGATAAAGAGTATATTAGCAACATTGCGAATGTAAGACCAAATGATGTAGATAGGAGATTTGTTATCCGAAGTAATTGGCTTGATAACTAAAAAGGTCTCGATGGTGGAATAAAGTGCATCGATTCCCTTGGCGAGAAGACCGGTGGTAGGACAAACAATGAAGGAGAGAATGCCAATTTGTTCGGAACAGCTGAGTTCGTTTTGATTCTCGGAATTGGCATTTTCGGGGCTAGTAGTTTCGGTAGTAGTAGTTCCTGAGTTTTGATTTTGAGTTTTAGTCTGTTCTGTTTCATGACTAGAATCATCATCTTCGACTTTTTCGGTTTTGGAAGAATTTTCAGTTGAATTAGAGGAATTGTCTGGGGCGGCGTAAGTATTTATGGAGGTTAAAGGAGAAAAGAGAGAAAATAGAGTAAAAAATAAGACAAAAATTGCCGTGCTGAATTTTCCTCTATGGTTGCTTCCCTTGTTCATAAAAAATAACTCAATTAATATTTGTTATTATATCACATAACGGTAATGCCGTCAACATTGACCACTGAAACGACCGAATAATAAAAAGCAGAAAAATCTATACTCATGATATAATATATGTATGAAAAAGGTCAATCGACAGCTAGGTGTAAAATTTTTGAAGAATTTAGGGATTTTTTCTCTGGTATTAGCCGGATTTTTGGGGCTTACGACAAGTAATTCCGTAAGTGCCTTAAGTTTGAATGATTTAGGAGTTTCAGGTCGACAAGTTTTAACTCAGGTCGGAGCCGTGATTGATGGTGATGTGGATGAAAGTTGTGAAGGAAACGTCTTCTTGGGCTTTCGCCCTTGGTATAAGGGGTTAGCTACACGTGATGATAATAATAAATGTGTGATTGGTAAGCCAGCCACCTCTGATAGTGGTACGACGAACTGGGCACCATTCATTTGGATTGTAGTAATGAATATTCTTTATGATATTTCCCTGGTGGCGGGTCTAACTGCAACTGGATTTATAATTTATGGTGGTCTCTCTTATGTCATGAGTGAAGGTGATCCAAATAAAGCAGCAAAAGGAAAAAATATTATCCAAGGCGCAGTGATTGGTTTGATTCTGACGATCTTCGCTTCGGTGATTACGAATACGATTATTGATGTAATTATTAGTGCAACCTAAGGAGAGAAATGAAATTTTTAGCAACAGTGGATCTAGAAAATATTGATTCCCTAAATGAAGGTTTGAATAGATTGCCAAATAAGGATGGTAATTTTACACCAACCACGATCCTAAATTATGTATATGCGTTAATTGGTTTAGTGGCGGTCTTTTATATCGTGCTGGCGGCGGTGAATTTTGCGACAGCACAAGGGGACGTGGGTAAAGTGACAAAAGCAAAAAATACAATTATTTTTGCAGTGATTGGCTTAGTGATTGTGGTTTTAGCGGCGGCAGTGACAAATTTTGCATTAACGGCATTAAATTAATAAAAGAAGGCAGAAAATGTTGAAAAAGAAGATTTCGAAATTGTTAGTAAGTTTAGCACTTTTTGCTGGTCTATTTGGTTTGATTTTTAATAACCCTGCTTCTGTACGTGCGACCTCGCGAGAAGATTTTTACGGGGTGTGTGATGATATTGAAGATGAAGATGTGAAAAAACTTGCAGGTTGTACGGAAGCTAGTAGCAAGAATAAAAATGTAGTGGATATTATCCAAAGTGGCGTGAATGTAGTGATTTCCCTGGTGGGTATACTCGCAGTGTTTTCGATTATTTATGGTGGCTTTACTTATATGACGGCGCAATCGGATCCGGCGAAAATCAAGCGCGGTAAAGATATGGTGATCTATGCCGTAGTGGCACTAGCGGTGGCTTTCTTGGCTTACGGTATCGTGCTGTTTGTGACGAGAAATTTGAAATAATTACAGATTGATTCCAGAGAAAAATGTTTCTGTTTTTCTAGAAGATATGTTATAATTTTGGTAAATTAATATTAAAGGAATAATATGAAAATTTCGAATAAACTAAAAGCTTTGGCAATGGGTGGTACGAGCGTAGTTGCAGTTCTGGGTAACTCCGTCAATACTTTTGCTGCTAGTAAAGTGAAGTGTCCAGATGGTTCTACTTCTACTGGAAATGGCTTAGCTGATTGTAGTGGATTAAATAATGACTCGAATAAGAATGACTTAATGAAACAAGCTAACGCTATTATTAACGTGGTGATCGGCGTGATTGGTTTCGTGGCTGTGGCTTTTATTATCTTCGGTGGTATTCAATACACGACTTCTGCAGGTGATCCAGGTAAGGTGAAGAAAGCTAAAGATACTATTCTCTACGGAATTATCGGTCTCGTGGTTTCTATGCTTGCTTACGCAATCGTGAACTTCGTTCTTGCTAACGCATTTAATTAATTAATAAAAAATACCCCTTAAGGGGGTATTTTTAAGATTTAATTTTAGAGAAAAGAGTAAATGAAAAAGAGTTTTAAAAAATTTCTAGCTGTATTTATATTAGCTGGGTTGTTTGCGGGCGGATCCTTAAGTAGTTCTGTATTTGCAGACCCACCAAAATCGGCCGCAGGTAGCGCTGACAGTTCTAGTAGTTCTAGTAGCTCTGGTAGCTCTGGTTCTGGTGGATCTACTGGTATTTGTCCTCCAGGATCGAAAAATCCTAAAGCAACAAATATTGCGGCATGTAATATTGATCCATCCCACAAGGATGATGATTTAATAAGTGACGTAAATAAGATTATCAACGTAGTGATCGGAGTGCTCGGTGTAGTTGCCGTAGCAGTAGTAATCTACGGTGGTTTTCTATTCCTAACTGCTCAGGGTGATCCAGGCAAGATTAAAAAAGGTAAAGATTCGATTACTTGGGGTATTATCGGTTTAGTGATTGCACTGCTTTCATGGTCAATTATTAACTTTGTCTTATCTACCGCGATGAGTGCTTCAGGAGCCTAGAATAGTACAACAACTATAACGTCATGATTAAAATTAGTTTAAGAAATATAATCTATTCCCTACTATTTATCACTTGTTTGGTACTGGCAAGTTTAGTGAAGCCGGTTTCTGCTTTTACTTGCCCAGATAAAACAATACGTGAGGGTGAATCTGTGTCGGCACTTTCAGAGTGTAATGTGGAAAAAACTGAAGGCGAAAAATCTTTAATGTCGAATGTAAGTATGTTGATTAATGTATTTGCTTCAGTGATGGGATTTCTCGCAATAGGCATGATAATCTATGGTGGATTTATGTTACTGACGGCCCAGGGTGATCCGGCAAGAATTAAGCGCGGTAAGGATGTAGTGCTTTATTCAGTTATCGGTTTGATCTTAGTGGTGTTAGCTTATGCGATTGTAAACTTCGTAATGAATAGTGGAATAAAAATATAAGATAAATTCCTAGAAAAGACCTCTATATTAGAGGTCTTTTTTTGTTAATTATCGGATATTTTTTGAGTTTAGATTTTTTGACTAAAATTATTTTATATTTAATTCCCTCATGCTTGCAGTATTTGGGAAACAGCATATATTGAAATTAGTGGATTCGAAAAAAATATACCGAATTCACGGTATATTTAATTTTTAGACAATGAGTTATGCGATTGGGATGCGGATAGGTGCTTCGGTCTTTTCTTTTTCAAAAGAAATGGTGAGCACGCCGTCTTTTAATTCTGCTTTTACGCTACCTTCGTCTTCGCGAACTTGGACTGGAAGGGCGATAGTACGAGAAAATTCTCCCCAATAACACTCTTGGATGTGCCAACGAGTGGTTTGTTCATCTTCGCCGCCACTAAGGACGCCGGAGATGGTTAAGATATTGTCAGAAATGGTAACATCGAGGTCCCCTTTGGAGATGCCTGCGGTGCGAGCTTTGACAACTAACTTGTCGGCAGTTTCATATACATCCACTGCTAATTGTCCTGGAAAATCACCAGGTTCTTCTTCCCACGCCTCTGGATCTTCTTCTGCTGGAAGTGGACTCGGTTGTTCTTCTAGAGCTGAAACTGGTTCAGAGTCTAGGCCATCATTATCCAGAAAAGCGGCCGCGAGTTCATCTTCCATAAGCATGTCTTCGTCATTAGTACGAGCCATTGCTTGTATTCCTCCACATTAACTATTGTTGTTAACTATTATAAGAGTGGTTATGGTAAAAATCAAGAGTAAACAGCTTTATCGTGTAAAAATTACAATAGAAAAATTTATTTTAGATATGGTTTTGCCAAACAGATGTGTGCGGTGCCAGAGAGAGGGCGGGATTTTTTGTGACCGTTGTAAAAAATATATAAGCATAATCAATCCGGGCTATGTAATGAACGATATGTACGGGTTTGAAAAATTATTGGTAGCGGGACTGAAGGAGGGGTGGTTTGAAAGGATGGTGCGAGATTTTAAATATAGGGGGAGGCGAGATTATGGAGAATTTTTGGCGGAGAAATTGGGAGAGGTAATTTTTGGTGAAGTAAAGAGAATGAAGTTTGATGACAGGTCGAGTGAAGTTGAGAGAATAAAGCTTGATGATAGTTCGAGTGACAAGTTGGGTGATGCACCGGTTGAGGTATTAAGAATGATTGATGCTGAGATGCAAGAAATTCGAAAAATTGTTTTAGTTCCCTTGCCGACGATTCGAAAACATATTCGGGAGAGAGGATTCGATCATACTTTAAGATTATGTTTTGAGCTGGAGAATTTTTTACAGAAAGAATTAGAGAGGTTAGGTGTGAAGGTGGAGTATGAAAATTTATTGGTGAGAAAAAATAAGACGGTGCAGGTGGGTAAAGAGAAAAAAGAACGTATGAGACAGGCGGAGAAAGCATACGGAATTCGGGAGGGGATAAAAATTGAGAATAAGACGCTCTATATATTGGTGGATGATGTGACGACTACGGGTGCTTCCCTTGCGGCGGCGAAAAAAATACTGCAGGCCGATCAGGTATGGGCTGCAGTATTGATGAAAGAACGTTAATTAGTTAGTAGTACCGACGCCAATTACGGAGTTGAGGACGAAATGAACGATGGCGTAAGCGAGCATTGAGATAATGAGGCCGATGATGGCATAGAGTACGGTATTTTTGGCATCTGTAACCTTTTTAGAGTCACCACCAGAGAGAATATAACGAAGGCCACCGTAAACTAGCATAATAACTGAGATGAGGCCGACAATGAGCAATACGGTATTAGTGATGCGGCTGAAAACACCATTGTCGCCGATGAGTTCAGTAGGCATACCATCAGCACGGGCAGCATTTGCACCTTCTTGGACACTAGTAGCAGAAGCTAGGAGGCGGCTAGAAAAAAGACAGGCAAAAGCACCGAGGCCGGTAAAAGTTTGTGTAATAATTTTGGTAATTTTTTTCATGAAATATAGAATCTCGCGGTTAAATTCGACAATATTATTTTAACACAGATATGCGAAAAAGCAACGAAAAGTGGGGTTAATAGAGATATTTGAGGAATATTTGGAAAAACTATTAGAGATGTGGTGAATTTATGATAAGATAGAGGTAGACGGAGAGTTACCCAAGTGGCTGAAGGGGGCGGTTTGCTAAATCGCTAGTGTGGGGAGACCTGCAGCGGGAGTTCGAATCTCCCACTCTCCGCCATAAATGTCGTCGATTGGAAAGATCCTTGAAAGGGTCTTTTATTATTCTAAAAATTCTTTTTAGAATAATGCGATTCTCTGTCTTCTGCGTCGTCTTATTCTTTTATATCTATTTTTCCTAATAATTCTACGTAAATCATTTGGGCTTCTTCAGATAACTTTCCGTTATAAATAAGGTCGCTTATTATTTTTTGAAGTTGATTTTTATTAATTAGTCCTTGTGCGGTAAGAAGGACTATATTTTCCATATTTTGGATAAAAATATCTATAAAAAATTGATCAAAAGCATTTAGTTCTAGGAAGAAGGCTCCAGCTATGATAGCTGCTCTTTTGTTCCCGTCATAAAACCCATGATTTTTAGTAATTGAAAAGACTAAATGAGTAAGTTTTTCTTCAAAACTTGGGTAGTAGCGGTCATCTTGGATGAAATTAATAAAGCTTTGTAATAAATTTTCATTAAATACCCCTACTGCACCACCAGACTTACGAATAACTTCATCGTGTTTTTCAATTAAGTCGTTGTAAGTTGGATAAATAATGTAATTCATACTATTTATCTCTTAAGCGTTTTAACATTTTTAAATTATCATCAATTCTTTCTGATAATGCTTTGCTTTTTTCTCCAAGAAATCTTTCATAGTCCGCTCTATTTAATGGATAAATGTATTCTCCTAAATTCTCATGGCGCTTATTTCTTAATCCATTATCTAAGCTGGCCATATTTCTTCTAGCTAATTCAATTTGTGGTTCGAACGATGGGTGTTTTGCTGTTTCTTCAAAAATTTTATCAATTTCTTCCCTGGTTAGGCTTCTTTGTAGTTCTGTATATTTAGATTTAATTTCTTCGGCTACTGTATTTTCAAAACTTGAAATGGCTGACAATACTTCGGCATAGAGGGTTTCACGAACTTTATCGTTTTTTCCTAGCTCTAGTAATTTTTTATATTCGGTAGCATTTTCCTTAAATATTACCTTATATATCTTGTCGTTGTAGTTTGGGTACTTGGTTGTGTCACTACTATTTGTTACATAATTTTTTAATGCGTCACGAAGCTTTTTATTATACCCTTCATTATAATAGGAAGCTAATAGAAATTTTTCATCACGTTGGTTGACGTATTTGGTGTCTCCACCGGCAAGTCTTGTAATAGTTTCTGTTGCAATATTTAACATTAATGATCTTAATTGTTTAGCTTTTGGACTATCATTTAATAACATTGCTAGGTTAAGAAAGGTTTTAAGAGAAAATAAGCCTTGTCTGGTCATTTTATCCGGATTGGTTCCGACATTGATGTCGGAACCAGAATAAAATTTTTTCAAACGCTCACCAGATACTACTTCGTATCCATTTTCTACCAATTCGTCGTTATATTTACTAATATATCGTTCAATTGTTCTTTGGTTTACTTCAAAAAAGGATGCTATTTGTTGTATGGTGAGTCGGTATTCCCCTTCAAAAAAAGTGCCTTTTATATCAATTTTATTTTTAATTTCGTTTAGGGCATAAGAATTATTCAGTATATTTTTTCGTGCTACAATAGATTTTTCAAACCCATTTTCCATAACTACATTATACAATAGAAATATAGATAAAGAGCGGTATAAAAAATGGGTTTAGTTAAACAATCCGGAATAAGCATACGGTTATGATATAATAAGATCAGAAAGGATATATACCATGCGGTCATTAGAAAGAAGCCACAAGGGTAAAGATATTGATCAGGTTGACCCTGAGCAAACCAAGCGTCTAACGGCGGCAATTTCTTGGGATGATTTAAGAAAGATACCGTTTAGTGGTAATCGGCAACAACCGTCAGAAAACGCCACAGACTCTGTGAAAAGCTTGAAGGAGTTAATTAATAGTTTACCAACTGACGACGAAACTATTCGTCCTAATGAAGTAGAAGAAGCTAGACGTCGAGTTCAAGATGTTTTTCAAAGAATGGATAATGTTGGCTCATTTGGCAAAAATTTTCGTAGTGGGAATATGCCTTCAACTAATGAAGAATCTGACAAAAAATTACGAGAAGCCAATAAAGATGATTCTTCCTCTCAAAGCTTAGTAGATATAAGTAACACGTTTTAGCCCCTAACTATTTCTCCACTTCTGATGCCATCTCCAGACAGTACTTCTATGTACTCTAAAACGATCCGCTATTGATTCTACTGGCTTTTTCTCCACAACCAGCATTTTTACGGCTTTTCCTCTTGCAATTTCTATGTTCTTACCAGTACAATATGACATAGGTAGATTCTCCTTTTATTAAGTGATATTGATTTAAGTATAGAATCTACCTTTTTTGATGGCAATAAGTTTACCACTTTATGTTGCAAAGGTTGTGAGTTAATACGGAATTATTGACATATAACCATAAATGTTATATAATGACGGTAGATTTGGCATACCCCGAATAACTTACACTTGCTATTCTGGTTATACCAGAATAGCACCTTCAGAAAGAGGTGAACTATGATTAAAAAAATTTTTGTAGCTATGTTGGCTGTAGCAGTTCTGTCTTTATCAACTGTGAATTCTTTTGCCGCCAAGGCTGGTGTTTTAGGCCTGAAGCCTAGCGCTAATCAGGGCATTACTCAATCTAGTGGCAATACTAGCACAACGAACACGGATGTTCAAAGTGTGCAGTATGATACCGCTAAGTATCAGTTCCCAGCAGAACAGTTGAAAGCCGAAGGTAAAAACTTCGACCGATATGATTGGCATTTGTATCAGAGGTTTGATAATGGCCAACTGATGTACTATCAGTGGGCGGATGATACGGGTTATATTATTGAGGAGGGCCGCTACCAGAGTAATGGTCAGGGCAAGAAGTATGGCATTGAGGGGTTACGTGCGCTGGAGCCTTTTTACATTAACCCGGAGAGTTGGGAAAGAGAAATTCCTGAGTGTCCAGAAGTAGATGGCTACCGTGCTGTTTATCCTGATAAGATTGTAGTATTTGAGTCTAAGCGGGTGGATCAGTATGGTCTACGTATCCAGCTTGAAACTCCAGTATTTTCCAATCCTGCACTTACATATAGCCAGGAAATAACAATTAGTCTACCAACTGATTCAGGTTACGGTATCGGAGCCCCCAAGATTTACGAGCCCAGACATAAGTATGAATTCCAAGCTAAGGCGAGAATGGAGGGGAAGATTAAGAATGTCTATTATATGGTTTTTTACTCATTGAAGCGAGAAGTCTCCAATGTGAGGCTCTATAGGGAAAATCAAAATGAGATATTAAATATCTCCACTGATCAACTTGACAAGTTAAGTACAATGATGAAATTTGCCGCTGATAAGCCTTTTGGTCAACTTCATAAAGAAATTAAAGACTATGGGTTTATTGACACCTACAGTGGAATGAGACTTCTATATTAAAACCTCTAAACAAAAACCACCCAATATTGGGTGGTTTTTTAATAGCTTTCCTTCATTTTCAAATTTTTATTATGTTATACTATAAGCATTATAGGAGGCGTAATGATTAAATATGTAAAAACTGCAATAGTGGTGATAGGGATTTTTTTAATGTCATTTTTAATCATAAATCATAACGCGTATGGAAATACAAAATTTGATGTTACTCATGGTAATGATGCTGGTGCACTTAACAAATGCAAGATTGGCGGAACTTGTTACACTAAGAGAAACGGACAATATAGTGGCCTAGCTTGGTTTTATTTTGATTTTGAGGCAAATGGAGTTTCAAATGAAAAGAGGGATACTTTTACTTTTCGAGATCTTCTAAATAATAGAAAACCTGGTTTCCCAGTGGATAATTCTTTGATGCCGGGCGTTAACCCAAATACTAGAATGCCGTGTAAAGATTCTCGCGGTATTTTTGTTTTTGGCTATCCTCTCTACCAAAAAACTGGTAAAGGGTTTCGTAGTACTGGTGGTATTATGTTTCCTCAGAAATATTCAGAGTTATTTAATGGTGGAGTTTATCATAATGGAAGTCCAATCAATGGCTTAGTAAGTGATAGTTATGCTCAAGATGATTTCAATGGCACCTCGGTTAATCAATTCTCCGCGGAATACGAAGCTCAATGGCAAACTCATGATGTTTCATGGTTCTGTAGTCGCCAGACTACACCGCCACCACCTCCTCCATCAATTACTTCACCTCCCGCTAATATGACTTGTTCCCAAATCCCAGGCACTTTTGGCGCTTACTATAAGGGAAACACCTCTGCTGATACTGGTGTGGTAAATCACTCCTACTCCGGTACTCTAGGCCATAATTCTTGGCAGAAAAACTTCCAAGGCAAGAACTACGTCTTCGCCAAACCAGGCGATCGTGTCCAATTTTATGAAACCTTCTGTTTCCCGATCCAGCAGGTTGGTATCCAAACTGGCAGCTCTCATGTGAGTAGCGCGGACCCGCCAGATCAAAGCAATTTTCAGATTTTTTCCCAGAAGAATGGTTCAGAAAATAATCAATATTTATTCGGTGATTCTCCGGTTCATGATGGAAATTATCACTCCATTGGCCGCGGCAATAAACACCCATTTAGTGGTAATGGACTCGAAATTAGTGACTATGGATTCACCGCTTATTCCCCAACTCAAAATGCCTCCTCTACATACACCTGTGAAACCAACTATTACCGTATGTACGCACCAAAACTAACCGTTGGCTATCAGATCCCAGGTTTTACCGATTACCAATATGGTTGTAATTCTGCCGATAAAACCGGCTCCACGACCGAGGTTGGTACGGTAATTTCACAAGGTATCCGCTATGATAATCTCCGCGCCTGGTATAATGAATATACTACCTGGTCTGGTAAGGATGGCGCAGAAAATGTTCATCATCACTCGTATAATAGTTTTGATTCTGCAGGCGATGCCAGGAGCAATGGTGCATCTTGGGGCTCGCAGGGAAATAGTTCGTATGTTTTAGCGGTTAAGGTGGGTAGATATTGTACGTCGCACTCACAGAATGGTCATTGTAATGATTGGGAATCCATATATAATTATGTGACGCACTGGAAAAAAGAGTATCCAGATAGTCATGTTAGTACCACCACTCAAAACCTCGGCCAAACCGAGAAAAAGTCCTCCGTATACACCCCATACAATTTCAATACTTCCATCCATAGCTATATTGAATCCTCTGAAGGTGGGGTCGGCTTCCTCGGCGCCAGAATCAATATCGGTGCCAATTATGGCGCCACTCCACGTGCGAACGAATTGATTTCAAAAACTCCTTACGCCACACATACGCGTGATGATCAGACCGTCAAAGTCTACGAAATGATTGTCGACGAAAATTACCCAGAGTCAAAGCTCCAAGAGCAAATCATTAATAATGGCAATATCTGCCACGGTTCTGGTATCAATCGCTGTAAATTGGTCGACACTGTCACTGGCCGCATTAACTCCGCTGGCAAATACACCGGTGAATTCCTCAATACCGAAACTTATGAACGTACCATCCCGGACGATCTCCCAGGTGGCGGCCTTGGCAAGAAATATTGTACTCGCTCGGTGATTTGGCCAGCCTCTTCTCACGATTCAGACAGTAACACCGTCGAAAATAATATGTCCGGCTCTGCCATGAATGGTGGTAACAATCTTCATCACGTTTCTGCTGCTTCTTGTGTCACCATTGCCAAGAAACCAAACTTCCAAATCCTCGGTGGTGGAATCTATACCAATGGCTCCATCATCACTTCCGTTTCCAATAAAGCTGTCGGTGGTGGTCTCGGAGCCTACCCTTCTGCTGCCACTAAACTCTTCGGTTCCTGGACTGAATTCAGTGCACTAGCTGCCGGCAAAGTCAACGGCTTTGGCACTGGCGCTATCCAAGGTTACGAAGAAAATTATAATTTCAATCTGCCAAATGGTGGTGCAGATTCCGCAAGTAATCAAATCGCCTTAAGTCCACTTACCATCTCAAATGACAATAAATCTGGCGAATCTAACATCACCCGTATCGGCTCTGCCGTCCTAGCTCGCCTGAAGGCCCGCTTCCGCGACACTATCGCTAGAAACTCTAGCAATACTATCTATAGCCTTACTCCCGACAAAACCTCTGCCAAGAATTATCTCGGTCTCTCCCAGCTCTACTACCAGGGGGACACCAGTCTCAGCGCCATGAACAGCACCGCCAATTTTTATCAATTCGATCGCAGTGGCAACCTCATCGCAAGAAGCAACACCACTGGCCAGAAACTCATGAATACTCTCGCTATGTTCGTAGATGGCACCCTCACGATTGATCGTAATATTAATATCGCCCAAGAAACCTACAATGCTGTAGATGACTTCCCACAAGTCCTCATCTTCGCTAAGAAAATCAACATCACCAGCAACGTCACCAACATCGATGCCT
>ERZ772999.1489-NODE-1489-length-13677-cov-8.474013_pt1 | contig 13677 bp, 12 predicted proteins | sample MGYA00511467_ERZ772999 | MGnify/ENA primary metagenome ERZ772999 (study PRJEB29015, sample SAMEA2738064) | human oral metagenome | biome: human oral; feature: human-associated habitat; material: saliva | place: China | collected 2218 ...
CCAACCTTATAACGGTAAGGACAATGACGACTATGTGAATGGTCAGGGCTTCTGCTGCAACGATGGTACACCGGAAGCGGCACAAGCAAGGGTACGCACAAGAGCTGCAAGCGGTAACTTCAAGCCGAACGACGACTACGAAAAGATGCAGTTCTACTACCATCCCGACCACTTGGGGAGCAGTAGTTACATCACCAACCTTGACGGTGAGGTGGCTCAGCACATCGAGTATGTACCGTTCGGTGAGGTGTTCATTGAGGAAAGAAACAACACTTGGAACACGCCTTATCTCTTCAATGCGAAAGAATTTGACGAGGAAACGGGAATGTACTACTATGGTGCGAGGTACTATGACCCGAGGTTGAGTCTTTGGCTTTCTATAGATCCCAAAGAGGAAAAATATTCCAATGTGTCAACGTATTGTTATGTTATTTCTAATCCGCTGAAATATACAGATCCTACAGGTATGGAAATTGATATGACAAAAGTTCGTTTGGCTGATGAACAATTTAAATTGTCAACAACTCAGTCTGTAATAAAAGATTTGGCTTCTCAAACGGGATTACAACTCAGTTTGGACAAGGATAACAAGTTGCAATATGCTAAAAATGATGAAGGAAAACCTATTGTTAATAAGATTACCAACAAAAAAGGAAAAGAAATAGATGCAGGAAGTAAAACTGCAAGGAATTTCTTGATAAAAATGATTGACAACAAAACCGAGATAGAAGTATCCTATCATGCTAAACGTACTGTTACATCTGGAACTCAAATCGGTCTCAGTTTTGAGCAAATCAGTAACATGGTTAAAGGTGCTGTTGGTGTAGATGGCAATACGCTTGGTTTTGGCATGACCTTCTTACATGAACTTCATCATACAACAATAGGTGGAGACTATCATGATTCTACAGAACTTTTTGGAACTGGACCAGTTGTTGATAACATGAATATAATCCGCAATGAACTCAACAAACAAGGGTTTAATTATGGAGAAAGGTTAAATTATAAAGCGATCCATACAAAAGAAGGTGATATTATTCCTTTTAATGAATCGGCTTTAACTTCGTTGAAGTACAATAGTTCCATGGGGAAAAAGGCTCATTATATTAAAACAAAATGAGAATTATTATGAGAATATTCTTTTTGATGTGCATTTTGGGGGCTTCTTTGACGATAGCAGCTCAGAATATCATTTATGGTAATAAAAATGAGCAGAGAGCTATAAATATGGCATTTGATATTCTGCAAGTTTATTACCATTCAAAAGAACTGTGTGTTTCAGATTCGATTTATGATCTTGATTGGGATATTTTTTCAGATATGGTTGATACTCAGACCAAACAAATTCTCTGGTCTTATCGAATAGAGAAAAAATTTATTTGGAACGCTCCAACATATTCTGAAGCTTTATTATCTATATTCGGTCCTGAAACTTGTGATTCTTGTATGTATATAGCAAATTTTTCTGAGCCATATAAAGGAATGATAAGATGCGACATCCTACCAAAAGATAAAATGGTTGGCATTTATGGATCGCCTGTTATTTCGGCTTTTCTATTTAAATACAATAATAGAGGAGAAATTTATCAGAGCTATAAAGCTGAAGTCAATATAGACTAATTAAAATTCTTTCAAAAAGGGATTGTGTGAAATGGCACAGTCCCTTTTTATAAGATATTATACAAAGGTCTTTGTATGCCCAATTGTATGATTGCAACCCTCTCCATCTTCATCGCATTCCCATAAAGGTCTTTATTCCATAAAAGTTGTTATAAATGCTGCGAAAATTCTTGATTGTGACATTCCAACCGTAACTTTGCCAGTTCAAACAAATTAAATCATATCAAAATGTACGCGAGTTCGGGATAAGAAAATCTTTAGAAAAGTTCCAATTGCCTTGATTTCTCTACGTGTACCGGCAGTGCCTCCGGCTTATTGTCAAAGAAACAATAGGCTGTAAGAGCAGAACATAAGTTCATGATGAAATTATGTATTGATCGATGCCGTGAATGTACAAGGTTAGCCTTGTTCTTGAGCAACTCGTTGATACATTCGATGATGTATCTCTTTCTAAGCATGATTCTGTCATACATAGGCATAAGTTTGTTCTTCATGTTCGCTTTTAGACCATGTACGAGATGTTTGCCTTGGTCGAACAATGTTTCAAAGAGTTCCTTTTTGATATATCCTCTGTCAGCGAACACTTTTCCATACAAGACTTTTGTAAATACGCTCCACACACGTTCATCCCTGTCATCAACATTTGCCCCTGTAAGACAGAAGGTTATAACCTCTCCTGAGTCATTACAGAGCAGATGCAGTTTGAAGCCGTGACACCAACCCATAGTACCTTTCCCATTCTTCGCGAAACCTGCAAATACCTTGTTGAAATAACGCCTTACATTATGACATACAGGGATCATGGTACTGTCGACAAATGTTATTCCCGTACGTTTTATTACCGACTACACATATAAAGCCTATATTTCTAACATTTATAACTGTTCAAAGAGGTATTGGGTAATCGCAGCACGGTACTAACGTTGGGCATGATGATTTATCAACCTTCATTTTTGTTTACTCTCAAGAGATTTTGTCAGCAGCACTGCTTGCTGTTGCAGTCTGATGAGAACTTGGGAATAGGTTTCAAGTTTTTCCAGCATTCGTTGAGCAGTGGCGACAGAATGATTCGCATTGAGGATTTTCACGGCTTCATTGTATAGCACGCCTATCTTATGTGTCAAGGCTACAATTTCGGAGAGTTTCTCCAAGTAAGGCTCTTTTGCAGGGTCTTGGGTGATGACCTTAAAAGATTCACCAAGAAGCCTTGCTCGGACAAAGTCGCTCTTTGTCTTTGCTCCCGACTTGCGATAGAGTCTGATAAGTTTCTGCTGGTCTTCGGAATTAGGTATTCTGATGTGCCATCTGTCCCATCGTGGGCAGGTGGCACATCTGCCGTCTGGCTTCTTTTGTTTTTGCTTCTTCATTGCTTTCTAATCACGACTTTGGAGAGACCTTTGCACAATAAAGCAGTCTATTTTGTTACTTATCCAATTGTTTTTTAGCGTATTATTTCGTATATTAGCACTATAAGATGATACAAAATTATGGCAAGACAAGGAAAATCCACCAACGACGAAGTCTCATTTGCAGACGTCATGTTAGAGAAGAGATGCAGGAAAGCTCAGAATGTATTTTTGAATCAAGTCGACAGGCTTATCGATTGGCGTCCTATTCGCACGTTGATCAACAAGAAGTACACCAAGCGGCAAAATGCGGCAGGAGCTCCGGCCTATGATGTTATCCTGCTTTTCAAAATGCTTCTTTTGCAGACCTGGTATGGATTGAGTGACTGTGCCTTGGAAGAGCGTGTCAATGACTCGGTGACGTTTTCTCGATTTCTAGGGCTGAGTATGGAAGCCGTCTCTCCGGATCACAGTACGATCAGCCGTTTCAGGACTGCCCTGACAGAGTCCGGACTCATGGATAAGTTACTGAAAGCTTTCAATAAACAATTGAGCGCCCATCATATCTCTATCAAGGAAGGAGTTCTGATCGATGCGAGCATTGTCGACAGCCCTCACCGCCCTGATGGGATATTGCACATCACTGTGGCTGATGATCGTGAAGATACACGCAGTGATGACGAAAAGGATGAAGAGGAGGCTTACCATAAGTTTCTTTTACAGGAACGCAAGGGGACAGACGGTGAAGCCCGGTGGGTAAAGAAGAAAGTCTATCGATATGGTTATAAGAAACATGTGTTGACAAACAGGGAAGGAATCATTCGGCAAGTCATCACCACCCCGGTCAATCGCAACGATCTGAAGGAGTTGATCCCATTGTTGAGAGAAGAGGATCTCCCTGCCGATACACCTGTCTATGCGGATAAGGGCTATGCAACGGAGGAGAACCGAGCCTTTTTAACCCTGCATCACTTGCGGGATTGTATCATGCACAAGGCATATCGCAACCGGCCCTTGAGCCAAGCACAACACCTTTTTAACCGCTCCATAAGTCCTATTCGCAGTGTCATAGAACGCACCTTTGGCAGCATCCGTCGGTGGTTTGATGGTGGACGTTGTCGATATCGAGGCCTTGCCAAGACGCATACACAGAACATCCTCGAAAGCATAGCCTTTAATCTATATCGAACACCCGGGCTTATTATATCCAAATGTATCAAGTAAGCAAAGATTTCCCCGGTCGGGCCTGAGTTTGAGGCCCAACCGAGGGAAAGGGGAACCTTATCATCCTCAATAGTTACCCTTCTTCAAGCAAAAATGATCCTGAAAAGGAAGAGAATTATTGTCCGAACCATTTTTCAAAGGTCTCTACATGTCGAAATACCCATAAAAAGGTACGCTGATTTTCCTAAAAAGATACGCTCCTTTTCTCCAAAAACTGCGCTGCTTTTCCCAAAAAGGTAGGCTGCTTTCAACTGAAAGGTACGTAACTTTTGGCCTCGAAGATTTGAGAATACAGCCTTTAAGAGTTCTATGGGTACTAAATTTTAGGGAGAAACTCTTTTAGCTATGGGTGGCTGTCTAAAACAATTGACCTTTAATTATGGTGAAGCTGCCATAATTAAAGGTCAATCGCATTGTAATATGTTCTTAAGAACAAAGTTCTTTACTTCATCTTAATTATTGATGGTAATCTTTTGGGTAAATCTTTGATTATTATATTCAACCAATACGATGTAGATACCCGAAGAAATGTTGCCTAACGGAATGATTCTCTTGGTGCTCTTGGCTACACAATGCCCATCGGCCGAATAGAGGCGCAGCGTTCCTTTAGCATTCAACCTTATTGCAGACTTGTCTACCGATAAGACAGACTTGTTTACCAACGGTGCTATTCCATTGACTAAGTCGAGTATGTACGGTGTAGAAGCCAAAGACTCTTTGCCGTCATTGTAGTATGCCACGACGGTATATTCAGCCTTGTCGAGCGGCTGCTTGTCGATATAGCGTGTTACTTCGAAAGGAATGCAGACGTTGTTCAGCTGCACACCGTTGCGGAAAACGTTGTAACCGACAGGAGTATTGTCCTCTTCTGTGACAGCATCGTTAGGTTGGTCGGTAATGTTACCTGTAATTCGCCAGCAGCAAGAGCCCATCTGTGGGTCGTTTTCGTAGAAGTCGCGCACGGTTTTCCAAGTCTTTCCGTTGTCTTCAGAGTAGAGGTCGCTCTTTCCGGTTACGCTCGATTTCGTACTTTCGTAGGTAAGAGGAATCTGGTCAGCATCGTAATCGTGAATCTTAATGCCCACAATGAGTTCCTTTCCGCTGTCAATCTTGATAGGCTGATTGAGCTTTAGGGTTGTGTTCTCGTTGTACTTGATGTTCTCTATCTCCTGTTCGCAGATGAGTTTTCCGTCTTCAAACACCACAACAGCTGCGTGAAGGCCCTTGTCGCCGCTTGCATCGTCGTAGTAGTTGATGTAGCTTGTTACCGAAGTAAGGTACTTGCCGTGGTATGGGGCGAGCTCGCTTTGCGTGAATTTGTTTGCTCCGATGAGTTCCTTTCCTTCATTGCCGAGTGTGTAGCCCGGCGATTCCGGGTCGGAAAGATAGTTGAGCGAGTAGCCGTTTCGGCTGTTCTTCCACATCAGGAAGAGTTCGTTGTTCATCACTTTACCCGTGAATCCCTTTGGTGCATCCACGTTGTCGCCACTGCCAATCATAATGTTGTCAAGGTAGAAATAGTATGACACTGCACCCTTTCCGTGCTTGCGGAACCTTATTTGGAATACTTTGCCAGCAACTTGCTTCGTTAAATCGACCGTCAAGATTCCTTCCAAGTTCGGCAATTCCTTCACGGTCCATTCCTTGGCTACGCTCCACGACTTGCCGCCATCTACGGTATATTCTACGCTGAGTGTGTCTTTGGTCAAATCAACCTCACCGCCTCCCTGTGCAGGTTCTTGGTTGCAAAGAATCAAGAACGAACATTTCACCTTGTTTATCTTGGTTGCATCGAGCGGACGACTTATCATACTTGAAGAGTAAGGATTGAATGTGCACGCTCCGGTAGTCACTCCCATTGAGGCGTCGTGCCCTACTTGGGCTGCCACCAACCACTCTGTATCGGCTTCGTCGCCGTAATCCTTGCTCTTCGTCCAGTAGTTAGTATTCAGCGAACCTCTCTCGAAATCGTCGAAAAGTGGGAACGCATAATCGTCGGGAACGGCAATTACTTCAGGGTTTGAGCGTGGCGAAAGCATCTCTTTTCCCTGTTTGTCGGTGTATATCGCTTCGATTGCAAACTTACGGTAGCCTGCATAGACATCTTTCAGTGCAAATGTCATCTCGTCTTGCAATTCCTTCAAAGTCGCAATCTTTTTACCGTCACAGTAGACATTGTAGCCTTTCAGCGTCAATGAATTGTAAGTGGCCTTGTCTATCTTCCACGAAAGCTGAATTTGGTGTAACTCTGTTGAACCTCCTTTTGGCTTATTGGGGGTAGCAGGAATTTCCACTTCGCGCTTGGTTACATTCAATACCCAAGCCTTAGGAATTTGCCCAGACGCAATATTCGTATCTCTATTGCCGGCAACAACATTTCCGTTTGCCGACACTGCCGATGGGAAGACCTGTGCTTGGTCTTCATAATTCATTGGAAACGGCATCTTCAGTTGCGGATTGAACAAATACAGATAATAAGAGAAATCGAAGATTCTGTCTGAAGAATATTGATACCAGAAACTTCTGTATGCAACTTCGCCCATAGTAGCTGTGCTGTAAGTTATTGCACCGAACACGTCGCCATTGTCAGCAACCGTCGGTACGCGCATTGTCTCGTTTCGCTCAAAGGTGGGCAATATGCGATATGTGCCTTTCTCTACATCGAAAAGTCGGTAGTCGGAACGGCTTGAAAGCGAGAAGATGAAGTACTTGCCATTAGGGCTCATATCAATCATACGCATCTGTTTCATCTTCGCCAGCTCGTCATCTTCGCTCTTGCAGTTCACGGTATAGCATTTTCCGTCTATCCAATAACACGCAATTGCTCTACCTCCTTCCATTGCCAACCCCACAATCGTGCGTCCGTCAGACGACACATTGATTGCAAGACCATATTTATAGGTATCGGGCAAGGGCAGTTGCTCCAATTTCCACTCGTTGTTTGCGCCACGCGTCCACTTGCAAGGATAGCTGTAAGCGAAATTAGAACATTTGCAATAGCCTACGACTACTTTTCCATCGTTCGACAGTGCTGCCGCAAAGGTTCCGTCTTCGTGTTGTTTTATTTTTTGCATATCCAAATCTCCATAAGGAAGTTTCACAACTTTCCCATTCTCAAATATGGCTGCAATGTTGGTGGGGGCGTTTGTTCCGTAGAAGTCTATGAAGTGGTCTAAGTCTTTAACCGAGCCGCACAGCGTGCCGGCATCGTTCACGTTTTTGAACAAACCGCAGGTTTCCCAATTCTCAGAATCGTCGGTCGTTACCCATTTGAGGCTTCCGCTGCCGACATCGTACAGGAAACTCTCCGTTCCGATTCCGGATTTGACTTTAGTTGGATTGTATCCCACAAGATACTTACCATTTGGAGAAATGGCTAAGGAAAAGGTGTTTTCCTCTAAAATTTTCACTTCGTCCGCCTGCATACCGCAGAAGAAGGAAAAAAATAGAGATAGAACCCACAAATAATGCATTTTCATAATAAAGATGTTTTTAGTTCCTTAATTTAGCAGTTTTATAACTCTTAAAAAAGTAAGCGATAAAAGGGTAAAATGGTTAGTTAAAGCTTACATGTATCAATACTTCATTTACTTTCGTACTGCTTAAAACGCTAATAAGTGAGTTTTTTGACACTTCGCAAAGATAAGTATATCTTTTGAAAAAACATTGTTTTTGGCAGATCCTATTTTACAAAAAAGGTTTATTCATATTATCAGACACTACAACGTGCGGACTATCAGTACGCCGGACATAACTCTAAGCCTAATACAAAAGCACGCCGCAAGCACCATAAAGCAAACATTTTCGAAGCAGAAGGGGCAGCCATACTGCACGTTGACTATCCTTGAATTTAGAAAGAAACAGTCGTAAATATGTAATGAATTTGTATAGGCGAATGTTTGGCGCGACCGGATATGTGTAATGTCCTAGAATTGGTTGACAACTTTGGTTTCTTAATTTCATTCTTCTTTGACAAGTTTATTTGCTAAGTTCAGCAAGGCTTGTCTTGTTCTTTTCTTAACTACATAGTTAGTTGACAGTTGTCTTCTAATTGCAAAATTACTCTTTTATTTTCTTGTTGCGGTTGTTTCTGCCTCCTTCTTTTATTGTTTGACTTAATAATGTGTGCCGAGGAAGTTATGCCGTCAACCTTCCGACTTCTTCCATTGGCGTTTTCATCTGCAGACTCTGATGCGGTCTGAACGTGTTGTATAGTTTGTATGGTTGATGGTCCATTACCTAACAATAGGACAAACCTTTGTGCTCAGATAGATCACGTAAAATATTCCTCTTCGTAACCTAAAATGAAGGTCGAAGGAAATAACGGTGTTATAGCCTACGCCCGTATTTTCCGGGTCGACATAGTTGCCCTTCATCGTGGGCACACCTGGCGGCGTGCCGAGCTTCTTGTAATACTCCTCACGCTGTGCTTCTATGTTCTGCATTCGAGCGGCATAATCGCACTGTCCTGCCGTAACTATATTTCCATTGATGCCATAAACGTTATTGAACTGCCCGACACCGATTTTAGAGGCTATGCGTTTATCGCCGATGAAATAATGCTTGGTAAAGCGATTCTTATTGATGCTGATAATCGATGCCGGGTAAAGCGTATAGTTACCGTTCTCATGGAAAGTAATCCCCTGCGGTGCGCCGTTGATATAGACGCCCTCCATGGTTCCATGGCTCTTGATGATGCGTTCGCCACCGGCATTGTAGGTATAGCGGCTCGTCTTGCCGTTATCCGAAAGCACCATCAGCCGATTGTCTTCGTCCCAATACATCTCGCGCGTCTCGCTCGTCGAGTCATTCGTTATCGTCAATGGATTCCCGCCCGCATCGTAGGTATAATGGTTATGCCCGATTTGCGAGGGCGCCGTGGGGTGCTTGCTGTCCTCGTACAGATAAGCAAACGCATACGACTGCGCCACTTTGCTCGAATCCACCTTTTGTTTCTTGGTAAGCGGTTCGCCCATGATGCCGTAGGTCATATCCAATTGGTACGACGCCGTCTTGGCTTTACCGTTTGCCGAAATCAGCCGGTTGATGTCGTCGTAGACATAGCTGTGGCTATATGCCCCGCCGAGCTTCGCCTTGTTCTTCTCGGCGATATTCTGCGGATCGGCAGTGTTGATGATACCGAGGATATTATCCACCAAGTCCAAGTTGTACTTGTACTTGTTCTGCATGACGGTATTACCCGACGAGATGAGCATCACCTCTTGCAAACATTCGTGCTGCGTGTTGTAAGTGTAATTGCTTTCCATCCCATTGCCGAACTTAGTAGAAACGGTATGTTCATAACCTAACTTCTCGATAATAGTCCATTCTTACCCGAATTTATTGCTCATGAGACAGTCTTTCTTATTATCTTAAACTCGCATATGTTATTCTAATCTCATTTTTTTCTTTCCCTAAAGTTGTTATATATATAATTCTACCATAATTATCATATTTGTACTGACATCTGTAAATAACGGTCTCGTCAGAAAAATCTGGCATGTATTCATATCGGAACTCTTTAAGTAAGCCTTTTTCTATAACTATTGTGAGTGTTAAAACATAATCGACTCTTGCATTAATATATGTGTAATATTTGTTGATTTTTAATATATTAATTGTTTTACAATCGCCTTTTGTTTGAATAAAAGATTGAATTTCCGACTTATCATAATTGGATAATATATCAGAGATAATACAAAGGTCTTCGAAAATAACCTCCGGATATTTTATAATCACCCCCCACGATTCCAAGTATTTTAATTGTTCGAAAAAGACATTTTGCATATCTTTCTCGACTTTTGTGAGCCTTATAGGTTTCTTTTTCTTGCTTTTATAGACAGCTTCTTTCTTTCCATTTATATATAGACTCTTGAAAATATACCCAGATTCATACGATAAGGTAACATCCACCTGATGATCTTCCGCTACTTTACTGTTAAGAGGAAAATATAATAATAAAAGAAGTAAAAACACTTTCATAATTAATATCTTGTATAATGACATATTTTTATTAATTTGTTTTCCAAAATATTGTTCTACCATATACAGCAGTGGATTGTAACCGCATTTTTCCCGCATTAGGGTTAGGAATTGACTTCTTTGTTACTGAGTTATAAAAAGAATCCCGTGCAGCACGAATCATAGGTGCTTTGAATGATTTACCAATATTATTTTTCCACTGAGCATAATGTTTTGGAGGAATATTCCAACCCATAGTATTCATATGTATTTCAAAATGACCCTTACTTTTACGCTGTTCATTTTCTGAGAATTGGGCTTGCTCGGCCCCATCCCACATTGTTGCACCATAACTATAATCTATACCATTTTTAAGTGCATTAATTTCAGCAGCAATAGCTGTCCGCATAAGAGGTAAATCATTTCTTTCTTTAGCACTTTTACTTCTAAAATCTTTTGCAGGCTCAGAACTTATTCCATAAGCCTTTGAATTCCGCTGATGAACACTTGCAATTGCATACATCTCCTTTTTCAAATCTTCCGATGGTTCACTTTTTTTATCTCGGACTCTATAAGCACTACTCTCGCCATATACTGTTGAAGATTGGCTTATAAATTTGGAATGAGATATTGATAATTTCTGGGGATTTTCGAAAACATTTACCATACTTCCATTTTTGTTCTTACTCTGATGGACGCCACTGGCTGTATAAACAAAATTATTTTTCTTTTGATCAGAGCCTAACCATACACCTTCATTTGTGTAATAATCACCTTGTCCATCCGGGTCGAATAAACATATTGGATTCCCATGACAATATATTAAAGGTAGATACATTTTCATATTCTTCACTTGGAGGATCACTTTCATACCATAATGAGATTTTTGGGTCCATATATCTGGCACCATAGTAATACAGTCCGGTGTCTTCATCCAATTCCTTGCCATTGAACTTGTAGGGCATGTCTTCACTGCTACTATGTTCATCAACCAACAGTTCGCCGTACGGCAGGTAGGCATCATACTGTGTGATGTTGGCTTTATCATCTGTGATGTAAGACGTTGAGCCGAGGTGGTCACTGTGATAGAAGAAGGTCTCCTCTTTCGTTGTGTCGTTAGCAATGTAACCATAACCAGCCTGCGGGTCATCAGGGTTACTCGGGTCATTCCAGCTTATAGGTGGACCGGGGTTGGTATTCGGTGTGGTGTTGGGGCGTGGAGTCTGAATCCAACCCTGTGGCACATCGTGGTTGCCGAGTGTGTCAATGATAGAGTTATATCCTCGTTTTGTATTCTCGGGGTCACCATACGCACCCTTCATTGTAGGTACACCAGGGGCAATGCCCTGCTGCTTATAGTATGCCTCTTTCTGCTTCTGTATCTGATTCATGCGTTCAGCATAGTCCTGCTGACCAGCGGTTACATATGAGCCGTTACGCCCATAGACATTATTAAACAGACCTGTTCCTATCCTTGAGGCAACTCGTTTGTCACCAAGGAAGTAATGCTTTGTAAAGCGATTCTTATTTACAGAGAGGATACTTGCAGGATAAAGCGTGAAGTTGTCCGTCTCATGGAAAGTAATACCCTGTGGTGCACCATTGATATACACACCTTCCATCGTGCCGTAACTCTTCATGATGCGTTCACCAGTAGCATTGCAAGTGTAACGACTTGTCTTTCCATTGTCGCTTAAGACCATCAGGCGATTGTCCTCTTGAATAGATTATTATATCGATTGGAAAACAACTTATGGAGTATTCTCTAAAAAATATTTGATATTGAAATCTCTGATATTTGTAAATGGTAGAATATTCTTTATCGTGATTATGCTTTTAGCGAAGTTAGGCTTAACGTGTGTACCTACAATTTTATATAAGAAGAAACTACCTTTAGTCCACTTAAAATAGAAATTGCGATTGTAAATATTATCTCCTCCGCCATATTGAGCTTTAAGTATGAAGCCTGTCCTGTATTTATTTATATTAATATTGAGATTTTTTATGTCATCTGCTGATGGTAAAGTTTTACTTATAAGCTTTTTGTCTTTTTTAATTAGAAGTATTTTCGTCAAACCTTCCGTATCTGTAAATTTATTAATCAATTGGACAATTACGCATTTTTGTCTTTGGGTCTGTATGACGATAGAAGTGTCTATATCATTCTTGAAAGATATAAAACTATTAGCCTCTCCTATTTGAAAGGAAAAAATGATAAATGTAATTAATATTATAATCTGTTTCATCTATCCTCTATTTTCAAAATAATGAATGTCCAGCTGTTCCCGTAGCCTTCAGATTACTATGCGCACCTGCGGCTTTCGGCCAGCTATAGGTAAAATAACCATTCTTCCAATTATTTGTATACGTAAAAAACAGCTGCATCTCAAGTATTGTATTCAGTAGTTTACCCATTGAAGCCCCACCGACTTGTTCATCTGTAATAGTAAAACTACAGAAATTAGGTGATTAAATTGTTTCCTATTTTGGAATATTACCTACCTATAAGATGTTTTATATCCTCAACTTTAGGCTATTTGTTTTATTCTTTGCTCGATTACTTTTATAAACTCTTTTTTCAATCTTGTTCCCATTAAAGCTAAATTCTACTAATATTGTATCTTTTATTTGTTTATTTATCACAAAAGCACTCTTGATGCTAGCTCTATTTTCATTATAATCTCTAACTATATCTTTTTCTAAGACTTTTATAAGAGGAAATTCTGTATAAGTCTCATATTTTAGGAAGTCTATTTCTGATGGAGTAAACTCATCATGTCTAACGGCTATAACTCTGTAATTAACAGACGGAGGCTCATGGACATCTTTAAGCATTTGTTGTATAGCTTCTGAATTCTTTTTATTGGTACTATAAATTGTTTTCCCCTTTCTAACTATGTATGAAAAGCTGTCAGTTATAGTTAACAATGTAGAATCATAACTAATAGTGTATTTGCCTTTTATATGCTTAACAGTATCATTAAGCCAGAGTTTGAATTTATGTTCAGGAGAACTCTTTATTTCCTTTTGGGATCTTGATGAAGCATATAATGAAAGTAAAGTAAAAAATATTAAGAAAATAATAGATGTTTTTTTCATTAACTAAAAGTTTAAATGTTCATATCTCTTTTCTCCGCGCCCTCCAGACAGATGTGTAAAGAGCGTCTTACCAGCAATCATAGTAGCTTTAATATTTAACGTGAGTTCGATGAATTATAAGTGTCTATAAATTTGGCGATTAGCGAAATTTGTTGTAACCTTAAGGTCTTGATTTACAAACAATCACAAACAAAAATCGCCATGATCACCGAGAACAAAGTTACTGAAATATTTTGTATGGCAGACGACTTCTGCAAGTTTTTTGATGCAATGACGGCAAAATATACGCTAAAACCTATTGGAAAAAGAAAATATCAGCGAAGTTCCACCATGTCAAAAGCAGAAGTCATGCTGATAATGATTCTTTTTCATGATTCCGGCTATCGCTGCTTTAAACATTTCTATCTTGAAAAAGTATGCAAGCATC